>Ga0315272_10000741_pt1 | contig 16616 bp, 15 predicted proteins | sample C3_middle_MG_FD_203918 | JGI IMG/M metagenome (GOLD analysis project Ga0315272, IMG submission 203918) | Sediment microbial communities from Yellowstone Lake, YNP, Wyoming, USA - C3_middle | ecosystem: Environmental > Aquatic > Freshwater > Lake > Sediment | place: USA: Wyoming | collected...
GACGAATCTAAAACATACTGGCGAATCTAAAAATACTGGAGAGTTTAAAGAAGCCTTTCAATTATGCCCTTGATAAATCAGCGGCCGGGGTAGAACGGCTTGCCAATCGAGGCCGGCATATTGATGCGAATCCATTGCGGGTTGCGCGAAATCAAGGCCAGCACAAAAATCGTTGCCAGGTAGGGCAGCATGGCCAAAAACTGGCTTGGAACTTCCACACCCATGCCTTGCAAGTGGAACTGCAACATGGTCACCCCGCCAAACAGGTAAGCGCCCAGCAAGACCCGAGCCGGTCGCCAGGTCGCAAAAGTGGTGAGCGCCAGGGCGATCCAGCCCTTGCCCGAGACCATGCCTTCAACCCACAAGGGGGTATAGACGATAGCGATGTAGGCGCCCGCCAAGCCGCACAAGGCGCCGCCGGCCACCACCGCACCCAGGCGGATGCGCCTGCCCGGGTAGCCCAGCGCATGCGCCGAATCCGGGTTCTCACCGACACAGCGCAACACCAGCCCGGTGCGCGTGCGGTATAAAAACCAGATCAATGCCAGCGCCAGCAAAATCGTCAGATAAACCAGCGGATGGTGGCGGAACAATGCCGGCCCGACCCAGGGAATATCGGACAGATAAGGAATGGCGAAACTGGGTCGTTGCGGGATTTTCTCCTGCACATAACCGACCCCGACAAAAGCCGAAAACCCGGCGCCGAACAAGCTCACCGCCAGGCCGGTCGCATACTGGTTGGTGTTGAGCCAGATCACCAGCGCACCGAAAATAAGAGCCAGCAAGGCGCCCGCGCCCATGCCGGCGACAAAGCCCAGGGTGTCGCTGCCGGTATGGACAACCGTCGCAAAACCGGCAATGGCGGCACACAACATCATGCCTTCGGCACCGAGGTTGACGATGCCCGCTTTTTCATTGATCAACAAGCCCAAAGAGGCCAAGGCCAGAACGGTGCCGGCGTTCAGCGTGGCGGCGATCAGCAGCGCGTAGGACTCCATCACCGCACCCACTTGAAACGGTAGTTGACCAGCGTATCGCAGGCCAACAGGGTAAAAAGAAGCAGGCCCTGAAACACGCCGGTGAGCGACTTGGGCAGGCCCAGGCGCGACTGCGCGAGTTCACCGCCGATATAAAACATGCTCATCAAAATACTGGAGAACACCATGCCCACCGGATGCAGCCGCCCGACATAGGCCACGATGATGGCGGCAAAACCGTAGCCGGCCGGTACATAAGGTGTCAGTTGCCCAATCGGGCCGGCCACTTCGAGCGCACCGGCCAGGCCCGCCATGCCACCCGACACCAGCAAGGCGATCCACAAGGCACGGCGCGAAGAAAAACCGGCATAGCGCGCCGCCGCCGGTGCCAGACCACCGACTTGCTGGGCAAAACCGGCATGGGTGCGAAACAAAAACACCCAACTGCCCAGCACGCCCAGCAACGCCAGGAACACGCCTATGCTGACGCGCGAGCCATCGAACAAACGCGGTATGCGGGTGACCAGATCGAACGTCTTGGTCTGCGGAAAGTTGTAGCCCTGCGGGTCTTTCCATGGCCCCGACACCAAGTAGCTGAGCACCAGCACCGCCACATAAACCAGCATCAAACTGACCAGTATTTCATTGGCGTGAAAGCGGTCGCGCAAGTACGCTGTCAGGCCGGCCCAGGCCATGCCGCCCAGCACACCCGCCAGCATGATGGGCAGCACAATCCAGCGCCCGGTGCTGTGGTCGGCCTGCAGCGCCACCGCGCTGGCCGCAATGGCACCCAGCACATACTGTCCTTCAGCGCCGATATTCCAGACATTGGCGCGAAAGCACACCGCCAGCCCCAGCGCGATCAGCAACAGGGGCGTGGCCTTGACCGCCAATTCACCCAGCGCGTAGGCGTTGCGAATCGGCTCCCAAAAAAACATCTGCAGGCCGCTCACCGGGTCTTTTCCCAGCGCCGTGAACAGCGCAACGCCAATCATGACCGTCACCAGCAAGGCCAGCGGCGGCGAAGCGTAACTCCACCAGGCGGAGGGCTCGGGGCGGGCTTCGAGTTTAAGCAACATCCAACATCCCGGTATCTGTTGGGGACAGAGCTGGCTCGCTTCGCGTCACTGCGGTCTGTCCCGCAACGTCCCACAAACCGCTCATCCACTCGCCCATTTTTTCAATGCTGGCCTGGTCAATCGGCACCGACGGTGAGAGTCGGCCGCTCGCCATCACATACAGTCGGTCGCTGAGCTCAAACAGTTCGTCGAGTTCTTCGCTGACCACCAGCACGGCACAGCCGGCATCGCGCAGCTCCAGAATTTCGCTGCGAATCTGCGCGGCCGCGCCCACATCCACACCCCAGGTCGGCTGCGACACGATGAACAACTTGGGGCGGGCATCGATTTCACGGCCGACGATGAATTTCTGCAAGTTGCCGCCCGACAGCGAACGTGCCACCGAGCGCGGCCCACCGGCTTTCACATTGAAGCGCCGGATGATGTCTGCGGCCTGCGCTTCCAACTGGCGAACCCTTATCCAGCCACCCATCCAGCGCGGATGAGAAATGGATTCATGGCGCGTCAGCAGCAGGTTGTGCGCCAGCCCCAGCGTCGGCACCGCACCCCGGCCCAGGCGTTCTTCAGGCACAAAATGCAGCCCCAATTTACGCCGGCCACCGGGATGCATGCGCGATACATCGACCGCACCGATATGGATAGACCCGTGCCTGCTTCTGGCATCTTCGCCCGACAGTGCATAAAGCAATTCCCTCTGGCCGTTGCCCGAGACGCCCGCAATGCCCACCACTTCACCGGCGCGCACCTCCAGCGAGACGCCCGCCAGATCGACGCCAAACTGGTCGGCGCGGGTGAGCTCCAAGTTCTCCACCCGCAGCATCGTCGTACCGACTTGCTGCTGGCCATGCCTGAGCTCGGGCGGGGCTGCGCCAATCATCATTTTTGAGAGCGAGGCATTGGTCTCCTGCATCGGATTGCAGACACCGGTGACCTCGCCCGCACGCAACACCGTGCAAGCGTTGCAAAGTTCGCGAATCTCATGCAATTTATGGCTGATGTACAAAATGCTGCAGCCCTCACGCGCCAATTTCTTGAGCACCAAAAACAACTTCTCCACGGCCTGCGGGGTCAGCACCGAGGTCGGCTCATCCAGAATCAGCAACTGAGGCTGGGTCAGCAGCGCGCGGATGATCTCCACCCGCTGCATTTCACCCACGCTCAAGGTGTGCAAGGGCCGGCTGGGGTCTATATCCAGCCCGTATTCAGCCGCCTTGGTGACGATGCTTTGTGTGGCTTCTTTCAGGCTTAAACCCGGGGCCAGGCCAAGCCAGACATTCTCCGCCACGGTGATGGTGTCAAACAGGCTGAAATGCTGAAACACCATGGCAATGCCCAAGGCGCGCGCCTCCTTCGGGTTGCGGATGTGCACGGCCTCGCCGTTGAACATGACGGTGCCGGCATCGGGTTTGATGGCACCGTAAATGATTTTCATCAGTGTCGATTTGCCGGCACCGTTTTCACCCAGCACGGCGTGGATGTCGCCCGCCATGACGCTCAGGCTGACGTTGCTGTTGGCAATCACGCCGGGGTAGCTTTTGGTAATGCCCGCAAGTTGCAGTCGGGGGGTCGTCATGAGGCGGATGGTTTCATACTTGCGTTGGAGTTGAAATGTACCATCCAGACGCACCCCGGCTGGGTGGTGCAGCACGAAAATTTGAGCAACAGAGCTGTTGCCGCCAACTCAGGTGCCAGCGAGCAAACGCAGGGCGCCTGGGTCAACCAGGTTGAGGGTGCGGCCCGAGCCGCTGATCAGGCTGAGTTCACGCAGATGACGCAGTACGCGCGACAGCGTTTCCGGGGCAATGCCGAGCTGCGCCGCTACGGCTTGCTTGCTTTGGCCCAACAACACCGCAAAACGACCTTTTTCAGATTCCTGTGCATGGCGCAGCAGCCACTCGGCACAACGTGCCTGGGCGTCCTTGGCGAAACGGCTTACCGCCAGCTCGGTTTGTTGGCGGTGTGCCTGTGCCACGTCATGCAACACCGCTTGCGCCGAGGCCGACATGGCAGAAAGAGAACGACGAAATTGGGCGATTGGCACACGCCGCAAAGAGACTTGGGTTTCTGCCACTACATCCACCACATCGGGTAAATCCAGCACGGCCGAGGTTGCCTCCAACCAGCAAGGCCCTTCAAGCACACCCAACTGGTGCACCATGAACTCACCTTCCAGCACCCCCAGGGCAACCTGACCCGACTCCAGGTAAACAACCCACGGCGATGCGATGCCTCGTTTGAGCAAAAGCCCCCCAGGCCCACAGGCTTGGCGCTCAGAGGTAGAAGAAATTGTATGAGCTGGCAACATCAGACCAATATTGCCGCGCTTCGCGGACCACGACCTTGAGCAACATCAAACAATCCTGAACAAATCCTTACAAAACCAGCAGTGCGCGAAAATCGTTGACATTGGTGAAAGTCGGCCCGGTCATGACCAGGTCAGCCAGGCCCGAAAAATAGCCGTAGGCGTCGTTGCGCTCAAGATAAGTGTCAATTTTCATGCCCAAGGCCAAGGCCCGGCTCAGGGTGGCAGGCTCAACCAAAGCACCGGCATTGTCTTCGACACCGTCAATACCGTCGGTGTCGGCCGCCAGCGCATAAACACCGGGCTGGCCCTGCAACGCCTGCGCCAGGCCGAGGCAAAATTCCCCTGCCCGGCCGCCGCGCCCCGGCGCGGTGCCACTGCGCCGAGGGCGCAGGGTGACGGTGGTTTCACCGCCGCTGAGAATGACGCAGGGCCGTTGGAACGGCTGCCCCTTGTTGGCTACGGCACGTGCCAGCGCAGCCTGCACCTTGCCCACCTCACGCGACTCGCCTTCCATTTCATCGCTCAAAATATAGGCCGCAAGGCCGGCCGCGCGGGCACAAGCCGCCGCTGCCTCCAGCGACTGCTGGGGCGTGGCGATCAAATGGACTTGGTGCCCCGCAAACAGCGGGTCTGCTGGCTTGGGGGTTTCGAGCACGCCCCGCACCAGCAAATCCGTCACCGCTGCCGACAGCGCGATGTTGTAGCGTTTCAAAATTGACAGCGCATCCGCGCAGGTGGTGGCATCGGCCACGCTCGGTCCGCTGGCGATGGTGGCCGGGTCATCACCCGGCACATCGCTGATGGCCAGTGTCACCACCCTTGCCGGAAAGCAGGCCCACGCCAGACGCCCGCCCTTGATGCGCGAGAGGTGTTTGCGCACACAGTTCATCTCGGCAATGTTGGCGCTCGACGCCAGCAGCGCCTGGTTGATGCGCTGTTTGTCTTCGAGCGTGAGGCCTTCGGCCGGCCAGGTCAGCAAGGCCGAGCCACCACCCGAAATCAGGCACAGCACCAGGTCGTTTGGGGTCAGGCCCTCGGTCAAGGCCATGATGCGCTTGGTTTCCGCCAGTCCGGCGGCATCGGGCACCGGGTGGGCGGCTTCCACCACTTCAATGCGCTGGCGCAGACCTGCCGGGCGCGCTGGTATGTGGTCGTAGCGCGTCACCACCAGGCCCGACAGCGGCGCGTCGCTGGGCCACAGTGCCTCGACCGCCTGCGCCATGGCCGCACCGGCTTTGCCGGCACCCAGTACCAGCGTTCTGCCGCCACTGGCGGCGCTGGGCGGCGCCGGCAAATGGGCAGCCAGGTTGTGCCGCGGCAGCGCACGCTGCACGGCGGCGCGGTACAGGTATTGTAAAAACGCGGCGGGCTGCAGAAACGGGTCGGGCGCCTTGAGTTCAGATGAATCAGTCATCCAATAATTATCACGACCCGCATGGGTGTCGGGCCGCTTATTTTTTGCCCAGACCCAGACGCTTGGCACCCTCGGTGTAAAGATCGACCTTCTCTTTCATGAAAGCGTCCATCTGTTCCAGGCCCACATTGACCAGTTCGAATCCGCTTTTCGCCGCCAACTCCTTCATCTCCGGCTCGCTGTTGAGTGCCGCCCAAAGGTCTGACAGGCGCTTGCGCATTTCCAGCGGGGTTGATTTGGGTACGCCAATGCCACGGTAGGCGCCATCAACCCAGTCCACACCCAGTTCCTTGAAGGTGGGTACGTCGGGCAGCAGGGGATGGCGCTTGTCCATGGCGATGGCCAAGGCCCGCACGCGGCCCTTGTTGTTGATCGCAAAGGCCGAATACGTCATCGCGCCTTCGACCTGCGAACCCAGCACGGCAGTGGCCATGTCGCCGGTTCCTTTGTAGGGGATGTAGTTGGTCTTGACGCCAAAGGCGGCATTCATGCGTTCATGGGCGGCATGGTTGGCCGAGTTCAGTCCCGATCCGCCCAGATTGAGTTTGCCTGGCGCGGCCTTGGCAGCCTTGATGAAGTCGGCAAAATTCTTGATCGGGCTTTGTTCGGGCACCGCCAGAATGTCGGGCGTGAAGTGAAACCAGAACACCGGGGTGACGTCCTGCGTCTTGTATTGCACCTGGCCTTCAAGCGGCTGGAACACCATGTGCGGCAGGTTGATGCCGACAATATTGAGGCCATCACCAGGCAGGTTGTTCATCTGGCTCCACATCAGTCCGCCACCGGCCCCCGCTTTGTATTGAATGATGGTTTCAATCGCCGGGCATTTTTTCTTCAACACCATTTGCTGGTGGCGCGCCGACAAGTCGGACTCGCCACCCGGTGGAAACGCCTGCCAGTAGAGCAGGTTTTTGTCCGGGCAGGGTCGGGGCACAGCGCTCTGCGCCAGTGCCAACGGCGCGAGCAAAACCAGACACAGAGTGGATAGCAGTTTCTTCATGGCGCGTTGTCTCCTCTTGGTTGTTATCAAACTGGCAAACTCATCATGTGCTGGGTGGCTGGGTGACTGCGGCCAGGCGGTCACAGACCGCTTGTGTCACCTGTTTTGTCGTGGCCTGGCCGCCGAGATCGCGGGTGTGCAAGGCGGGGTCAGCCGTCACCTGCTCGATGATGGCCATCAGCCTGCCTGCGGCCTGCTTCTCGCCCAGGTGTTCCAGCAGCAGCACGCAGCTCCAGAACGTGCCCACCGGGTTGGCCAGACCTTTGCCCATGATGTCGAAAGCCGAGCCATGAATCGGCTCGAACATGCTCGGGTAGCGGCGTTCGGGATCGATATTGGCAGTGGGTGCGATGCCCAGACTGCCGGCCAGCGCCGCGGCCAGGTCGCTCAGGATATCCGCGTGCAGGTTGGTGGCGACCAGCGTGTCAAGTGACGCCGGGCGCGTGACCATGCGCGCCGTGGCGGCATCGACCAGTTCCTTTTCCCATTTGACCGCGGGAAATTCCTTGGAAATCTCCAGCGCAATCTGATCCCACATCACCATGGCGTGGCGCTGCGCGTTGGATTTGGTGACGACCGTCAGCAGCTTGCGCGGACGCGACTGCGCCAGCGTGAAGGCGAAACGCATGATGCGTTCAACACCGGCGCGCGTCATCAAAGACAAATCGGTGGCGGCCTCTATAGGCTGGCCCTGATGGACGCGGCCACCGACGCCGGAGTACTCGCCTTCGGAGTTTTCGCGCACTATCACCCAGTCCAGGTCTTGCGGCCGGCAGCGCTTGAGCGGTGCGTCAATGCCCGGCAGGATACGGGTTGGACGCACATTGGCATACTGATCGAAGCCCTGGCAAATTTTCAGGCGCAGCCCCCACAGCGTGATGTGATCGGGGATATCCGGGTCACCCGCCGAGCCGAACAAGATGGCGTCTTTGCCGCGCAGCGCGTCCAGGCCGTCTGGCGGCATCATTTCGCCATGCTGACGAAACCAATCGCCGCCCCAGCCGAAATTTTCGAATTCAAATTTGAAAGTGCCGCTGCATGCGGCCAACGCTGTCAGCACGGTTTGGCCCGCGGGCACCACTTCCTTGCCAATGCCATCGCCCGCAATGCAGGCAATTTTGTAAATTTTCATGGGGTTGTCTCAAACGGTTGCAATGTGAATTGACTCTAACGATTGCGAGGTTGAATCCACCCAACATGGGTGAAACCATTGTTCACTATGATTCAACAATGTCAACCCCAGCTTCCGCCCCTTCCGAGATGGCCTTTTTCAGCCTGCTGGTGCGCCTGGGCAGCTTTTCTGCAGCGGCGCGCGAACTGACCATCACCACGCCGGCGGTGAGCAAGCGGCTGGCCCAGATGGAGGCTCGCCTGGGCACGCAGTTGCTGTACCGCACGACCCGACGCATCGGTCTGACACCCCAGGGTGAGGTTTATCTGGCCCATGCCCGGCGCATTCTGGCAGACATAGACAGCATGGAACAAATGGTCGCCAGCGCCATGCTGGTGCCCAACGGGCTGCTGCGCGTGAATGCCACTTTGGGCTTTGGCCGCAGCCAGATCGCACCGTTGATTTCCGACTTCGCCCGGCGCCACCCGCAAATGCAGGTCGAATTGCAACTCACCGTCAATCCACCGCCGCTCACCGAGGATGCGTTCGACGTCTGCATTCGTTTTGGCGAGCCTCCCGATGCACGGGTGATTGCCCGGCGCATCGCCCCCAACCGACGCCTGCTGTGCGCGGCACCGGCCTACTTGACCCAGCACGGCACACCGCAGGAACCCAAAGACCTCGCCCGGCACCACTGCATCAGCATACGTCAGGGCAACGAGGCCTACGGCATCTGGCGTCTGACTTGCGGCCAGCGCAGCGAGACCGTCAAGGTACGCGCCAGCCTAAGCAGCAATGACGGCGAAATCGCCGTCAACTGGGCCTTGGCCGGCCATGGCATTGTGCTGCGCGCGGAATGGGACATTGCCAAATATCTGCGCAGCGGGCGGTTGCGCCAGGTTCTGGCAGATTGGCAGACGCCACCGGCTGACATTTATGCCGTGTACCCGCAGCGGCTCAAAACCGCGGCGCGGGTGCATGCCTTTGTGGATTTTCTGGTGGCGGCTTTCGGCAGCGCCGAGCCAGCTTAATACTTTGCGGGACAGACCGCAGCTACGCGCAGCGAGCCAGCTCTGTCCTCAACCAATACCGGGATGTTGGCCGTTCACCTGAGCGCAAGCGCTGCGTCAGCGACGCGTTCCATCACTCACCCAGATAAGCGGCACGCACCTTGGGGTCGTTGAGCATCTGCTTGGCATCACCCGACATCGTGATCAAGCCTGACTCCATCACGTAGCCGCGGTCAGCGACGGTCAGGGCCCGGCTGGCGTTTTGCTCGACCAGCAAGATCGTCACACCTTGCGCATAAACATCTTTCACCACTTCAAAAATCTTGTCCACCATGATGGGTGCCAAGCCCATGGACGGCTCGTCCATCAGCAGCACTTTGGGCCGGCTCATCAAGGCGCGGCCAATCGCCAGCATTTGCTGTTCACCGCCGGAGAGCGTGCCGGCGAGCTGTTCACTGCGCTCCTTGAGACGCGGAAAGATGGCGAACACCTTGTCGATGTCAGCGCGTATTCCGGCCTTGTCGCTGCGGATGTAGGCCCCCATCTGCAGGTTTTCTACCGTGCTCATGCGAGCGAACACCCCGCGCCCTTCGGGCACCATGGCCAGGCCCTGCTTGACCAGATCCCAGGGGCCTTGCCCACGAATGCTCTTGCCCATGTATTCGATGTCGCCATCGTTGATCGGCAGCGAGCCGGTGATGGCTTTCATGGTGGTTGTCTTGCCGGCGCCATTGGAGCCGATCAGCGACACCAGCTCGCCTTCGTGCACCTCAAAGTCAACGCCCTTGACAGCCTGGATGCCGCCATAAGCCACTTTGAGACCGGTTACTTTAAGAAGAATATTTGTCATCTTTTTTCTCTACTTCCCGCTGGTGCCCAGATAGGCTTCAATCACTTTTGGATTTTTTTGCACATCGGCCGGCGTGCCTTCGGCAATCTGCTTGCCGTAGTCCAGTACCGTGACACGATCACACAAGCCCATCACCAGTTTCACATCGTGTTCAATCAGCAAAATAGTGCGGTTGTCATTGCGAATCTTGTCAATCAATTCCCGCAGCAGGACCTTCTCGGTGGCGTTCATGCCGGCGGCCGGCTCGTCCAGCGCAATCAGTTGCGGGTCGGTCGCCAGCGCGCGTGCAATCTCCAGCCGGCGCTGGTCACCGTAGCTCAGCGTGCGGGCTTTGAAGTCGGCCAATTTTGGAATGCCGACGTAGTCCAGCAGCTCATGGGCACGCTGGGCAATTGCCGCTTCCTCCATTTTAAAACTGGCGGTATGGAAAATTGCGCCTATCAAACCTGAATGGGTGCGGACGTGGCGCCCGACCATGACGTTTTCCAGTGCCGTCATTTCAGCAAACAGCCGAATGTTCTGGAACGTGCGCGCAATGCCCGCCTTGGCTACTTCATGCACGGCGCTGGGCTTGTAAGTTTTGCCAGCCAATTCAAAACTGCCGCTGTCGGGTGCGTAGAGACCGGTCAGCACGTTGAAAAACGTGGTTTTACCAGCCCCGTTGGGGCCGATCAGACCATAGACCTGGCCGCGTGTGATCTTGATGCCAACCTCGCTCAGGGCTTGCAAGCCGCCGAATCGTTTGGAAACGTTGGTGACGTTGAGTACGGTGTCTGTCATGTTCGCTTTCTAATCAGTTGGGGACAGAGCTGGTTCACTTCGTGTAACTGCGGTCTGTCCCGCAAGGTCTCAGTTTAGTTGGGGACAGAGCTGGTTCACTTCGTGTAACTGCGGTCTGTCCCACAAGATTTCATCATAGTTGGGGGCAGCGTTGATTCACTTCGTGTAACTGCGGTCTGTCCCGCAAATTATTTGTTTTGCAGCGACTTGCCGTGGTCAGGCGCGGGCCACAAACCGCTGGGGCGCATCAGCATGATGCTGATCATGGCCAGCGCAATCAGGAGCTGGCGCAGAATGGCTGAATCCAGGCGCCCGCCGGTCATGGCTTGCAGCGGTCCCGCCACATAACGCAGTACTTCGGGCAACGCAGACAGCATCACCGCACCCAGAATGACGCCCGGCAAATGCCCAATGCCGCCCAGCACCACCATCGCGACAATCATCACCGACTCCATCAGACTGAAAGACTCGGGTGAAACGAAACCCTGGAACGAGGCAAACATGGCACCCGAGACGCCGCCAAAAGTGGCCCCCATGCCGAAGGCCAGCAATTTGAGATTGCGGGTATTGATGCCCATGGCCTTGGCGGCAATTTCATCTTCACGGATGGCCATCCAGGCGCGCCCAACCCGGGACAGCTGCAAGCGGTGAGATATCAGCACGCTCAGGAGCACCAAGGCCAAAAACATGTAGTAGTAGAGCGACACCGAAACCACCTCAAAGCCGCCAATCGTGACACTCTTGCCCAGATTCAGTCCGAAGAAACTCAAGGCATCGATCTGGTTGACACCCTTCGGGCCATTGGTGATATTGACCGGGTTATCAAGGTTGTTCAGAAAAACGCGGATGATTTCGCCAAAACCCAAAGTGACGATCGCCAGGTAGTCGCCGCGCAGGCGCAGCGTGGGGGCGCCCAGCAACACGCCAAAGAAACCCGCCAGGCCGGCCGCCGCTGGAATCACAATCCACAGCGGCATGTGCATGCCATTGGGGAACATGGCAGCGATCCAGGCAAAGGACTCGGTCAGTTGCGGCGATGCCAGCAGCGCGTACATGTACGCACCAATGGCAAAAAACGCCACATAGCCCAGGTCAAGCAGGCCGGCGTAGCCGACCACGATATTGAGCCCGAGCGCCAGCAACACGTAGAGCAGCGCCATGTCGGCAATGCGAACCCAGGCATTGCCAAAGCCTTGCAAGAGCAGCGGCAAAATCAACAAGCCCAGCGCCGCAGCGATAAAAGCAATAATCTGTTTTTGTTTCATATACTTCCAATCAGTTGGGGACAGAGCTTGCTCACTGCGTGTAGCTACGGTCTTTCCCACAAGGTCTCAGTTTAGTTGGGGACAGCGCCGGTTCGCCTTGAAGTGTGGAGGACAGAGCTGGTTCGCTGCGCGTAACGGCGGTCTGTCCCGCAAACTCGTTGGTTTCAGTCTGTCCCACAAGGTCTCGGGCTTAGGCCCGATCTGCCACCCGCTCACCCAGCAATCCCGAGGGCCGTAGCGTCAGCACGACGATTAAAACAATGAAGGCGAAAATATCCGAATAGTTGCTGCCCAGCACACCGCCGGTCAACTGGCCGATGTAGCCCGCCCCGAGCGATTCAATCAAGCCGAGCAGAATGCCGCCGACGACCGCGCCGGCAAGATTGCCGATGCCGCCAAACACAGCGGCAGTAAAGGCTTTCAGACCCGGTAGAAAACCCATGGTGTGTTGTACGGTGCCGTAGTTGGCGGCCAGCATCACGCCGGCAATCGCCGCCAGCACGGCACCAATGATGAAAGTCGCAGAAATTACCAAATCAGGTTTGACCCCCATCAGTGCCGCCACCCGCGGACTCTCGGCGGTGGCGCGCATGGCGCGGCCGAGCCGGGTGTAGTTCACCAGCCACATCAGCAACGCCAACGCAACGACGGTGGTGCCCAGAATAAGCACCTGGGTCGGCGTAATCACCGCACCACCGATGTCAAAAGGCGTGCTCGGCAACAGGGTCGGATAGGGCTTGTAGTTGGGTTTCCAGATGATCATCGCCAGTGTTTGAAGCAGCAGCGACATGCCGATGGCAGTGATCAGCGGTGCCAGTTTGGGACTGTTGCGCAAGGGCCGGTAAGCCACTTTTTCAATCACAAAATTGAGAATCGCGGCGACCACGCAGGCAATGATCAAAGAGATCAAGAGAATGAGCCAGCCCGGGGCGCCCGGCATCGCGTCTTTCATCAGACCTATGATGGTCCAACTGGTCAGGGCGCCGACCATCAGCACTTCGCCATGGGCGAAATTGATCAGACCGATGATGCCATAGACCATGGTGTAGCCCAGCGCCACCAAAGCATACACGCTACCCAACACCAGACCGTTGATGATCTGCTGCAAGAAAATATCCATGAAACCTTCTCCGATTTGTGATCGACACGCAAGTCAGCAAATTGACGAAAAAACAGCATCGCCTTTTGAGCGCCACCAATTGCTATGCAATAAACCTGCCAAGCCGGCAACCAAAGTCACCTTGATGGTCGATGAGTGGACGCGATTGTATCGAACGAGGCCGCATGTCGAGCAGCTGGCACCCATGGGTTTACCCTTAACATTGCAGCGCATCATTTAAATCGATCACCAATTCAATTGACTGATGCTCAACTGCCGGGATTGATCCGGCGACTGGTCGATGTCGGCAAGAATATCCCGTTGCCATCGGCGCCCGTCACCCAAGGAAATCAAGGCTGCAGATTCACTTCAACATCCAACATCCCGGTATTGGTTGAGGACAGAGCTGGCTCGCTGCGCGTAGCTGCGGTCTGTCCCGCAAAGTATTAGGTGTTGACGCCAACCACGTCACACGCAATCTGCGTGTCGGCGCTCAAGGCCCGCAACTCCGGCCGGTGCAGGGCGCAGGCCGCGATCGCCCTGGGACAACGGGTTCGAAAGCCACAGCCCGAAGGCGGGTCCATCGGCGAGGGCAAGTCACCCGGCAGCAATTGCAGCGTCTTGTTGCGCTCGCGCCTGGGGTCCGGCAGCGGGATGGCACTGAGCAGGGCCTGGGTGTAAGGGTGGCTGGGGTGCTGGTAAATCGCCTGTTTGGTGGCAATTTCCATGCTGCGGCCCAGGTACATCACCATGACGCGCTGGCTGATGTGCTTGACCACGGCCAGATCGTGCGCAATGAAAACCAGCGCCAGGCCCATCTGGGCCTGCAATTCCATCAGCAGGTTGATGATTTGCGCCTGGATCGACACATCCAGCGCCGACACCGGTTCGTCGCAAATGATGAGCTTGGGCTCCAACACCAGCGCGCGGGCAATCCCGATACGCTGGCACTGTCCGCCTGAGAACTCATGCGGGTAGCGGTTGATCTGCTGCTCCGTCAGACCCACTTTGACCATCATGGCGCGCACTTTGTGCATCACATCGTGCTTGCTCATTTGCGGGAAATGCGTCTGCAGCGGCTCCGCAATGATTTGCCCCACCGTCATGCGCGGGTTCAGCGAGGCCAGCGGATCCTGAAAAATCATTTGCACGCTTTTGCGAATATCCTGCCAGGCTTGGGCGCTCGCACCGTACATCTCCTGCCCCTGCCACACAATGCTGCCGCCACTGATAGGTATCAAATTCAACATGGCGCGCGCCAGGGTGGACTTTCCGCACCCCGATTCACCAACGATGCCCAGCGTCTCGCCCGCAAAAATATCGAACGACACGCCATCGACGGCCTTGAGCAGACGCGGCGCTTTCCAGGGCAAGGGTGACTCGCTGGCAATGCTGAAGTGCACCTTCAGATCGCGAATCGACAACAACGGAGCCGGCGCGTTCATAGGCTGAGCTCCTTGGCATAACGCCTGACCTCAAGCGCGCTCTTGTGGCAGGCCCGCAGGACTGCGGACTGATCAGCCACCGCCAGCAAGGCCGGTCGCGTGTTCAGGCAGCGCGGCTCAACCAGGGCACAACGCTCGCTGAATGGACAGCCAGCGGGCAAGCGCGCCATATTGGGAGGCGCGCCCGGGATAGCAACCAGCGCCTGCTCGCCTTGTTCGATACGCGGCACCGCCCCGAGCAAACCCACCGTATAAGGATGCGTCGGCTGGTAAAAAATGGGTTCCGCACTGCCCTGCTCCATGACTCGTCCGCCGTAAAGCACCATGACCTCATCGCACAAACCTGCCACCACCCCCAGGTCATGGGTGATCATCACAATAGCGGTGCCATGGTCACGCTGCAAATCGCGCAGCAAAGCAATGATCTGCGCCTGCACCGTCACGTCCAGTGCCGTGGTCGGCTCGTCGGCAATCAGCACATCGGGCTCGCACAACAGGGCCATGGCGATCATCACGCGCTGGCGCATGCCGCCCGAGAACTCGTGCGGGTAGCGGCTGATGCGCTTGGCCGCCTCGGGTATCTTCACCGCATCCAGCGCTTGCACCGCACGCAGGCGGGCCTGGCTGTGCGTCAAGCCCTTGTGGAATTCCAGCACTTCCGTCATCTGGCGCTCTACCGTCAGGTAAGGATTGAGCGAGGTCATGGGGTCCTGAAAAATCATCGCCACGCGGTTGCCCCGGATTTGATTCAGGGCGCTGGCTGGCAGGCTCAGCAAGTCCTGCCCATCAAACAGCGCCTGCCCGCTGGCACTGCCGTTGTTGGCCAGCAAGCCCATCACGGCCAGCACCGCCTGGCTTTTGCCCGAGCCGCTCTCGCCGACGATACCCAGCGTTTGACCGCGTTCCAACGCGAAGCTGATGCCGTTGACGGCGGTCACCACGCCATCGGGCGTTGCAAATTGAACATTCAGGTCATTGACTTCAAGCAAGGCCATACAAGTTACCGCTCTTTCGGGTCGAGCGCATCACGCAGGCCGTCGCCAATGAAGTTAAAACAGTAGAGAGTGACCGACAGCAAACCGGCCGGAAACAACAATATCCAGGGCGAGACTTCCATCACCTTGGCGCCGTCTTGAACCAGCACGCCCCAACTGGTCATGGGCTCCTGAATGCCCAGCCCCAAAAATGACAGCACCGATTCCGTCAGGATGACACCGGGCACAGTGACAGTGGTGTAAATGACGACGACGCCCAGCAGATTGGGAACGATATGCGCAAAGATGATGCGCCTGGTCGATACCCCCATGGCGCGCGCGGCTTCGACGTATTCCATGGAGCGCAAAGAGAGCGTCTGGCCGCGCACCACGCGCGCCATGTCCATCCAGGAAAACACCGTGATGGTGATCACCACCAGGTAGAACTCGCGCCCCAAAATGGTCACCAGCAGGATGGCGATCAACAGGTAGGGAATGGCATACATCATATCGACGATGCGCATCATCACGGCGTCCACCTTACCGCCCAGAAAGCCGGCGATGGCGCCCCAGGCGATGCCCAACGACACCGAGGCCAGTGTGGCCAGCAGACCCACGGTAAGTGAAATGCGCCCGCCGATCAGGCAACGCACCAACAGATCGCGCCCGGCTTCATCGGTGCCCCAGAAATGTGCATTCTTCATGCTTGGGCCTATGCTCATGGCATCCCAATCGGCGCTGTCAAACGCATGCGGCAAGACCCAAGGCCCGATCACGCAGGCACCGGCAATCAGCAGCAGCAGGCACAGGCTGATGACGGCTGCCCGGTTGCGCATGAAACGCCGGCGTGCATCGCTCCACAGGCTGCGACCGGCCACCATGTCATCGATTTCTTTGAGTTTCAACATGGGCTGGCTCAATAGCGAATCTTGGGGTCGAGCCAGGCGTAAGCCAGATCCACCAGCAAATTCAGTGTCACGGTGAGCACCGCGACCAGCACCACCAAACCCAGCACCAGCGTGTAATCACGGTTGCCGGCGCCGTTGACTATCAGTTTGCCCAGACCGGGCAGCGAGAAGACGGTCTCGGTGATCAGCGCTGAAGTAATCGAAGAAATTGTCAGCGGCCCCAGCAGCGAAACCACGGGCAGCAGCGCTGGCTTCAAGGCATGGCGCAGGATCACGACGCGTGTCGGCAGCCCTTTGGCACGTGCGGTGCGAATGTAGTTGCTGTGCATCACCTCGATCAAGCTGCCGCGCATGACGCGGCCGATGGTGGAGACATTGATGAAGGTCAGCAGCGCCATC
>Ga0315272_10000742_pt1 | contig 16608 bp, 17 predicted proteins | sample C3_middle_MG_FD_203918 | JGI IMG/M metagenome (GOLD analysis project Ga0315272, IMG submission 203918) | Sediment microbial communities from Yellowstone Lake, YNP, Wyoming, USA - C3_middle | ecosystem: Environmental > Aquatic > Freshwater > Lake > Sediment | place: USA: Wyoming | collected...
TAGGGTTGGTACATTTCATGGCGGAAGTTTGGGCCCCGCACATCAAAGGCGATGCCGATGAATTTGGGTGCCTTTTCCCGCAAAACCCGAAGCAAAATATTGGTGAACCCGTACACCGCATGGGTGGGCAGGCCGCTCTTGTTGGTGAGCGGGGCGATGGCGTGATAGGCCCGGTAGATATAGGCGCTGGCGTCGATGAGGTACACAGGTTCTTGCTGGATCATGGGGCATGATACTACCAGCCGGGGGGTGGTTTGGCAACATTGTCCCGCGTCCTCTTGCGCAACATGCGAGGTTGGGCTTGCCCCATTGAGGAAGACGAGGGCAGAATCCAGACGGAGGAGTCTTGTTTCCCGGTTGAATTACGGCGTTTTTTTTGAGGGAGATTTTTTTGTTTTAAGTTTGTAATCAAAAGGCCGATATGATAATTACAAAGCTATAGGTGCTTGGGGGACAAGGTCTCCCAAGAGCCTCAATCTCCATGAACGGCTGTAGGCAAACCGCAGAGTAGCAAGGATTTGGTTATGAAATTAACAGGCATTTTCCCTTCGATCAAAACAGAGAAGGTTCAGGTTAAGAAAACTGAAGGCTCTGCTCCGTCCAAGACAGACGACACCGCTCTGCCGACGGATCGCGTGGTGCTGTCTGCTGGTTCCTTGGACGTACAGAAGGTGCGGGATATTCTTGAGCAGACACCGGAAATTCGTGCGGACAGGGTTCAGACGCTCAAGGAAGCAATTGCCCGGGGTGGATATAAGGTCGATCCTCACCGGCTTGCCGATAAAATGATGGGCAGTCTGCTCTCCGAGACCGTGGTGGAGTAACGCCCAGCCGATTTTGTTTTCCCCTTTTCTTCGTTGTCCCTCACGATAGTCCCGAGTCCCGGTTTTTTCTTCGTATTTCTGTTATTCCCCCCTCTACTATTCCGCATGATCCATGGTGAAAACAGGCCAGCAGGCATCGTAGCGCGTGGGATCCTGCAATACCTGTTTAGCCAAACGTTTTTGGGAATTGATCGCCACCGGGCCGAGCAGATTGGCCGTCATCCCTTCTGGGTTTTCCTTGGGGATGGTCAGGATGAGCAGGATATCCAGGGGCTGTTCCGGCGAGCTTTGCAGTTCCTGTCGGGTCAGGGTGGAAATTTCCGGCTGGTACTGTGGGATCAGGAGGGCGGCCTGAATGGCCACAAAGGCGAGCTTCGGGTCGTCCAGGGACTGGAGCCAGAGAAACGGCGATTCTTCTCCGTGCGGTTTGACGATGAACCGTTTCGAATCAGGGAAGCCCAGAAAAGGGGAGGTCATGGTGATGATCTTCTCCGGGTCTACTGAAAGTTGGCCAAAACGGCTGGTTGACACCGTGATTTCCCCATGGTTTTCAGTGCAGGTTGTTGTCATGGTGTGCATCATCCTTTTCTCCCTTGGGGCTTAAGAGCAGTGTAACAGTGCGCGGCGGGTCTCATGGTATTTCATGCCCCGGTTGAAATTTCTTTTGTCCGTAACTTTTAGTTGCCGCTTTTTGGCGGCTGGCTTCGCGCCTTGTCGCCGCCAAAGACAGAGGCCAGGGAGGAAAGATCCGCAGGGGCCTCCGCTGCCGCCCGGGTGTTTTCCTCCACGATGCGCAGATAGATTTCTTCGCGGTGGACCATGACCTCGGCCGGGGCTTCGACCCCGATCTTCACCTGGCCGCCTTTTATCTCAAGAACCCGAATCTTTATGCCATCGCCAATGGCAATGGCCTCTCCTGGTTTTCTGGCAAGTATAAGCACTGTGGTCGCCCTCCCTGGCTTGATGTGATGACGGGGTACGCTCTTCCCTGAACGTATTCTCCCTTTTTTACCAAGAGAAAACAATACCTACTTGAGGAAGTCCACCAGGCTCAGCTGCATGGTTTTGGCTGCGGCCGACAATGCCGCTTGGTAGGCTGTTTCTTTGCCTTTAAGCTCAAGCAAGGCTTTGGTGAGATCGGTGTCTTGCTTTTCCGAAAGGTTTGCCGTGGTGGACAACTCAAGGTTTGAATAAATCTGCTGCTGGACAATGATCCGGTTCGCCCGGGCGCCAAAGTCGGAGATCTGGGTGGACAGATTGTCCATGACCGTATCGGCATTGCCGCTGGCCTGGCTGATGGCCTGAACCTGCATGGCATCAGTGGTGATGCCCGACATCTCCAGAAAGTTGCTGGTGTCTGTATAGGCGAAGCTGTATCGCGCGGAATCGGTGGTTGCAAGGGTCAGTTGGCCATTGGCATCCCAGGAGGCGGTCATGCCGGGAATGCCGTTTATTCTGGCGGCAATGTCCGCCGGGCTGTCTGCGGCAATATCCACCCCGACATCCCTGATTGTGCTTTGCGGGGGAGAATAGGAATGGTCAGTTACCGTTATTGCGATTATGCCAGGGGTAAACGGTTTGTTTTGCTGCTCAAGGCCGGTATTGCCACTGTCAAGTTTGGCGGCGGTATTCGTGGCCTTATTCAGACCGGTAACGGAGTTGAAATTCTGGCCGAGCAGGCTGTCTTCCAATTTTTTGAGCATGGCAAAAATGTCGGTGTCCGAAACAGCGGCTTTGCCATTTTTGGAAACCTCCATGGTGCTTTTCCCGCCAACCTTGATTGCCAGATCATGGTCAGGATCCCCGGCATAACGGACATTGCCATCTTTTTTCTGGATGGTGATCACCGTCAACAGGCCATCGCCGGCAACGTCGTTGGCTTCATTGGTGGTGGGGGTCCCTCCGGTCAGGCCGATAGCCGCCAGTCCCGGTTCCCCGCCTGCAGCGGTTTGCAGACTGAAGGGGCGATTCGAGGAGAGCTGCACCGTGCCGAAGTAGACCGTGTCTGCGACTGCGCCGTTGAGATGAGTAATGGCTTCCCCGTTGCCTGCATTGCCTGTTGTGTCGACCTGGATATTTCTTCCATCCACCGCGGTAAGTGACATCTTGCCACTGCTGTCGCGGGAGGCAATCACGCCGGTGAGGCCGGATTTTGCGTTGATGGCATTTATTAGGGTGTTGTCTGTGTCTTGAATAAGAATGGGTGTTGCGGCGGCAAAAATATCCTGTCCGTTGATGATCAGATCACCGGCATCAAGAGTTCCGGCTCCCACAGCAACGGTGGCTTGTCGACCGGCCGGGGTGATGTCTGCGGTTACTCCGGTGGAAGCGAATTTGGCGTTGATCGCCGTGGCCTTGGCTGCGGCCGAGGCGTTGGTTCTCGCGGTGGAGATGCCGTCGGCGACTGTGGCGTCAATGGGAATGCCGTTGATGGTCAGATCCCCGGCGTTCAGATTGTATTGCGCTGCGCCGACCGCGGCAAGAGCAGGTAAGGCCTGGCCATTGACGCGATACCCGCTTACCAGGTCGGCGACAAACGGCTCCGGTTCGGTTTTCGTGTAGCCCGTGGTTCGGAAGCCGCCGAAAACGTATTTGCCGTTCACCTCGCTGTTGGCAAGGGTAATGGCTTCCAGCCAGAGATTGTGGACCTCTTTTGCGGCGCTGGCCCGGTTTTGTGCCGTTACCGAGCCATTCGCCTGTTGCAGTCCCAAAACTTTAGCGCGCAAGGCGATATCCTTCATCTGGGTGAGGGCGTTTTCCGCAACGGTGATGGTTTTGTCGCCGAACTTGAGGTTGTCCTGGTATGTGGTGATCTGGGAAAGACTGCTCCTGAGTCCCAGGGCGGTCACCAGATTGACCGGATCGTCGGAGATTGTTGACATCTGTTTTCCCGAGGAAATCTGGGAGTTGATCCGGGCCATGTCCGTGGTGAGGCTGTTGAGATTCGTCAGGATATTGCTATGGATGGACTGCATGGTGATCCGCATGGCTCGTTCTCCTATCGTACCGCGTCAAGCAGGGTCTTCAGCATCTCGTCCGACATGGTGATGAGACGGGCTGCGGCTGTGTAAGCGTGCTGGTATTTGATCAGATTCGCCATTTCTTCATCCAGGGATACGCCGGAGACCGAATCGCGCATTTCACTCACCTGTTTGTTGACCAGCACACTGGCGTCGTAGGAATGGCTGATGGTGCGCGTGGTGTTGGCAACCTGGCCGACCAGGGTATTGTAAAAGCCATCCAGGGTATTTTGGGTGCCGCCGGTGAAGGTAACATTCTCATCGTGCTGAGTGTTCGTGAGCTTGAGGGAATTAGTGTTGTCGCCGCGAAATATTTGTCCCTGTGGGCCAACGGTGGCTGCGGCCACATTGTTGAAATCCCCTGTAATCACACTGTTTAGGCCGATACTTGCCGCGCTGCTGCCGGAGAAAAAGGTGTTGAGTCCGGCAACCTGGAGAAAGTTCGAGGTGTCGTTGGCAAAGGCGAACTGGTGGTTGACATCCGGGGTGAGACGCAGACTGTTGTCGGAGATTGAGGCATCCACCCAGGGCGTGCCCACGGGAGGAGCGCCGGCGTTTGTCATGGCGGTTTTGACGGCACGAACCACGTCGTTCAAGTTGTAGACCCGTTCCAGGGAAACGGTGACGGGTTGAGGCAGGGCCAGGGTCCCATCGTTGTTGTAAATCCAGATATCGAAACTGCCTGTGTCCGTGGCCAGTTGATCAAAGTATTTGTATCCGGAAAGCAGAGGACCTTGGTGGCCGACTTCCGGGCCGTATTTTATGGTGCCGTCGTTGGCTTGCGCGTCAAAGGAAGAGACGGTGGGTCCGGTAAGGCCAAGCTGGGCCAGGGTGAAATCGTTTGCCCCGGCATTGAGGGTGAAGGAGCTGGTGGAAAACAGGGTGAGATCTCCGGTATTATGGGTGGCGTCGGCGTTGTAGGTGCCAGCCGTGAGACCGGTGGAGGTTTCAAGGCCGACCACAGAAGAGGTTAGGTTGGCGATGACGATGTTTGACTGGTCGCCGGGGTTGGTATTTTTGAGGACGATGGCATTGAGCGCCCCGCCGTTGGTGGTCCCGTTTCCGACAGCGGCCTGTATGGTAATGGGATTGGCAGTGGTGACCAGCGCATTATGGGCGTTGAGGGCGGTATTGATTGCGGTGACCAGATTGCCGGAAAAAACGGCGGCGTTGCCGGCACCGACATCGCCAGCAGCTATGGTGTAGTTAACTGCGACGCCGTTGACGTCAAAGGAGATGGTCTCGCCGATATTGGCAGCTCCGGGATCTGTCACTGCCGTGCCAGCCGTCAGGGTGGTCAAACGGGCGGTCACTCCGGTCACCGCCGTATTAATGGCGGTGACGGTATTGTATGCCTTGGTCATGGCCAGGCCGTTTACTGCTGCGCCGCCGATGATTTCGCCTACGGGGCGGTCGTTGATAGTGATGGTGCCAGCCGGGATGGTCAGGTTTGCGGTGGATGCGTCCAGGGTGGAGGTGAGGCGGGCGACATTTTTTGCCTGTTCCGAACCGGTCAGGGTGTCGCCGAACAGGGTAAGGCCGACCCCCTGGGAATGTTGTTGATTGATCTCGCGGATCAGGGAATTGGCAAAGGCATCCAGGCGGCCAAGAAAATTGTTGGGGTCGCCTTCGGTCAGATTGCTGCGCACCTCGAGCCAGCCTCCGATCTTGCCGCCCAGTTCAGCCCCTCCGCCAACGGCCTGGCGCGTTTCGTTGCCATTGCTGCCTTTGTTTATCCAGATAAGTTGGTTGTTCGTCCAGTCCACTTTCGAGGATTGGGTGCTTTCCACCAGGGTGTGGCCATCGGCCATGAGAACGGTGTAAGCGCCGTTTTTATCTTCGAAAAAAGAGACGTCAAGCAGTTGAGAAAGATTATTGATCAGGGAGTCCCTTTTGTCGCGGAGATCGTTGGCCTGTCCCGCTGCGGATTCCGCTCCGGAAATCGCAGCGTTGAGATTGGCGATCTGGCTGGTGATGGAGTTGACGTCTCCCACGGCCGTGTCGAGACTGGTCCCGATATCGAATTTTGCCTGGGCCATTTGGCCGCTCATGGCGTGCAGTTGATCAATGATCAACTGGGCAGATTGGATCACCGCCTGTCTGGTCGCCGGCACGTCCGGGTTGTCGGACAACCCCTGCAAGCTGTTCCAGAACTTGCTCATCAGGTCGTTGATGGCAAGACCCGGAGCTTCATTGAATACGGTTTCCACCAGTTTCATGGAGTCCTGCTGTGCCTGGAGGTTGCCCAGGGTTGATTCCTGGCTGGCAAGCCGTTGGACCATGAACTGGTCGTATTTCCTCAAGATGTTTGTACCCGTCACGCCGCCGCCCAGCATGCCGGCGCTGATGGGGGTCGCATTGTGGGCTTGCAGTTCAAGCGATTGTCTGGTGTAGCCGGGGGTGTCAACGTTGGCGATATTGTGCGACGCCACCTGGATCGAAAGCTGGTGGGTGAGGAGCGCCTCCTTGGCAATGCTCAGCACATGGGAGATGCCGGCCATGGACTAGACCTCCCTGTTGATCAAGGAAGGCTGGCTCAAGGAGGGCTTCCTGCTGAGGCCGGTGAGGCCGTACATTGGGCGCTCCGCTATCCCGCTGGTGATGAGCGATATGGCGTCGTTCAGGTATGTTTTTACATCCTCGGCAAAGTGCCTGTTGATCTGGTTGCGGCTGAGGATATCTTCCCGCAGCCCTGTCAGTTTTTTCCGATATTGACTGACTTTTTCGCCTTCCTCCGGATTGAGCAGGGGAATGAGGGCGGCAAGTCTTGCCGGTTTGTCATGTGCTGCCGGGCTGAGTTCTGCGGCCAGGTCGGTGAGCAGGGAATCCAGAGCCTGGATGCGGGTCAGCCTGTTTTCTTTTTTGGCGCCCAAGCGGATGAGGGCCTGCATATCCATGGCCACCAGGGCTTTTTGTTCTTCGTTCAGGATGGCGAGCATGTCCAGGGAAAGAAGAATCTCCTGGTCCAGGGTTTCGAAAAATTTGGCGGGCAGGGAGCGGTGTTCGGTGGTCTTTGGTTGCTGCATGGTCTATTTCTCCTTGCTCTGTGTGCTCGGTGGGACATGGGCTTGGGACAATTGCCGGTAGAGCATTTCGCCAAAACCGAGACCTTTGCTCCCCGCCATTTTCTGGGCTATCTGGTCATCGTGGATGGACTGGAACATTTCTTCGCCATAACCGCCGTCAAGCAGACCGCTCTTGGGAACGCTCTGGTGGGCCAGAGTCAGAATCTGCTTGATCATCAGGGCTTCAAACCCGGCACAGGCCTCGCGGAGTTTTCTCTCCTTGAGCGTATCGGCAGAATTGGTGTTTCCCTTGAGTCCGGTTGTTGCTTCGCTGATAAGATCCATAATGCTTCGGCCTCCAAGGGCCTAAATGATTTCCAGTTCCGCCTGCAGGGCGCCTGCGGCCTTGATGGCCTGGAAGATGGCGATCAGTTCGCGGGGAGCGACCCCCACCGAGTTCAGAGCCCGAACCATCTCGCCCAGGGTCACGCCCGGTTGCATGGTCACCACCTTCTGGCCGATCTTGGCCGTGTCTACCGGCGCGTTGGCAGGGGCGCCGGGCTGGGGCGGGGGCTTAACCTGCAGGCTCAGGTTCCCGTGGGAAAGGGCAAACTGATTGATGGTGACATTGTCGCCCATGACCACCGTGCCGGTCCGTTCGTTCAGCACCACCCTGGCCTTATGTTCCGGGTTGATCTCGATGTTTTCCAAGGCCGCCAGCAGAGCGACTTCCTGCGCCCGGTATTTTGCCGGGATCGCGACATCCACCGAGGCCCCGTCCTTGGCGGTGGCGTAGGCTCCGCCAAGATAGGTGTCAATGGCGGTTTTCATCAGGGAGATGGTGGTGAAATCCGGCGAGGCCAAGCTGATGGTGATGCTCTCCTTGTTGGCGAAGCTCATCGGCACCTCCCGCTCCACCGAGGCGCCGTTGGTAATCCGGGCCACGGTCAGGTGATTTGCTTGTCGAGCCGTGGTCCGGGCATTGGGGTCGGGTCCGCCCCCGATGCTGATGGGACCCTGGGCCATGGCATAGATGTTGTTGTCCAGACCCTTGAGCGGGGTGACCAGCAGGGTGCCGCCCTGCAAGGAAGTGGCGTCGCCCACCGAAGAAATGGTCACGTCGATTTTTTGGCCCACCTTGAAAAAAGGCGGGAGGGTGGCGGTCACCATGACGCTGGCGATATTTTTCACCTTGGTGGCGTCCGGGTCGACCTTGACCCCGAGATTGTTGAGCATGTTGGCGAGTTCCTGGCCGGTAAAGGCGGCCTTGTTGCCGTCGCCGGTGCCGTTTAAGCCCACGACAATGCCGTAGCCCACCAGCTGATTGTTCCGCACGCCTTTCACCGAGGCCAGATCTTTTAAGCGGACGGCATGGGCAAGTCCGGTGTTTGCAAGAAATCCGAGCAGCAGCGCGCCGACAAAGAGCAGCGTGGTGCACCGAATGGTCTGCTCAGGGGTTTTTATGGATGCGGTTGCTGTTTGCATGGAGCTGTCCTCGGCCTGTGTTCTCCGGAGTCTGTATCTTAAAATCTTAGCAAGCAGTGTGCCACGGGATGGGCAGGCGTTGTAATGTGCCATTTTCAAAGGGAATATTCTTTTTTTCATGGAATCATCCTTGGAGTGAAAGGAATATTTTGCCTAGTTCTGCATCGCCGCCCTTAGAACGGCCAGACGCTGTCCAGAACCCTGGCCATCCAGCCCGGGCGTTGTTTGTCGCCAAGCGCCCCCTGGCCGCTGTATTCTATCCGGGCATCGGCAAGATGGGTCGAAAGGACGGAGTTGTCCTGGGCGACATCCTGCGGGCGAATGATGCCGGAAAGAATGATGTGCTGGGTTTCGTCGTTGACCTTCACCTCTTGATAGCCGCGGATGTTCAGGTTGCCGTCGGTGGTGATATCGATGACTCTGGCGGAGATGGTGGCGGTCACGTTGCTTTTCCGGTCGGTTTTTCCCTTGCCCTCAAAATCATTGGTCAGACTGGCCTGCAGTTCGGTGAGCGAGGGTGAGAAGCGGTGGTTGTTGTCCGCCAGCCAGGTCTCCAGGCCGAACAGGCTGGAAATGCCGCCGGTGGCGGTGGATGTCCGCTGGGTTTTGGTGTTGGCCTCCTTGTTGGCCTTGGAGGTTTCCACGATGCGGACCAGGACGATGTCGCCGACCCGCTTTGCCCGGGTATCCGCATAGAGATCAAGGCCGCTGCTGCTGGCCGCGTAAATCGTTCCCTCCTGCTGGGTTTGCGCGGCACGGGGCGGGGCGGGCAAAGTGTATCGCTCCGGCATGGCCTGCTGGCTGCCTGTGCCGGCACAACCGGAAAGTCCTGCGAGCAGGAGGACGAGAAAGCTGAAGCGTAGTGTCGTGCGCATGATTTTCTCCTTTGAGGGATGGGAGATGTGTCTTTAGAACTCGGCTTCCACGATGCCGACGCCCGTAACCCGGGCATGGATCTCACGGCGGCTCGTGAGGTTTTTTACCCGGACCATTTCGCCCAGTGCCCCGGAGTTTCTGGCCTCGCCGGGGGTGGTTATCTGGATTGCCTGCGATTTCGCCATGATGGTCACCCGCTCGCCCCGGTTTACCAAGGGGGGGGCGTCAAGGTTTTGGGCATAGAGGACGGCCCCGGCCGGAAGCGAGAGTTTGAGCTTTTGCCCCACCGCCTGTTTCGGGTCTTGGATGAGGTCTCCATCCAGCATGGAGATGTCCTGCCGCCTTGTGGCGATATCCTCGCTGCCGATGATCTCGTTTCGGTTCAGTCGTTTTGTTGTGTTGACCACCGTGCCGAAAAGCTTCAGATCACCGCTCATTCTCACCTGGCCCTGTTCCATGCCATCTTTCAGGATGTCGGCGCTGACATTTTTTTTGCCGGGGCGGAAGTCGTTTGGTTTCTGGGTGATCCGGTAGTCAAAGCCGCCCGTCGGCAGGGTCATGGCCAGGGGGCGGACGCTGAAATTGGTGATCTTGACGTCCTCCTTGGGCCAAGGGGAATCCTTGAGCACAACCTCGCTGAAGATATTCTCCAGGGCGGCAAGTTCCGGGGGTGTGATCTTGTCCGCCGTTTGTCCGGGAGACGGACAGGCAATGCAGAACAGCACAGCAACCATGAACAGGCGCGCCAGGCGCAGGGGCATCCTAGGCATGTTCCTCCTAACGGACCAGGGTATTCGCCACTTCAAGCAGCTTGTCCGCGGTTGTGACCGCCTTGGAGTTTACCTCGTAGGCCCTTTGGGTGATGATCATGTTGACCAGTTCCTCGGTGACATCCACGTTGGAGACCTCGATGAAGCGCTGCTGGATGGTGCCCAGGCCATCCTTGCCCGGGTTGGCTTCGGTTGGGGCGCCGGAGGCCAGGGTTTCCTGGAAAAGATTGGCGCCGAGGCTGCGCAGGCCGCCGGGATTGATAAAACTTTGCAGGGTGATTTGGACCGTGGTGAGAACCTGCTGCTGGGCATCCTTGGCGGTGAGCAGCCCGTTGTTGTCGATGGCGATGGAGGTTGTCCCTGGGGGCACGTTAACTTCGGGTTGGAGTCGGTCGCCGTTCTGGGTAACCACATTGCCGGTGGAATCAAGGCTGAAGGCGCCGGATCGGGTAAAATAATCCTGGCCGTCGCGGAGCACCTTGAAAAAACCGGCTCCCTCAATGGCCCAGTCCAGATCGTTGCCCGTTTCGGTGAGGCTGCCCTGGGTGAAGATTTTCTGCACTGAGGTGGGTCGAACACCAAGGCCGACCTGAATGCCGGCTGGCACCCTGCCGCCATCGGCGGTTTCCGTGCCCATGGCCCGGATTTCCTGATAGTAGAGATCCTCGAACTGGGTCCGGCTTTTCTTGAAGCCGGCGGTGTTGACGTTGGCCAGGTTGTTGGCGATGGTGTCCAGCTGCAACTGCTGGCCGGTCATGCCGGTGCGTCCAGAGAATAATGCGCGGATCATGCTGGTCCCCTTGTGCTAAATGTTGACGGTTATCCCACCAGGCTGCCGACCTTGCGCACGGCCAGGTCATCCAGGTCGTCCACGGCCCGGATCATTTTTTGCTGCCCTTCATAGGAGCGGTACAGATCGATCATCTCCGTCATTTCCGTGACGGTGTTTACGTTTGATTTTTCCAGATGCCCTTGCAGGAGTTGAGAATTCGGCGAGGCCTCTGCCGCCGCCCCATCCGCAAGGCGAAAAAGATTTTCGCCTTCCTTCTTCAGAGCCTTCGGGTCAGCGGTGACCACACTCAGGCGGTTGACTTGGACGCCGTCGACATACAGGCGGCCGTCGCTGGCCACATCGACCTTGGTGCCGGCGAGGGTGACGGGGCCTGCCTCGCCGAGCACAGGATAGCCATTGGCCGTGACCAGCAGCCCTTCATTGTTGCGCTGGAAGTTTCCGGCCCTGGTATAGCGGACGCCGGCCGGGGTCTGGACCTGGAAAAAACCATCCCCGGAAATGGCTAGATCAAGGGGAGCGTCAGTTTTTTGAACAACGCCCTGCTGGTGGATCGTATTGATCTGTAAGCCTTTGCCGACCCTCTGGCGGAAGCGGTTGGCCTGATAGAGCATCTCGTCGAAGGTGACGGTTTCTTTCTTGAACCCAGGGGTGTCAACATTTGCCAGGTTGTTTGATACCTGATTGAGCCGTTGCTCCTGGTTGATCAGAGTTTCAACGCTTTCCAGCAATCCGAGCCTGTTGTTGATGAGCATGGCATACCTCTCGTGTGTTTGCGCTTAACTGTTGCAAGAGGCGTGCCGGGATTGCCTGGTGGCAGGTGTCTGGGTGTGGGTGTTTGGATAAAGTAAATAAATACAATGAGATGTGCGGGTTGAGGCAGGCGGGTTGAGCGGGGAGTTTGGTGTCAAAAAAATGGATTCTTTCGTGGGGTGGCCGGTATATTTTTCCTAGCGGAGATGGGGTGCGTGCAATGAGATTGTCGCTGCTACGAGGGCGTCATTTTGGTGTTGGCGCGGTAGATAAAGGCGAGGATTTCGGCCACCACCAGGTAAGTCTCCGGGGGGATGTCGGAATTCAGGTTCAGCTTGGCCAGAATTTCGACCAGGTCGGCATCTTCCTGGATGGGGATGCCATGCTCTTTGGCCAGGGCGATGATTTTTGCCGCCAGCTCCCCTGCGCCCTTGGCGACCACCTTGGGCGCGGCATCACGGGTTGTGTCGTAGCGGAGGGCAACAGCCTTTTTTTTTGCTGGGGTATCTGGCATTATGGATGTTTTCTAGTTGGGTGAATGCGGAGGCAATGGATCATTTATCGTAAGTATACTCCACAACAATCGGGGCGGATGAAAAAAATGCAATTCGGACAGACCTTGCAGTCGGGGAAACTTATCTTACGGTACAAACGGTTTCTCGCCGATGTGGCCATGGACGATGGCCGCCTGCTCACCGTGCATTGCCCGAATTCCGGCAGCATGTCGGGCTGTAAGGAGCCTGGCAGTCCGGTGCTTATCTCTCTGGCAGACAACCCCAAGCGCAAATATCCCCATACCCTGGAGATGGTGCGGGTCGGCACAACCTGGGTGGGGATCAACACCGCTCGCACCAATGGGCTGGTTGCCGAGGCCATCAGCTCTGGGGTGGTGGCGGATCTGGCCGGGATTGAGACGATCCGGCCCGAAGTCAAGGTGTCGGATAAAAGCCGGTTGGATTTTCTCCTCACCCGTGGGGAGGAAAAGATCTATGTGGAGGTGAAAAATTGCAGTTTGGCTTTGGGCCGGGCGGCCATGTTTCCCGATGCCGTTACCGTGCGGGGCGCGAAGCATCTGGCTGAGCTGCTGACCCTGCGCCGCACCGGTTGCCGGGCGGTGGTTTTTTTCTGTGTCCAGCGGGAGGATGTGGATTATTTTTCGTCAGCCGCCCATATTGATCCGGTTTATGCCCAGGCGTTGCGGGAGGTGGCGGCCCAGGGGGTGGAGGTGCTGGCCTATGGAGCATCCTTGAGCCCGGAGGCAATAACCATTGTCCGCCAGCTGCCGGTGCGTCTGGACTCATAAGCGGTAAGGTCCGGCAGTCGCGGCCAAAATGCAGACGCTGATTTTCTCAGCTTGCTTCCCAGCAACCCTTACAATAGAGTGGGAAAAGAAAAAGGCCGCATGGCGCGGCCAGGGGAGAATATGATGCAGGAAAAACGAAAAGCCGTGGTGCTCTTGAGCGGCGGGCTTGATTCGGCCACGGTCCTGGCCATGGCCATGGCCGAGGGCTATGAGTGCTGCTGTCTGAGTTTCGCCTACGGCCAGCGCCAGCAGGTGGAGCTGGAGCGGGCCAAGGCCAATGTCGCCCGTCGGGGGATCGCAAAGCATCTCATCCTCCGCCTTGATCTCGACGCCATCGGCGGCTCGGCCCTGACCACGGATACCGCAGTGCCCAAGGGCCGCAGTCAGGAGGAGATGAACGCTTCCATCCCCATCACCTATGTGCCGGGCCGCAACACGATCTTTTTGTCCTATGCCATGGCCTGGGCCGAGGTGTTGGGTGCGGGCGACGTTTTTCTCGGGGTTAATGTTATGGATTACAGCGGCTATCCCGATTGCCGCCCGGAATTTCTCGAAGCCTTTGAGCGGGTGGCCAATCTGGCAACCAGGGCCGGGGTGGAAGGCGAAACCCGTTTTCGCGTCCATGCCCCGCTCCTCAAGATGACCAAGAAGGAGATCATCGAGAAGGGGTTCGAGCTCGGGGTGGACTACGACCTGACCCACAGCTGTTATGATCCGGACCATCAGGGCCGGGCCTGCGGTTCCTGCGATAGCTGCCTGTTGCGGCTTAAGGGCTTTGCCGAGGCCGGACGGGTTGATCCGGTGGAGTATCAGTAATAATGCATAATGAAGAGGGTACAATGAAGAATGCATTGGGCGGCCTGTTCATGGTCGGCCTGCCAGGCACTGAGCTGGACGATTCCACCCGTAACCTCATTAATACATACGGGATCAATAATTTTATCCTGTTCAAGAGAAACGCCGAAAATCCGGCACAGATTCGCACTCTCTGTCTGGAGCTGGTTGCTGCCTGCCGCGCCGCCGGGCTGGGTGCGCCGCTGATCTCCATTGATCAGGAGGGCGGCACCGTGGCCCGGCTCAAGGCCCCCCATTTCACGGAGTTTCCCGATGCCAGACTGCTGGCGGAAAGCGAACGGGCCGAGGAACTGTTGGTCGATTATGCCAAGACCTGCGCCAAGGAGTTGCTGGCGGTGGGGGTCAACATGAACCTGGCTCCGGTATTGGATGTGAGTCCTGCCGGATTGGGATTGTTCATGGAACGACGGGCCTTGGGTGGGACGCCGGAGCAGGTGGCCCGTTTGGGTGCGCTGGTGATTGCGACCATGCAGGAGAACGGCTTGGCTGCCTGTGCCAAGCACTTCCCCGGTTTGGGCGGCGCAACCCTGGACCCCCACAAGGTGCTGCCCGTGGTGAACCGCTCGCTTGAGGAGTTGCGCGGGTGCGATCTGGTGCCCTTTGCCGCCGCGATTCGGGCGGGAGTGGCCGGGGTGATGACCTCCCATACCGTGTACCCCCAGCTTGATCCCGATCTACCCGCCACCCTGTCGCCGCGTATTTTGGGTGGAGTACTCCGTAACGAGCTGGGCTTTGACGGCATGGTGGTCACCGACGACCTGGAGATGGGGGCCATCGAAAATGAAGGTACCGTGGCGGACGCCGCCCTTGTCGCCTTCGTGGCTGGGGCGGATATGCTGCTGATCTGTCATGAGCATCCGAAGATTATTGCGGCTTATGAGTTGTTGCGTAAGGCGGTGGGAGGGGAGATTGCCGAGGAGGGGGTGCGGAGGTCGCTTGAGCGGATTGGTGCGGTGCGTAGGCGGTTTGCCGGGGATTGAGTCAGAGGCGTATATTTCCGGCTATCATGAGTTATGGCATGATAGTCTGGTCCGGAGAATAACTTGTTAGATGCTGGTGGTTCAAATGAAAACTGAAATTGCTCAATACATCCTCAGCCTTAGTGCAGCTGCAGCAATGACGCATCGTGCCGAAGACAGATCGTTGTATGAAAAGTATCTTGCTGATGCCGCAGTACTCCTTGCGCTGGCTGAAACAGAAGCGCCTTCGACTTCGATTATTTGCGAAGCCGTCCAAAGCCACGAGCGCTTGTGGGGCAATACTTGGCTGGTGGACGACGCATATAAGAGGCCGAGCGTTGCTTGGCAAAAGGTAAAGCAATGTCTCGTTTAAAAAGCGTAATTTAACGAATAAAAAAGAGGACGGATTTTTTCTTGATTGCCAAGCAACCTCAGCAGCCAGAGCAATAAGCTTCATCCTTCTGTTCTTTTTCTTTGCTTGCCCAAAGAAAAAGAACGAAAAAGAAAAGGCACCCGGCCACTTGTCCCGCCGAAGGCGGGATGCCCTGTGCTCCTCGATGCTGCCGGGGCTTTGCAAACTCGGCTTCGCCTCAAACAGTGCAAATCCCCTTTTCGGCAGCCTCTGCGGTGCTCGGCTGCGTGACAATGGGAAGGGGAGATGTGTGGGGCAAATTCCCGACGAGCCATGTTGGCTGTGATGTTTCGGATAATACTTTTATAGGAAGTGAGTAAACACATGGAATTCTCATCATACCTTCAGGACCTTTCTCAACTACCCATCATGCAGCGGCTCATGGTGGTCGTGGCCTATGCGGTTTTAGCCAAGGTGGTGGATGTTTTTGTCAACCGCATCCTCAAGCGGTTGGCCGCAGCCTATACCGAAACCGATCTTGATGACAAGGCCATCGACATCCTCCACACCCCCATTATTGTCAGCATCTTCATTGTCGGCCTTCTCCATGCCTTGAGCATGCCGCCGGGCTTTGCTCCGCCTTGGGAAAGGTTTGTGCCGGCTGCGGCGCAAAGCGTTGCCCTGATAATCTGGACCCTTGCCGCCTTGCGTTTCTGCGTGGTGCTGGGTGACCATTATCTCGGGAGAATTTCCGAGCCCGGTAAGATCGGGGCAGACCTTTTTCTCCTGCTCAAAAATGTGGTCCGGGTGGTTATCATCGTTTCCGCCTTGCTCTGGCTTTTGTCCATCTGGAACGTCAACCTGGCGCCTCTTTTTGCCTCCGCCGGTATCGCCGGTATCGCTGTGGCCCTGGCAGCCAAGGACAGTCTGGCCAATTTTTTCGGCGGCATCAGCATCTTTGCCGACAAAACTTTTAAGGTGGGCGACTACATCATCATCGACAACTCCCAGCGTGGGGAGGTGGTGGAGATCGGGGTGCGCTCCACCCGGCTAATGACCCGAGACGATGCCCTGATCACTATTCCCAATTCTATTTTGGCTAACAGCAAGATCATCAACGAAAGCGCGCCGATACCCCGTTTTCGGATCAGGGTGCCAGTGGGAGTTGCCTATGGCAGCGATCTCGATCAGGTCGAGGCGGTGCTGCTCACGGTGGCCAACAATAATCCTGCTGTGGTTAAGGACCCGGAGGCCAGGGTGCGGTTGCGGTCTTTCGAGACCTCGTCTCTTGATATCGAACTGCTCTGCTGGGTTGAGGATCCCCGCCTCAAGGGGCTGGAGGTTCATAATCTCTTGAGGGGTATTTATAAGGCCTTTGCTGAAAACGGGATTGTTATCCCCTTCCCGCAGCAGGATGTGCATGTCAAGGCGTTGCCGGATCAGGCGGGGAAATAGAGGGTCTTTTTATTGCACCCCCTACGAAGAGAAGCTGTTTTTTGCCCGGCATCCATGGTAGAATACAATCGAAAGCTCTCCAGTCGGCTGCCCCCTGCGGGCGGCAATTTAATCACTGTGATGGAGGAAATGCATGGAACTACAAGTTGAAGGAAGGAATC
>Ga0315272_10000744_pt1 | contig 16579 bp, 12 predicted proteins | sample C3_middle_MG_FD_203918 | JGI IMG/M metagenome (GOLD analysis project Ga0315272, IMG submission 203918) | Sediment microbial communities from Yellowstone Lake, YNP, Wyoming, USA - C3_middle | ecosystem: Environmental > Aquatic > Freshwater > Lake > Sediment | place: USA: Wyoming | collected...
CTTCAGGCCCGGCGTTGTCATTTAAGTTGGACATAGTCAGGAAAAACTCTTCCATCTTTCCGGCCGGATGAAAAGTTACTGTCATTTTCCCCTTTTCACTTACCTGAGTCCATGCATGAGGGACCTTTCTTGGAAGGAAGATGCATTCACCGGTAGAAAGCCAAACCTTCTCCTCCCCAACCTGAAAATAATACTTACCCTCAACAACATAAAATACCTCATCCTGGGAATGATGAACATGCAAGGGAGTACCTCGTCCAACAGAAATACTTGTCTGTTCAAATATTGAAAGTCCCCCGTCAGTATCTTTGCCGGAAACCTTTAAATCCATGATATTTGAATTGACGCCTTTCATCTTTATATGGCCGTGCAATCTTCCTTCACCTGCTGTCACCTTAAATCCTTTATCCGTTCTTTCTTTATTAACTTTACTTTGAAGACCATAAACTGCGGGAGTCAGAAAAGCAGCTAAAAACGTTGCAATAAAACTGTTTCTTTTCATGTCTGCAATATTATTTATAATCATTCTGAATAACAACAATGTCATGCATTTGTTTGAAAATTAAAATTATTGTCATGATTTGTAACTTTTCGGAATTTCGTCCGTCTTTGCATTGTAATTAGAAATATGACAGTAAGGGAATATAACAATGCTGTTGAGGAGTTTTCCGATTCAGTTTACCGATTCATCAGGGGAAACCTGAAGGATGAAGATCGGGCAGGCGATATTGTGCAGGAAAGTTATGAAAGGCTATGGCGGCATGTTGCCGAACTTGAATATCATGTCGTTAAATCGTGGCTCTTTTCGACAGCCTATCATATTATGATTGATATAATACGAAAGGATAAGAGGATTTCAAACCTTGAGCTTATAAATGAAAATGAGCTGGTATATGATTCACAATACAGCGATCTTAATGAGATCCTTCATAAAGCTCTGGATCTTCTCCCGGAACACCAGAAAACCTCAGTGATGCTAAGAGACTATGAAGGATACAGCTACAAGGAAATAGGAGACATTACCGGATTGAGTGAGGCTCAGGTTAAAATAAACATTTACAGGGGCCGCGTTGCGCTTAAGAATTATATCGGGAAAATTGAAACAGTAATTTAGCCATGCAAATCGACAGATCAAATTATGAAATGTGGTTAATCGATTGGCTCGACGGTAACCTTGACGAGTCACAGGTTGCCGGGCTATTGTCCTTTTTAAACGAAAACCCTGATATTCAGCAGGAGTTCTATGAAATGTCGAACTTCAGTGTTAAAGCATCTGATGATTCCTATAATCAAAAAGCCAGTCTCAAAAAAACTCCCCAGCAAATCAATGAATCTCAGTTTGAATACCTGTGTATAGCCTGGCTTGAGAATGACCTTTCCCCGCTTCAGAAAGAAGAGATAAAAGAGATAACCGATAAGGATGCACAGAAGAAAAGGATCTTTGAATTGATTCAAAAATCTAAGTTAATTCCGGATGAAATAATTTACCTGAATAAAAAAAGCTTATTGAAAAGATCCATTCCGCCGGTAATTATCCGCCTGTCAGTTCTGGGTTTATCAGCTGCAGCAATTATTGGCCTGGTTATTACCTTCTATTTTACATCTCCACGTTCCTCAAATACAAAAACAAAGGAAACTGCCATTGTAGAGTCGCCTGGAAACACGATTCCCATTAACAGAGAAAAGAGGGTTCCTGAACGCGTGCAAAATCTGAAAAAAATAATTCCGGTTAATAAAGCCGCCGGCAATCTGGCAGCAAAAACAGGGAGAAAAATTTTACCGTATACAGGTTCCGTTGTTAATGCGGTTGCAATATATGATTCTCAGTCAGCCATGCCTGATACATCAGGGATATTACCAACAAAGTTGTCAGTCGCTTATGATATAGATCTCATGGGGAAAGCTTCAGACGGAGCTCTTATTGCACTTCAGACTACTGTTAAAATTCCTGATGATGATGAAGATAACTCATCAAATTTCAGCCGGTTTATTGCAAGGACTGTGAGGGGGAAGATACTGAAGGAAAAAACCAGGAATGAAACACCTTTAAAGGCATATGAAATAGCTGAAGCAGGAGTTGCCGGTCTGAATAAGCTATTTGGCTGGGAGATGGCGCTTGACGAAAAAAAGGATGAAAATGGCAGGCTCAAATCTGTATATTTCAGCTCAAGATTACTCAAGTTCAACACCCCCGTTAAAAATCCCGAACCTCTTCCGTAACTTTTCCGGCCTCTTCTCCGTCCCATATCAGAAACAATGAACAATTTAATTTTTATTATAATGAAAAAGACTGGATTAATTATATTGCTCACAGCAATTACAATGAATGTTTTCTGGCTTAAAGCATCAGCAGAAGGACAGAAAGAAGGTAACGAGGCAACCGGAAGTAAACAGGATACTGCCAAAGTATCAAAAGAAAAAGACCAAAAAGAAACAGAAAGGAATTCTTCAGATTTTGATCAGAAACCGGGGGAAAGAAGATTATCGATTCTGGAGTCACTGGAGGGGCCATCAATCGGTTTCTCAAAATATTCGAGGCATGAAAACTGGGATCAGGATGACAAAGAAGAAGAACGTGCCAGAAGAAGAAGCAAGTTCAGAGGCCACTGGGCAGGACTTGAACTTGGATTTAACAATTGGGTAACATCAGATAAAAGCCAGGCTTTACCTTCAGATATTGATTATATGACTTTAAATAGCAGCAAGTCGAGCAATTTCAACCTCAATTTCACCCAATTAAGTCTTGGGATAACAAGGCACATTGGTTTTGTTACAGGGTTAGGCTTAAACTGGAATAACTACCGTTTCGAAGGCAATAACAATATTATTGCCGGGCCGGAGGGGATCATTGAGCAGTTTGATCCTCTTCTGAAACTTGAAAAGTCAAAATTGGCCACTCTCTATCTTACCCTTCCTTTTATGCTTGAGATGCAGCTTCCTGTTAACCATAATCATCTCAGTATATCAGCAGGGCCAATCGGAGCAATAAAACTGAGCTCCCATACCAAAATGGTATTTGAGGATGGTCACACTGTAAAATCATGGCGCGATTTCAGTCTCAATCAGCTGCGCTACGGAGCAACTGCACGAGTCGGATATGGCAATTTTCAACTCTATGGAACTTATTATATGACTCCTCTCTTCCGTACAGGCAAAGGGCCCGGTGGCTATGAGCTCCATCCGTTTGAAATCGGAGTTGCACTAACTTTCAATAATTAATAATTTTCATTCCCGACAGGCGTGTAAACGCCCCGTTTAAATTCCCATTCATCTGAAGAGGCGCCCCGGCAGGGTGCCTCTTCATGTTTCATGTTGTTTCTTCTCCGATGCTGATGTATATTTGTAAAGCACATAGAAACAAATGAGATGACTTCAGAAATTTTATCTCCCCGTGAAATAAGACGATACAGCAGACAAATTATGATTCCGGAAATCGGGACTAATGGCCAGGAGAAACTTAAGAAGTCAAAAGTTCTGATAGTTGGTGCGGGTGGATTGGGATGTCCTGTGCTTCAATATCTTAGTGCGGCAGGAATCGGGAATATAGGTATTGTTGAATTTGACATGGTTGATGAATCCAATCTGCAGAGGCAGGTTCTCTACGGTTCTGACGATATTGGTAAATTAAAATCCATCATTGTCAAGAAGCGCCTTGAAAGCCTAAATTCCCTGATCAAAATTGAGAACTTCAGTCTCAGATGTGACAGGACCAATGCTCTTCGGATTTTTAATGCGTACGAAATTATAGTCGATGCTACAGACAATCTTGATGCCAGATATACTATCAATGACGCGTGTGTAATCCAGGGAAAACCTATGGTGCATGGAGCGATATACAGGAATGAAGGAGTCGTGTCGGTATTTAATTACCTGGGAGGCCCGACTTACAGATGCTATAATCCGGAAACTGAAAAAACCGGTTTTAAAAACCCCGAACCCGGAACGGTTGGCTTGTTTGGTGTTCTTCCCGGCATAACAGGAACATATATGGCAAATGAGGTCATTAAAATCATTACAGGTTCCGGGGAAGTACTTGGAGGAAAGGTTCTTCTGATAAATCTGTCAACTAATGTTTTTAAAACATTTACTTTAAATAATATTCCTGAAAACCATAATATAAATAGTTTGTAGTGAACTTTGATGCTTACTTTTTATTTCAGGGGATTGCTTCGCTGCGCTCGCAATGACAGTGGATACTACAAGGTTTGGTTTATCTCACTTCCTGAATTCTTTTAAACCGAAGGGTCATTGCGAGCGCAGCAATCCCCACGGTATTAACAAAATCAAATAAATATGCGTCTACTCTTGATCAGCAACTCAACCAATCCGGGAGAACCATACCTCGGTTATCCTAAGAAAAATATAAAGGATTTTATAGGAGAAAGACCTGTTAAAGCGATATTTATCCCTTATGCAGCCGTAACTTTTTCTTATGATGAATATGAAGAAAAAGTAAGAGAAAGATTCACTGAAATCGGACATGAAATTGTTTCAATCCACCACTTCAGCAACAGGATAAAAGCATTACAGGAAGCTGATGCAATAGTTGTAGGAGGCGGCAATACCTGGCAGTTGTTAAAAATGATAAGAGATAACGGGCTGATTGATATTGTAAAACAAAAGGTTCTGTCGGGCACCCCCTATATCGGATGGAGTGCCGGTTCAAATGTTGCATGTCCGACAATCATGACTACAAACGATATGCCTGTTGTTGAACCTGATTCATTTAAAGCATTCAGCCTTATCCCCTTCCAGATAAATCCCCATTATACTGATGCAAATCCTTCAGGACATGCAGGTGAGACCAGGGAGCAAAGAATAGAAGAATTCATTGAGATAAATTCAGAAGTATATGTGGCCGGGCTGAGGGAAGGAACGATGCTGATCCTTGAGAAAGGAAAACTCACTCTCTCAGGTAAACAAACTGTAAGGATCTTCAGGAAAGGAAATCCGCCGAGAGAACTGAGTTCTGAAGACGATTTATCTTTCATGCTTAAATAAGAAATAATTTTGATCCAAATGCGTTACCTTTAACCCGGGTAATTCAGTCTCAAGTCAGATATTTCTTTTTATACATGAAACTACTCCTGAAAATTGGAAAGCTGTCAGCCATATTTATACTTACTGTTACTGTAATTCTACTTTCAGCATCCTTCCTGCTTAAAGATAAAGTCGGATTTATTATTCTTAATTCGCTCAATAAAAACCTATCCACGAAGCTGGAAGTCGGTTCATACAGATTATCGTTCCTGAAAAAATTCCCGATAGCCTCTCTCGAACTTAAAAATGTGCTTGTTCACTCCTCTCCTGGATTCAATTCTGCGTCTTTTAAAGGAATAAACACAGATACGCTGCTGGCGGCCAGGATTGTTTCTCTCGACTTCAGACTAACCGATATTATCAGAGGCAACTACACTATTGAAAGGATCGGTGCCAAGACGGGCAGCGCCAATTTTTTCACTGATTCAGAAGGACATGTTAACTATAATATTTCAGTAAAGAACAGTTCCACCGGGGGAGAAGGAACTAGTATAGACCTGAGGAAAATTTATATTTCAGATATCAGAACAACCTATAATAATCTCTCAGCGCATCTGATCATTGGAGGTATGATCAAAAGCGGAAACCTGAAAAGCAGAATTTCAGGTAATATCATTGATTTTATTGCCGGAACCGAAATGGAGATCGATCGTTTCTCACTTTTTGACTTCAACACCGATAAAACCATTCCTGCCCGGTTCGATATAAATCTCCAAAGCTCAAAAAGCGGAATCCGCTTCAGGAAAGGAACCTTATACATCGAAAATTACGATGTGGAAATATCAGGTTTGGTTTCTCCCGATAATTTTCTGGATCTCGACGTCACTGGACATAACCTCGATTTGCCAAAAATGCAAAAGTATCTCCCCGAAAAATATCTACACCTTGTATCTGACTATGATCCCTCGGGAACTATTATCGCCAGGAGCAAAATAAAGGGCTTTTTAACCCATAACGCGAATCCCCATGTGGAAATAGACTTTCATCTCAAAAACGGCAAAATAGCCTATAAGAAATCGCATCTGACATTCAGGAATCTTTCTTTCGACGGACATTTAACAAATGGAACAAAAAACGGGTATTCCACAAGCGCAGTTTCAATAAGTGATTTTAAGGGCAAGCTGGGAACATCACAATATAACGGGGCGCTGACTCTGAAAGATTTCAATAGTCCCCTGCTGGATCTGACTCTCAAAGGGAGAGTGTTTCCCAAAGAAATAAAAGAATTCTTCAACATACAGGCAATATCTACTGCAAACGGATCTGTCGACATGGATCTTAAGCTCATTAACTGTCCTCTGTCAGCAAAAAGTTATTCTCTGAATGGTTTTATCAATATGAAGCCTGAATCGACATTGGGGTTCAACTCTTTCACTTTGGGCCTTCACAATGATAAGATCCTTTTAAGCAATTTGAAAGGCATTGTGACGATACAAAATTCAATAAAGGTGAAGGACATTCAATTCAATTATAAAGGACAGAATATAAAAGTACAAGGTGAATTTAAAAACTTTCCCGAGTGGATCACAGGCAGGAATGTCGACCTTACAGGAACAGCAGATATCTCATTTGACAAACTGATGCCTGAGGTATTCTTCGATAGTCCTTCCTCTGAACGAAAGTCCCAAAAACCGAAAGCAATAAATCTTCCGGGCGATATCATACTGGATGTCAGCTTTAAAATTGACAGTTTTATATACAAGACGTTTACTTCCTCAAAGATAGTTGGCACATTTAATTATAAACCGAAGATACTGACATTTAAGACGGTAAAAATGAGGTCTTTAAATGGTCTTATTTCTGGTAATTGTTTCCTTGCCCGGAATAAAAATAAAGGATTTATGGCAAAAGGCTCCTTTGCTGTAACGGGTGTTGATGTCAACAAAGCATTTACGACTTTTCATAATTTCGGTCAGAGTTTCCTCAAGGCTGAAAACATTAAAGGCACACTCTCAGGTTCTCTCTCACTTCTTTTCCCGATGGATTCTGTGTTAAACTTTCATATTAACACTCTTACTGCAGAGGGGAATTATCATTTGGTTAACGGGGCGCTTATTAATTTCGACCCGGTAAAGCAACTATCAAGATTTATTGAACTCTCAGAACTTGAAAACATTAACTTTCAACAACTTGATAACGATTTTTTCATCAGGAACAACTACCTATATGTTCCGCAGATGGAAGTAAAATCCTCAGCAGTTGACCTTTCTGTAAACGGGAAACATAGTTTTGACAATGACTATGAGTATCATGTTAAAATGCTGATATCTGAGATTCTTTCCAAGAAGAGAACAAAAAACAAAAATAACTCGACGGAATTTGGAGTTATTGAGGATGACGGGTTAGGTCGGACATCCCTTCTTTTAAAAATTATCGGGAAAGGAGAACAGGCCAAGGTAAGTTATGATATGAAGGCCGCCGGCACACAGGTAAAGTCGAGTCTCAGGAAGGAAAGACAAACACTCAAATCGATTCTGAATGAGGAGTACGGATGGTATAAAAGTGATTCAGCGGCGAATCAGAAACCTGTTCAAAAGAAATCCCGTTTCAAAATTACCTGGGATGACGGGGAAGCCGCCAAACCGACTCCCGACACGATAGCAATCAGGAAAAAGAAATAAATATAAACAACTTGAAATTTTTCAATTATAAAACCTTCGGGAAGTACTTTTTACTCCTTTTTGCTGTGCTGATAGGCATGGGGTCACTGGTTTACACGGAGAGTCTTGTAAGGAAACTGAAAACCGAAGAGAGAAAAAATGTCCAGTTATGGGCTGAGGCTACCAGGCTGCTTTCCCTTCCCGACACGACTCAGAATGTGGAGTTTCTTTCAACGATAATCGAAAACAATACAACCGTACCAGTGATACTGACCGATGAATCTGACAGTATTATTTCAACCAGGAATTTCGAAAGCGGAAAAACAAATGACTACAAGTATATCAGAAGGGAGCTTGAAAGGATAAAAGAGGAAAACAAACCGATAGTCAATAATCTCGAAAACGGCCACTTCAATCTCATATACTATAAGGACAGCATTATTCTGACGATGCTTATATACTATCCTTATATTCAGCTTGCGATAATTGTTTTGTTTATACTGGTTTCTTATGTGGCATTCAGATCGTCGCGAAAGGCACAACAAAATCAGGTCTGGGTAGGAATGTCAAAAGAGACGGCTCATCAGTTAGGAACACCAACCTCATCACTGGCAGGATGGATAGAGATTATTCAGAACAAATATCCCGAAATTCCGATCACTTCTGAGCTCGCGCGTGATGTGGAGAGGCTGGAAAAAGTGACAGAAAGGTTTTCACGTATCGGATCAAAACCTTCCCTTACAAATGAGAATATAGTTATCATAATCACCCGGACAATTGATTATTTGAAGTCGAGAGCCTCATCAAAGGTTAAATTCATTTATGATTATGATACAAATAATGAGGTTTTTGTCCCTGTAAATCCGGCGCTTTTCGAATGGGTCATTGAGAATGTTTCGAAAAATGCTATTGACGCGATGGAAGGAAGCGGATCGATTACGATAAAAATTGCTGAAACTGATAAGGCTGCATTAATTGATATTTCCGATACGGGAAAGGGGATACCAAAATCAGCTTTCAATAAGATCTTTCATCCGGGCTTTACCACTAAAAAAAGAGGCTGGGGTCTGGGTCTTTCGCTGGCAAGAAGGATCGTGGAAGAATATCATAATGGGAAGATCTTTGTCAGACATTCAGAGGTAGGAAAGGGCTCCACCATAAGGATCGCAATGAACAAAAACAAATTCTAATTGCTATATTTGCAGCCCCTTATGAAAAGAAAAGATATTGAAATAATGGCCCCTGCCGGCTCTTATGAATCGCTTATGGCTGCAATCCAGGGCGGTGCCGACTCTGTCTATTTTGGTGTGGAGCAGTTGAATATGAGAGCCGCATCCTCAAATAATTTCACAATCGATGATCTAAGGAATATTGCATCTGTCTGCAGGGAAAATGGCTTAAAAAGCTATATTACCGTCAACGTTGTTGTTTATGACCACGAAATTGAACAGATGCACAGGATCATTGATGCAGCGGTTGAAGCAGGTATCACGGCAGTCATTGCATCCGATCTTTCTGTAATAAATTATGCCTCTTCCGCAGGAATTGAAATTCATCTTTCAACTCAGCTGAATATCACGAATATAGAAGCATTGAAGTTCTATTCAAAATGGGCAGATGTTGTTGTTCTGGCACGTGAATTGAATCTCTCTCAGGTTTCTCATATTTACAAAACCATCAGGGAGCAGGGTATAACCGGACCGGGCGGTGAGTTGATAAAAATTGAGATGTTCGCTCATGGTGCTTTATGTATGGCAATTTCCGGAAAGTGCTATCTGAGCCTGCATGAAAATAATAAATCAGCAAACAGGGGAGAATGTTATCAGACTTGCCGCAAATCATATCTGGCAACTAATATGGAAAACGGATACGAGCTGGAGATAGATAATGAATATATAATGTCGCCCAAAGATCTCTGCACAATCGGATTTGTTGACAAGATGATCGAAGCCGGTGTAAGGGTATTAAAGATCGAAGGCAGGGCTCGATCAGGAGAATATGTTAAGGAAGTCTCATCATGTTATAATGAAGCTGTAACAGCCATTGAAGACGGCACATACAGCAAGGAAAAAGCAGATGCCTGGAGAGCCAGGCTTGCCATGGTGTTTAACAGGGGGTTCTGGGATGGTTATTATCTCGGACAGACAATGGGTGAATGGAATACCAGCTACGGTTCAAATGCAACCAAAAGAAAAGTTTACCTTGGAAAGATCACTAACTATTTTACCAGGCTTAATGTAGCTGAAATAAAGCTCGAGAACGGGGATCTGACAAAAGGAGATACAATTCTGATTACAGGACCTACAACGGGGGTCGTCGAGTATGTGGCTGAGGAAATCCGAGTAGATCTGAAGGTTACTGAAAAAGCCCTGAAGGGTGAATTATGCTCCATTAAAACATCTGACTTCCTCAGGAGGTCAGATAAAGTGTATAAATGGGTGGATGTGAAAGATCTTACTCCCATTTAATATTTCCTGCTGCATCAAGCACCTTCATGGCATTTGTCTCTATGTCGTCGGTATCTGTGCGGACAATGATTATATTCTTGCTGTTTTTTTTCTTCAGGCCATACTGGTAAGCCTTATCATAATAGATCAGTGATATTTCAATCGCCTGATCAATTTTACCTTCTTCAACAGCTTTAATTGCCTGGTGCGTATTATCTCCGCCCAGCCGTTTGCTGATTTTCAAGATAGATTCCTTCAAAGATTCAGGTGAATAGGCAGAATACTCCTCCATAAGTCGCGGAAGCCGAGTCCTGAGATCCATCTCAAGTACAATTACAGGTGTATCCTGCATATTTAGGTAGAACTCGTCGGGAATGAAAACGGTCCCGATATTCCGGCTTTCATCCTCTACCCAGAAAGATTTGTGCATGTCCAGATCTTTCCATTGGGAAAAAAGCAGATTACCGAACTGCTCGGTGGTTGGCTGAGGAGGCTGGCCGAGAGCGCCGAAGGCAGAACCTTTGTGATTTGCTATCTTTTCCAGATCCAGAACCTGTTCTCCTATCCCTTTAAGGTATCTCAGAATATGTGTTTTGCTGCTCCCAGTCATTCCTCCCAGAACAATCATTTTTCTTTTAACTGAAAGGCTTTCAAGAACATGATGACGATAAGACTTATAGCCTCCTTCAAGAAGGCTTACATCAATACCCGCCATTGAAAAAAGCCATGCCATTGATTCTGACCGCATCCCCCCTCTCCAGCAATGGACCAGGAGTCTGTGGTCTTTCATGATCTTCAGAGCCTCTTTAAGTTTGTATTCAAACTCAGGACCGGAGAGTTTTAGTCCTTCAAGAATGGCAGGAATGCGGCCTTCCTTCTTATATTTTGTCCCTACTGCCTCCCTCTGCCTGTCATCAAACAGCGGAATATTAATGGCGCCGGGAATATGTCCCATACTGAATTCAGAGGGTGATCTCACATCAGCAACAGGCATTGACTCTGATAGCTCCAGAAACCTAATAATATCAGTTTTATCTACTGCCATTGATTGAATTTGGAAGTGTTTTCCTTCGGGTTACCTGGTACCAAAGTTACAAGAAGGACATCACAATGGATCACAAAGAATTCATTAAAACCTTTACTTCTTAAAATGCTGAGCAAAGAGTCTCTTTAGTTCATCTATTCTGACAGGTTTGGAAATAAAATCCTTTATCCCTGATAATTCAGCCTTTCTCCTCGACTCTGGCAGATTATCAGCAGTGAATGCAACGATTAAAATTGTCTTATCATTTTTAAGGATCCGTTGTGATGATTCGAAACCATCCATTTCAGGCATAATAAGGTCCATAAAAATCAGATCGAATTTTTTTGTTCTTGTAAGCTGATAACCTGCCCACCCGTCATCAGCCACTTCATATGAATAGCCAAGGCTCTTCAGCATAGTCCCGATTACATTCTGATTCATTTTATTATCCTCGATTATCAGGATACTCAGATCTGTTCTCACTGTTCCTATTTCAACTACAGTTGTTTTATCTTCAAGGAACGGGAAACTGTTCTTCACTATATTTAATAACTCGCTGGTATCAAAAGGTTTAATAAGATAATGGTCAATTCCAAGAGTGATACAATTCAGGTAATTTCCTTTTTTGTCGTTCGAGCTTATCATCATCATTATGAAGTAAGCTGAAAGTTTATTTTCCCAGATTGCCGTAGCAGCATCAAACCCGTTAAATTCTTCATCATCAAAGATGATAATGAGGTTGTATTTATCTTCGGGGAAATTCATGTTTGACCTTATCTGGTTCACTGTTGATTTCTGGTAAGTTGTTACCGTGATTGCCAATCCCAGTCTGTGAAGAGCACCAAGAATTTCTTCATCACGTGCCTGGTTACCCGTAATTATCAGGGTCCTGATCCTGTCAAATGTTCTGATCTTCTCAAAAGAGAGTTCTTTGATCTGTCTGTCATTCGAATAGGTACGAATTGTAAAGGATACTTTTGTACCCTGATCGCCTGCCAGACCAGACGGGCTCACTGCGGTCAGCTCACCGCCCATCAGTTCAACAAGCTGTTTTGCCATAATAGTTCCGAACCCTGAATCGTCATTTGCCCTGACTTTCTTGGATTCAATATTCACAAAATCGCCGAAGATCTTTTTGAGGCTTACATTGTCGAAACTTTTCCCTGTGTCGAGTAAGTCGAATCCCAATGTTATTAAACCATCCTTGCTGTTTCTTACGTGGCATCTGAGGCTGATTTCGCCATTTTCGGTATTCTGGACCGAATGGTTTATAAGATTTGTAAGGATCTGCCTGAGGCGGAACGGGTCGCCAATAATACTTTCAGGCACATTGTCATCAACAATACTGGTAAAACGTAACTCACCGGAAGAGATATTTGTTTTAGCGAGGTCGGTGCAGTATGTAATCTCCTCTCTGAGATTAAAAGGTACCTCATCAAGGATCATATTCCCTGATTCAATTCTTGAAAAGTCAAGTATATCATTGATAATGCTCAGCAGCACTTCAGTTGAGCGGTGAAGGAGAGAGACAATTTCTTTAACCTCTCTTGTAAGTTCATGTTTTTTAAGAACATCGGTCATCCCGATTATGCCATTAAGCGGGGTCCTTAACTCGTAGCTCATTCTGGCCAGAAATTCCGACTTTGCTTCGTTTGCTTTTTCTTCTTTCATCCTGGCCGATTCAAGCAATGTTACATCGATCAGTATTTCCATGGTGGCATCTTCTCCCAGGAACTTAACCTGAATGCTATTCTTGTAAAGGACAATTTCTCCGATCTCTTTTTTGATAATTATAAACTGGTCAGGATTAAATGTGCCTCCCAGATGTTTTGAATAATATTCGCTTTCACCGGGCAGGGATGATTCGGGAAAAATCTTACCCGTCATCTCAGTTTCATTATGATATGAATATTGTGAAGCAGCGACTTTGTTTGCTTTAAGTATTTCTCTGTTTTTATTATGAATTATCACGCCTACAGGCATTTCTTCAATCAGGTTGAAGAACATTTTCTCAGAAGTCTTCAGCCGTTCAATTTCGGCAGATTGAGTTTTCAGGAACCTCCAGAATAGAAATATAATAATCTGTATCAGTACAAGTGTACCGATTACAATCAGCAGTGAATTATTGAGAATATATTTTAGAAACCGGTCAGTAGGGGCTGAAAAAACTATCCCAAGGTTTCTTGTAAGAAGCTGGGTTGAATAATAGGAAGATATTAATTCTTTCGATTTGCCGTTAATATGTGCTGAATGTGTGATATTCATAACAGAGCCGGAAGAAAGGCCTTTAATTATCTTATCGATTTGTGAATAGGCGATTTTATCCTTGCTGTTGTCATATACGATTTCTCCTGAATCGCTTAAGACCCATTGCCACTGATAGTCCTTAAGATTAAATTCCGAAAAAAGCGCCTTAAAATATCGCTGGAAGTCGACTGTAACCACCAGGTTTCCTGATATTGAGTTATCATTTTTGTTAATGACAGGAAGGAAATAATTGAATTTTCTGTTTTCCTGGGTTAGAGTGTCTCTGGCATAAATATCACCCTGAACATGAAGAGTATAGGGCTGTTCAAGCCAGTCAGCATTATCATCTCTTTTCAGTGTGAACTCATTCTTGTTATTATCGTACAGTTTTATCCCTATGACAAAGTCATCATATTTTGAAAAGAAAGTTTTCATCTTTTCTTTTACAATAACCTGATTATCATGATCTGTAAAAAAAGAATTGATGTCATCAGAGAAATTGATCTTGTTAAAATCACTGACAAAGCCATTGTTGGTACTGTCGACAGCTAACCCCACCAGCTGAACCTGCCGGTCAAGAAGCTCGACAATATAATTTATCTGTTTATTATACAGACTCTTGTAATAGATATAATTAGCTATGAGTATTATAAGAAATGCCGAATATACAAGAACAAGGATTTTCTTCATCTGAAACTGGAATTTATCTTCATCAGGATAAAGATAATTTATTAATAATAATTATCGACATTACCTGTATTTACCATCATCCCCATCCATGATATTCAGGTAACTTTTGTACCTGAGAAAGGCAATTTCCCCCTTCTCCACTGCATCTCTTACAGCGCATCCCGGCTCATCAAGATGAAGACAGTTATTGAATCGGCATTCCTTTGATTTTTTAAATATCTCTCTGAAAAAATGGTAAATCTCATTCCGGTCCATATCAACAACCCCAAATCCCCTTATTCCTGGAGTATCAATGACAAAGCCTCCAAATGGCATCTGATGCATTTCAGGAAAAGTGGTGATATGTTTTCCCTGTTTATGGTAATCTGAAATCTCAGCAGTTTTCAGATTTAGATCAGGATTTAGTGTATTCAGAAGGGTTGTCTTTCCAACGCCGGAGTAGCCTGAAATCAGGGTTGTCTTCCCCCTCATTTCACGTTTTAATTCTTCAAGGTCTGTATCTTCCTTCAACGACAGCCTGATGCATTCGTAATCAATTTTTTTATAAAGCGCCTCTGTATACTCCATTTTGGCTGATTCATCTTCGGAGTAGAGATCGGTCTTATTAATGATTATTTTTGCAGGAACCCTGTATGCTTCGGCAGTAATAAGGAACCGGTCAATGAATTCTATGGGGGTTTCAGGAAAAACCACAGTTATCATCAGATAGGCCTGATCAATATTTGCAGCAATGATTTGCGAATGTTTCGAAAGGTTCGATGCTTTTCTCAGAATATAATTTCTTCTGTCGAGAACTTCGGTAATAATGCCTGAGTCTGATTTTTTTTCTGTTTCAAAAAGTACATTATCTCCTACGGCAACAGGATTTGTGGTACGGAATTCCTTTATCCTCAGTTTGCCTTTGATTGAACAATCAATAATAGTTCCCTTCTCATTGAGAACCCGGTATCTGCTGCCTGTGGATTTTAAGATAACTCCCTTTTCCAATAGAAAATCATTTATGGCAAAAATAACCTAATCACAAAGGAACACAAAGTAAAACCAATCCAAAATTGCTATTTCAGACAGTCTCTTCAATTATTACAACATTTTTATACCACTAATTATCGGATGCCATGAGAAGGAATGGCTTCATCTCAAAGCTGTGATAGTATGGCCTTAGCCTTTCAGTATTATAATAATCAGTCACTTTTACAATTTTCTTCGATGAAGTAACCACATCGATAGGGAGATTATCGTAGCGGCCATTCTTTAGGACAACTATTCTTCCATGGACTCCTTTCAGAATAAGGTCGAGCGCCAGGTTTCCATAAGCCATAGGAACGATGGAGTCGAGTGCATCAGGATCGCCGCCCCGTACCATGTAACCGAGTTTCTGATTTATAATATTGATGGTTTTCCCATTATTAAATTTTCCTGAAAGATCCTTCAGTTTTGCGGAAACCATATCGCCTATGCCTCCAAGTTTGGCATGACCATAGGCATCTTTTTCCTGATCTGAAAAGATCATCTCTCCGCCTTTGAACATAGCGCCTTCGGAAACAAGAACTACCGAATATCTGCTTGGGTTGTGATTCCTGTCTTCCACAAGGAGTCTGGTGAGCTGTTCAATATCGAACTCATATTCAGGAATAACACATCTGTTTGCAGCACCTGCCATTGTAGGCAGCATGGCTGTGAAACCAGCATATCTTCCAAAAACCTCAAGTACAAGGAGTCTCTCGTGCGAACCCGCTGAGGTTCTCAGGCTGTTTGTCATCTGGATTGTCCGGGTAACACAGGTACTGAATCCGATGCAGTAATCAGTTCCGGGAACATCATTGTCCATTGTTTTTGGAATTGCCACGACGTTGACCCCCATTTTATAAAGATGAACTCCATAGCTCAGGGTATCATCACCGCCGATGGGAATAAGATAGTCCACTCCAAGCCATTCCAGGTTTTTAATGATCTCCGGTGTAAGGTCATTCATTTCAGCATTGTAAGTACTCTGAAGATGTTCCGGAACACTTGACTTTGACATATGGCTGGGCCTTGTCCTTGAAGTATGAAGGAATGTTCCTCCGGTCCGGCCGGCTTTATTTACTATATCATCCGTAAGAATCTGAAAATTGTTGCTGTTATCTGCCTTCGTATCCCGTATTAACTCGGTTATCCCAGCCCATCCCCGGCGAAGTCCGATCACTTTGAATCCTTCACGGTTTGCACGTATGGTCACCGCCCTGATAGCTGGATTCAGCCCGGGTACGTCACCACCTCCGGTAAGAATAGCAATAATACCTTTTGTTGATTTCTGAGTTGCCATGATATCTGATTTTTATTTAAATGAATAAAACAGAATAGTCTATAAATTTAAAATAAAATAGCGAAAGAAGCAATATTACCTTTTTGGTATCAGATATATAAAATCGAGTAGGAGGAAAATAAAGAAGTTTTCCTCCTTCTTTATTTTCCGACCTCTCACACCACCGTACGTACGGTTCACGTATACGGCGGTTCCTTAATAAACAACTCTTACCGATTCAAAGTAA
>Ga0315272_10000745_pt1 | contig 16555 bp, 15 predicted proteins | sample C3_middle_MG_FD_203918 | JGI IMG/M metagenome (GOLD analysis project Ga0315272, IMG submission 203918) | Sediment microbial communities from Yellowstone Lake, YNP, Wyoming, USA - C3_middle | ecosystem: Environmental > Aquatic > Freshwater > Lake > Sediment | place: USA: Wyoming | collected...
GCCAGCAATTCCTCGGTTTGGGCAAAGTAGCGCCATTTACAGGCATTTCCCAGGTCCTGACACCTGAACTCCTTCATCATAAGCCGCTCCCCAACCGAGACATCGACCGGATCCGGGTTCGTAGACAGGTTCTTGATCTTAGCGACCAGCTCCGGCGTCAGCGCCTTCATGCCGTGAACCTCCCTGAGATGGATAGCGACGACATCGGCCATCAGCTCTTCTGTTTTTGCAATATGCTTCCAAGTGCAGTTATTTCCCAGACTTTTACAGGTGAACGTTCTCATAGGACACCTCCTTGTGTGACATACAAGATGATATCTATCTGCTTTATTATAGTATACCACTTTCAGCGGCGGGATGGGAACGATCGGAACGAAGCTGTTATGACCATAAAAAAAGGCCGTTGTCAGCAGCAACCATGCTGCGGACAACGGCCAGGATATATGACTGGGTGTCAGGCTATTGTGATGCTATTCCCCAATGCCTCCATAGGAATGCAGTCCCGAGAGCACCAGGTTCACGCCGAGGTAGGTGAAGATGACCGATAGAAAACCCAAGCACGCAATTACCGCCATTTGAGTTCCCTTCCAGCCACGTACGTAACGGGCATGAAGATAAATGGCATAAATAAACCACGTAATGAGCGACCATGTTTCTTTCGGATCCCAGCTCCAGTAGGTGCCCCAGGCACTATTCGCCCAGACGGCGCCCGTGAGAATTCCCGCAGTGAGAAGCGGCCAGCCTACAGCAATCATTTTATAGGTTATTTCTTCGAGCAAATCTCCCGACAGGGTATACTGCTTAAAGAATGTTTTCAACTTTAGTCCCTGTGTCCACACGAGCGTGAACATCGCAGCAACTGCAATCCAAGATACAAGACGAACAGGAATCGAAACATTCAAAAAAGTTGCTTCGAACATGTGTTTTCTAAAACTTTCATCGGTAGCTACACCCTTAAACAAGACGTAATCGACACCCATTGCAACAAGCAATCCCACGGCAAGAGTTACACAGAGGGACCAAAAAAGATAAACCTGCTTCTTATTCGATGCTCCGGCAACAGTAAGAAAAACAACCCAGGCGAGGAAAATAGTGCCTAGTCCATACCAGAATATTCTTTTCGCGATTACACCTGCGGCAGCCATGCCATAACCGAGCGAAGCTAAAATCAAGATCGCCCCAAGTGCAATAAAAAGGTACACCAGAGAACCACGTTCTTCCAAGTCGTTCAAAAGGTAAATTATGCATACGGAAAAAGCAACACCGAAGGCTGCATACCCAAGAAAGCTGATCAGAACATGATAGAACAGCCAGTTGCTCTTGAGCGCGGGAACGAGCGGTGTAATATCGCTGCTGATACCTGCAACATTAATAAATGCCAGTGCCAGAAAGACGACTGGCAAAACAAAAGCCCCGAATATTTTTGTTTTATATTTATATTCAACAATAAGATAGACAAGTACAGTACTCCAGCTAAAAAAAACCAGCGACTCATAGAGGTTCGTGAGCGGAACTCTGCCTATATCCATTTGATATGATTCTTGCCAGCGGAGGAACAATGCCATTGTCTGGACTAGAAAACCAGCCGACGTTACTAGTGTTGCTATCTTTCCAATAACATCTTTTTTAAATGACAGAAAGCTTATATATAACACCATTGCAGCCAAATACGCTAAAGTCGCTATTGTAAAAAGCATTGAACTTTCCATCTATCCCTCCGATGTTACTTTGAGATTTCTTCCACAATCTGGTTAAACACCCGCTCGAAACCAAGACGGTTCCTGTTTGCCGATCCGGCAATGGTCACGACAGCCTGCCCCTTCCGGTCCTGAACGCGCACCCAGAGCTTCCGGTGCGAGCCAAAGAAGGCAATGAGCGGCCCGATGCACAGCATGATGAATCCCGTATACACGACCCAGACCCCGGGGTCCTTGGTAACCTGCAGCCCCGTATAGCGGGTACCGAAGTAGTGGACATAGCTGATAATATAGTCCTCAGGCATATACGGCGCACCCTTGTCTGTTTTCATAACATAGGTTTTGTAGACTGTCCGGTTGTTGTTCAGGACCTCAAGCTCCACCGTCGGGTTGATATACTCTTCGTTGTTGGTGCGGTAAAACTGCACCTCGCCCGTGGCGGGGTTTCTCATGCCGAAGGGCGCAAAGCTGAGCGCCTTGATGGTCCTTTTTATGGACGGCACATACACGGCCTGACCCGCTTGAATTGAAACATTCTCTGCCGCTTCCGCGCTGTTTTTAAGCCGGATGCTCAATTGGACCGTGCCGGGAGCCTCGGGCATCGGTCCGTAGCTGGATTGGTAAAAGGTTACGCCCCGGTAACTCAGCGGGTCGTTCACCCGGATGCGCTGCTTATCAATGATCTTTTCTCTGTCCTGGTTGTAAACGCTGAGCGTGCTGTGGTACTCCGAGGGCATGCCCGTGGGGCCCTGGGCGCCCTGATAGTAATCCACATCAAAGTTGTTGCACTGCACCCAGTAACCCAGCGGCATGGCAGGCACCCCGCCCTCAGCACTGTAGATCACCGGGCTTTTTGCGATGCCGAGAGATGCCATGATCTGGTCCCACATGGGTTCGTTCCTGAGATAGACCTTGTCGGATGCTTGCCCCTCGGGAAGGTTCAGGAACGCCTTGAACCCGAAGAATGCGCCGGTCAAGGCACCGATAAAAATGAGGATAATGCTGACGTGCGTGACGTAGACGCCAAGCCTGCTGTAGACGCCCTTCTGTGCCGCCAGTTGGAAGAGCCCGGCGCTCCGCGTCTCGAGAGGCCGGTACCCGTGTTTTTTGAACACCAGCAGAACGCGCTCCTCGGCTTTTTCCATCCCGCCTTTTACGGTCAGCTCTTTTTTGAGCTGCAATGCCTTGAGCCCATCGTCATCGATCGGCTTCAGCGGCGCGGTCATGATCTTTAAGGTATGCGGAAAGCGTTCGAGCGTGCAGACCGTCAGGTTTGTCGTGAGCAGAAACAGCAGGATCACGAACCACCACGTGTGATACATGTCGAAGAAACCGAGCATTTCGAACACCTGGACCGTGGCCTCGCTGTATTCCCTCAAATATTTTTCAGGAGACTCGTTCTGCTGAATAACCGTGCCGATGACAGAAACGATCGCAAGAATAATGAGCAGAATGACAGCCAGCTTCACGGACGAGAAGAACTTCCAGACCCTCTCTGCAACAATTTCAACAATTCCTTTTTGTCGTTCCAATGCTACCTCCTGCGGTAAGAAAAAGGTTCGAGTAAATTAACATAACGTTCATATGCTGTCAAGGAATTTGCCGTCCCTGCACACCGTTCCGAAATCGCACTGTTTCGCATCTATCTGTGTAACTGAGCTGAATAGTTACCTATTTTTTAACCTTTGCCGGAACCACCAGCACTTTACAGGGAGCGTGCCCGATGACCCGCGAGACGACACTGCCCATCATGAGCCGCGTAAGACCGGTGCGCCCGTGGCTGCCCATAATAATGGTTTTGACCTTGAGCTTGGCGGCCTCGGAAACAATATCCCTGTACGGTTCATCGCCAAGATGCAGAATGGTCTCGCATTTGACCCCCTCCTTGGCGGCCGTCGCCTTGATCCCGTCAAGATACTTCCTCATGTCTTTTTCGAGCTTATCCGCGGCCTGAGCATCCCAGAGATCGATCTCGGCATTTACCTCGATCACCAGCAGAACATAGAGGGTGCTTGAACAGGCACGGGCGAGCGCGATCGCCTCCTGGACCGCCGCCTTGCTGAACAGGGATCCATCCGTTGCAACGAGCAGCTTCTCAAAACCCGGGGTTGCGCATACGTTTTTGGCCATTCGTTTCTCCTTTATGGTGGATAGAGTATGAGATATTGTTTCGTTACGGTTACAACAGTGTGGCCGCCAGTTCCGCAAGCTCGGAACGCTCACCCTTCACCAGCGTGATATGTCCGGCAATTGATTCTTCCTTGAACCGATCGACCACGTAGGTAAGCCCGTTGCTCGATGAATCGATGTAGGGGTTGTCGATCTGGTAGGGATCGCCGGTCAGCACGACCTTGGTTCCCTCGCCGGCGCGCGTAATGATCGTCTTGATCTCGTGGGGCGTCAGGTTCTGGGCCTCGTCCACGATCAGGTACTGGTTCGGCATGCTTCGGCCGCGGATGTAGGTGAGTGGTTCGACCTCGATCATGCCGAGATCGAAAAGACTCTGCAGGTCCTTCTTTCCTTTGACCCGGCCGGGTCCGCCTGAGGAGCCCACGAGGAAATCGAGATTGTCGCGGATGGGCTGCATCCAGGGCCGCAGTTTCTCATCGATATCGCCGGGCAGAAAACCGATGTCTTTGCCCATGGGAAACACGGGGCGCGATACGACCAGCCTCTGGAACGACCGCACCTCGATGCTTTTTTCCAGTCCCGCTGCAAGAGCGAGCAGCGTTTTGCCGGTGCCCGCCCTTCCCACAAGCGTCACCAGCCGGATATCGTCGTTCAGCAGCAGGTCGAGGGCGAACTGCTGCTGCTTGTTCTTTGCCGTGATGCCCCAGACGCCGTGCTTTGGCGAAGCGATCGGGACCAAAGCGTTTTTCTGTTTGTTGTACCGCGCCAGCGCCGTCTGCGACTCGTTGGCGCTGTTCTTCAGCAGCACGAACTGGTTCGGCAGGGGCCTCGGGTCGGCAGGCTGCATTTCTCCATTGGTATAGAAATCGTCGATCGCCCCCGGCGCAACCAGCAGTTCGGTCTCGCCGGAGTAGAGCTCATCAAGCGTGATCGTGTCCGACTCATAGTCTTCGGCCGTCATGCCGAGCGCATCGGCCTTGATGCGAAGATTCGTGTCCTTGGTCACGAGGATCACCGGCAGGTTGTCATGCTTCAGGTTCAAGGCCGTTGCAAGTATCCGGTTGTCCGCCTTGGTCGCAATGAGTTCGCTCGGCAGGTGTTCCGGTGACTGGTGGTTGAGCTCCACGCGCAGGTTGCCCCCGCTTTCGAGCGGTACCCCCTGCGAAAGCTTCCCCTTGAGCCGGTGCTCGTCGAGGATACGCGAGACTTGGCGCGCGTTCCTGCCGATCTCGTCAACGCCCTTCTTGAACTTGTCGAGCTCCTCGATCACCACAATGGGGATCACCACATCGTTGTCCTCGAACGAAAAGATCGCCCGGGGGTCGTGAAGCAGTACGTTGGTGTCCAGAACAAATATTTTTTTCATGTAAATTCCTTTCAGGTCCTCTTCTTGAATTTATGCCATGCGTCCCTGAGCTCTTGTTCTGAAACTGCCCCTTCGCGGACCATCGTCAGTCCCGCAGCGCTGACATCGACAACAGACGACGGTTTCCCTCCCACTGTTCTGCCGGCGTCGAGGATCACGTCTACCTTATCGCCGAGCATCCCGGCCACGTCCTGGGCCGTCTGCAAATCAGGACCTCCGGACCGGTTCGCGCTCGTCCCGGTGAGCGCTGTCCCCAGTGCTTCCAGCAGACGGCGCGTCACTTCATTGCCCGGGACCCGGAGACCGATACGTCCCGTGCCCCCGGTCAATTCCTGAAGCACCGACGGCAGTGCGGTAAAAACCAGGGTCAACGGACCGGGCCAGAAGGCATCCATGAGCGCTTCCGCCTCATCCGAGATCCCCGCAGCCCATTCTCCTATCTTGCTGCGGTCGTGCAACAGGAGCAGGATCGGCTGACCGGCCTGTCTGCCTTTGATCGCAAAAAGCCTTTTAACCGCTTCGGGATTCATTGGATCCGCGCCAAGGCCATAGAAGGTATCCGTAGGATAGGCGATGACACCACCTGATCCGATGACGCTCCTGCAACGTTCGAAGACCTGTTCCGGGTGAACCGGATCAATGGTAACTATCTCTGCTCCCATAAGTCATATTTTCTGCAAACCACGGTTGGGAACAGAAAAATCCGCAATCCGAAATCCGCAATCCGAAATTCAGGCTCCCTGCATAAGCACGATGTCGCCATTCTCCCGGCCCAAGGCGCGGGCGACCACCGGGCACTTTACCTTGAACAGAAAGAACAAACGCGGGTCGCGCGTCTGCTCCAAAGTCTCGAAATTGGCCTGGCCTTTGCTGATGATCAAGTCAGCCGATCGGTAGGCGTTCAGAAAGCGCTCCGAACAGGATTCCAGAAGCGTGCCGATCCCGTCACTGCCGTTGTCGATAAGCTCGGTATATTCGGTCATTCCGGCCTCAGCTGCATCATCGAGTGTTGCGTCGTTAATGACCGGCGCGCCCTTGACCGCCACGGTCACCGACTTTCCCTTCTCCTGCAGGATCCGGAGCAGCACACGATCAAACACGATCTCGCCTGCATTGTCGCACAGATAGAGGATGCGCCCGGCAGTTTCCACGGCGTGCCGAAAGGCGTCAAAAGAACCAGGTGAAAGTTCAAGCTGAAAGGACTCTTCAATGGAGCGCCGCAGATCGATGTGATCATAAATGCCAAAGTCTATCACGTTGCCGGCAATGGCTGCCCGGACCCCGCCTTCGAGCCGGTCCGGCACGCCCGCGGCGAGCAGCAAAAGCTCCGGCAGCATGTCCAGGGCGATACGGTTGTACGTTGTCTTGACCTCATGATAGGGGTCGACGCCAGTCTCCGAGCGCAAAAGCCGGTGGATGAGCGTTGAGGTCCGCGCCGGCACCTCTTCGAGGGAAGCGCTGGCGACGATCTCTCCGGCCCGGCGCGCGATGCTGCGGCCCTGGTCCCCGTTTACGCGTGCGTGGTTCAAGGTTCGGGTGATCTGGCCGAAGAAACAGGGCAGACACTCGAGGTCGGTCCTCACGAGGCCGGTTCCTGGCCAGGCGTCGTGCCGACCGTTTTTTTCTTCCAGCGGCGGCGGCGCGATTTCTTTTTTGCCGGCGCAACCCCGGCTGCATCGGGTTCGGTTGGCTCTTTTAGTTCTTTCGGTTCTCTCTGTTCCTTTGGCTCTTTCGGCTCTCTCAGCTCTTTCGGCTCTTTTGCTTCTTTCAGTGTCGACTTGACGGTTGAAATGGCGAAAAGCCGCTTCGCCTTTTCTTCCACTTCGCGCTCCATCTCCACTTTGAAGACCTTGATACGGTTTGCGATCTTTATGTCGCTCGTGGCGATGATCTGCGCTGCAAAGATCCCTGCGTTCTTCGCGCCCGCTTTGCCCAGGGACATGGTGGCTACCGGCACGCCGCCCGGCATCTGTGCCGTGGCCAGGAGCGCATCAAGCCCCTTCAGAGGCGAAGAATCGATCGGCACGCCGATTACCGGCAGCGTCGTGTGCGACGCAATGACCCCGGCCAGATGCGCTGCCCAGCCTGCGCCGGCAATGATCACCTTGATCCCGCGTTTCTCAGCGGTTTGACTGTACTCCATCACCTTTTTGGGCGTCCGGTGCGCCGAAGCGATCGACATCTCATATTCAATGCCGAACTCCTGCAGCATGGCCGCCGCTTCCTGCATGACCGGGAGATCGGAATCACTCCCCATCAAGATCCCTACTACTGGTTTGGCCATAACAACTCCCTTCTTTCGCTATCATCCGTTATCGTCATCGTACAGGCCGCTCTGGCGCTGTTACATATCTTTTTTATCCGACACAAATATCGTGTTCACGCCAAAGAACTCCCAGACCAGGGGCAGCAAAGCCTTTACCCCGACGGTCTCTGTTGCATAGTGGCCGGCCACAATGAGGTTCATGCCGTATTCCCGCGCCGCGTTGTATACTGCCAGGTCGATCTCTCCAACCAGAAAGCAGTCGAGCCCGGCTGTGCAGGCTTCTTTGAGCAGGCTCCCGCCGCCTCCGGAGATGATCCCGATCGATCGGATGCGTTTTTTCCCGAAGGGAAAAACGCGGCAGCGAGTCTCCAGATCGCGGTTCAGGACGGACGCCAGATAGTCTAGGCTGGCTGCTTTGCGGAAAATCCCTGCGTAGCCGATCTTGATGCCGTGATACTTCCCGAATTTTTTCGGGTCCTGCACGCCAAGCAAACGGCAGAGCTGTATATTGTTCCCGTATTCCTCATGCAGATCAAGCGGCAGATGCACGGCATAGAGCGCCATGTTGTTCTTCCTGAGCCAGGCAGCCCGGTTCATCTTCAGGTCCCGGTCCTTTTGGGGCTTCCAGGAGAGACCATGGTGCACTACCAGCAGCTCAACTCCCAGTTTTTTAGCTTTCTCAAAGGTTGACAGGCACCCATCAACGGCAAAACCCACCTTCCTGATTTCGCCAATTTTGCGAGACCGCACCTGCAGGCCGTTCACGGAGGCATCCATGATGGACCTGACCCGCAGCGTTCTGTTCAGAAAACGGGAGATCGCAGCTATGGTAGCTTTTTGCACCCTCAGTTCCCCGTCTCGAGCGCCCGTGCGCCGATGTCCTTGCGATAATGCGCCCCCTCAAAGGAAATATCCCGCACTGCCGCATAGGCATGATCAATGGCAGCGGCGACGCTCGGCCCCAGGCCAGTGACCCCGAGCACCCTGCCGCCGTCGGTCACGACCTTGCCGTTCCGGAGCGTTGTACCTGAATGAAAGACCATGACCTGCTGGTGTGCTGCTGCTTTTACCAGACCCGAGATCTCCCGGCCCTTCTCGTATTCGCCGGGATACCCGCCAGAAGCCATGACCACGCAGACCGCCGAATCGGGCTTCCAGGACATCTCGATCCTTGCGAGCGCGCCATCCAGGATGGCCTCGATGATATCGATCAGGTCCGTATTGAGCCGGGACATGATCGGCTGCGTCTCGGGATCACCGAAGCGCGCGTTGAACTCGAGTACCTTTGCCACGCCTTCGTGGATCATGAGGCCGGCGTACAGCACACCCTTGAACAGACGGCCTTCCTTTTCCATGGCCTGCACCGTCGGGATCATCACCTTTTCCATGACCTGGCGTTCAATGGCCCGGGTCACGATGGGAGCCGGAGAATAAGCGCCCATGCCTCCTGTGTTCGGCCCTTTGTCCAGATCGAACACGCGTTTATGGTCCTGCGACGACGCCATGGGCAGAACGGTCTTGCCGTCCGTAAAGGCCATGAACGACGCTTCCTCACCCTTGAGGCACTCTTCGATAACCACCCGGTCGCCGGCAGCGCCAAAGGCCTTCTGGGACATGATCATATCGAGCGCGGCGAGCGCTTCTTCCACGGTCTCCGCAACAACCACTCCCTTGCCAGCTGCCAGGCCGTCGGCCTTCACCACAATGGGCGCTCCCTTTTCGCGCACATAGGCCTCGGCAGCCTTCCGATCCGTGAAGATACCGTACTCCGACGAGGGGATATGGTATTTCTTCATGAGGTCCTTGGTAAAGGTCTTGCTTGCCTCGATCTCCGCGGCCTTTTTGCTCGGACCGAAGACGCGCAGACCTGCCTTTTCGAATTCATCGACAATGCCCATGGAGAGCGGGACCTCAGGGCCGACGATCGTAAGATCGATCCTGTTCGTTTTGGCAAAAGCAAGCAGCCCTGGGATGTCATCGGACTTTGTCGGCACACATTCAGCCAACTGCGCGATGCCCGCATTGCCCGGCGCTGCATAGATCTTCGTGACCCGCGAACTCTGCGAGACCTTCCAGACCAGCGCGTGCTCCCTGCCTCCACCGCCAATTACCAATACCTTCATCTTCCCACCTCGTGCCTCTTAATGTATGATGTTATTTCTATCTGAGCGAATCTTACGACGAATAAGGATTAAGAAAAACCTTTGACACGGATCACGGCGGATTAAAAAATTATGAAGAATCGGGATAAAACCTTGCTGTATCCGCTCTTATCATAGCCTTTATCAGCCTCTTCCGTGTCAAAGATTCTATTTTTTTTATTGTAGCCCGTGATCTTGCGAACTCGTTACACCCTCCGGCTTCAACCCCTCGTTCATGTTCCCCGTCCGATACCCGGCAAGGTCGAGGCTCACATAGGTATATCCCAGTTCCTTAAGCTGCTCCACCACGCGGTCCGCGACGTCAGCATCAAGTAGTCGAGAAAAATCGTTTTTGTCGAGCTCAATGCGCGCCGTATCGCCATGATGCCGCACGCGCACCTGGCGAAAACCGAAACCGTGCAGACAGCTCTCGGCCTGCTGGACCCTATTGAGGATATCCATGGTGATCCTGGTGCCATAAGGAATGCGGGAGGAAAGGCAGGCGAGCGACGGTTTGTCCCACTGGGGAAGGTTCAGCAACGCGGCGAGGCGACGGACATCAGCCTTATTGATCTCCGCCTCTGCGAGGGGACTTCTCACGGAATATTTTTCTGCAGCGCGCCTGCCAGGACGGTAGTCATATTGGTCGTCGGTGTTCGATCCGTCAAGGATAAAGGGTATCCCTTCGGTCGATGCAATGGCAGTGAGTTTTTCGAACAGCTCGGTCTTGCAATGAAAACAGCGATCCGGCGGGTTCTGCGCGAACTGCTCGTTGTCCAGTTCCCGGGTGTGAATGATGCGATGCGTGACGCCAAGACTGCGGACGAAGGTCTGCGCGGCCTCAAGCTCGCCTTGCGGATAGGTATCGGAAACAGCGGTTACCGCGATCAAGTGAGGCCCCATGACCTCCGATGCCGCGCGAAGCAGCAGAGAGCTGTCAACCCCGCCTGAATAGGCAAGCACGGCAAGCTTCATCTCCCGGAGCAGTTCCCGGAGACGGTCCCATTTTTGTTCTCTGATCATCCAGCCGATAATAACATAGCTGAATCAAAGGTGTCAACAAAGGACTGGGAAGCCCCGATGCAGGTTGGTGCTACTTTTTCGTGAGAGGGCCGCTGCAACCCATCTTGGCGGATATGGCATTGCCGGCATCGATGAGCATGGCGCTGATCTTGTTCTTTTCGATCCGTTCGTCGGTCAGACGGCTAGCCGGCGCCACAATGCCCACGGCAGCAATGACTTTCATCGAAAAATCCCGGATCGGTGCGGCAATGCTGCGCACTTCCAGTTCGGTTTCCTCATTCTCCAGCGCATATCCCTGCTCCAGCGCCTTCTTGAGGTCAGCGGCCAGGAGCGCGCGGCTGGTGATCGTCTTCGTGGTGACGGCAAGCAGTTCGCTCTCCGGGTACATTCGTTCTACATCCGCGGCCGCGAGCTGGGCAAGCTGGATCTTTCCAACGGCCGTGCAGTACGCCGGGAGCATGGCCCCGATGCGCGACACGGCCCGCACCGTCCTGTCGGTTTCAACGCTGTCCATGTAGACCACTTTATTGCCGCGCAAGACCGCCACTACCGCCGTCTCTCCCGAGGATGCCATCAGGCTCTCGAGGATCGGCCGCGCCTGCCGCCGGCACTCCCGCTGCTCGATGAAGATCGATCCAAGCTGCAGCGTCTTCGGGCCGAGACGGTAGTTCTCCGTCAGATGGTTCTGCTCGATATAGCCCCGGTGCTCAAGCGTGGCAAGCAGACGGAAGACATTGTTCTTGTGCAGTCCCAGCCGTTTTGACAAACCGGTCACGCCGAGTTCATCCTCGTTCTTCGTAAAGGACTCGAGGATGTCCAGTGCATGCGACACGGACTGGATAGTGTAATTATCTTTTTCTCTCTTGATGGCCATGTGTATTGTCTCCTCTTCAGCGCCTTACTTGAGCGATCCCGGCTTGTCGCCTTTTTGAACCGGGTTCCCGTGCAACAGCCAGTCAGGCATTCCCGCCTGATAGATCATAAGATAGGTGTATCCCATTTCCATAGCCGCAGTTGCCGCTGTCCGGCTGAGGGTGCATCCTGCACCGCGGCAATAAAAAATAAGCGGGGTGGTCTTGTCCTTGGGAAGCTTTTTCGTTTCCAGTTTCATACGCTCTGCCGGTATGCTGATGGCGCCCGGAACATGGGCCTGTTGATATTCCTCAGGCAACCGCGAGTCAATGAGCACAACCTTCTGTTTGCCGCGCATCCAAACGCTGACCTCATCAGCACTAACAACCGGAAATTGGGCAAAGGCTGGAGAAGCAAATAAGGGAATGAAACATAATAAACCTATTAATAACCGCATGTTGCGCATAACAGCAGACCTCCATTATTTTAAAACACGCGTTTAATTTAAGACAATATGTCTTCTTTGTCAAGCAAAAATGAACAAAAAAAAGCATAAACCCATAATTCTGGGATTTATGCCGCACTTCAAGCCTGCTGAACAATCGAACATCGCATCTATCGGCTCTATAGTATTTTTCATTTGATACCGTTATCGCCACCTCTGCATGCATATCTCTATATCATAATTTACGCCAACCCACTATCGTCTGTTCGCTCGACAGGTGGACAATTTTATCCTACGACAAAACAATGCAAAAAATATCATTGACTATCTTCGCATATTCATGTATATACTTTTATCTATTACGGGAGAAACTATGTCGGTCAAGTACGCCATGCTCGGCATCCTTGCGCAAAAGGATCTGCACGGGTATGAACTCAAAAGCAGTTTCGATGAAAAGGTCGGTAATTTCTGGAGCCTGAACTACGGCCAGATATACTCCACTCTCGACCGTCTCGAACAAGACGAACTCGTTTCCCATGATCGCCAGGCCCAGGACAAGCGGCCGGACAAGAAGATCTACAGCATCACACCCAAAGGCAAAAAAGAACTGGAGGAATGGCTCGCGACGCCGGTCACCAAGGTCCGCGCCCTTCGGGACGAGTTTTTCATCAAGCTGGTGTTCATGGACAAGCGAAATCCCGCCCCGGTGCTTAATCTGATCGAAAAGCAGAAAGCGCTCTATCTCAAACAAATGAACCAGCTCACGCACCAGAAAGTGGCGCACAAGAAACAGCCGAAAAAGCATGATTCTCTCACCACCGAGCTTTTAATGGATGCGGGGCTGTTCCACGCCGAGGCTGACATCAAGTGGCTGACGTTATGCGAGGCGAAGATTAAGACGGCGATGAAAAATAAAGCGGGAACGTAAGAGGGTATGACGGAAAGAAGGAACGAGGGAATGAAAAAGAAGAAATGGATCGGTATTGCAGTTTTTTCCTACCTTCCTACCTTCTTAACTTCTTACCTTCTTGAATTCAAAAAGGAGAGGCCAATGATCGAACTGAAGAATGCCAGCAAGAAGTATCAGCAGGGTGCGCGGGAAGTTCATGCATTACGGGATGTTTCTCTGAAGATCAAGAAAGGCGAATTTCTTTCCGTCATGGGAGCGAGCGGCTCGGGCAAGAGCACGTTCCTGAACCTGATCGGCGGGCTCGACCAGCCATCCGGCGGCGAGATCTTCATCGACGGGATACCGCTCCACGGCATCTCGGACGACGAGCTGACCCTCATACGCAGACGCAGGGTCGGGTTCATATTCCAGTTCTTCAACCTCCTGCCGATCCTGACCGCTGCGGAGAATGTGAGCCTGCCGCTCCTGCTCGAAGGAACGCCGTACTCGGAGATAAAACCGAAAGCGATTAAACTATTAGAACAGGTAGGCCTGGGCGAGCGGACCGAACACCGGCCCGAGCAGCTCTCGGGCGGCGAGATGCAGCGGGTGGCGATCTGCCGGGCACTCGTCACCAACCCCGCGGTGCTGCTTGCTGATGAGCCTACCGGCAACCTCGACTCTCACACCAGCGAAGAGATCTTCATGCTTTTGAAATCACTGCATGAGCAGGGCCAGACCATCGTGATGGTAACGCACGACTCAAAAGCCGCGGCCTACGGGTCGCGCATCATCACGCTCAAAGACGGCATGGTTTCGGAAGACATCTCCCTCGGAGGCCGCGCATGAACCTGTTGAACCTGCTCCGCCGCGTCAGCGTGAAGCACATCCGGCTGCAGAAAACGCGGACGATCATGGCGCTGTTCGGCATCGCGTTGGGCGTGGCCGCGATGACCTCCATCGACATTGTGAACAGCAGCGTCATGCGTTCGCTGGAGGACTCCATCAACCGCATCACCGGCCGCGCCGTGCTCCAGATCGCGGGCGCGGAATCGGGTTTTTCGGAAGCCATGCTCGAACGCGTCCAGAAAGTACCGGGCGTGGAATACGCGGTGCCGGTGATCGAGACCAACGCGTCCCTTGCCTCGGGAAGCGAACGCTCGTTCGTGGTGCTCGGCGTGGACGTGCTGCAGGACAGCAATATCAGGGATTACAGCGTGACCGACGAAAGCTCGGACATTCCCGATCCCCTGCTCTTTCTCGCCAAACCCGACTCCATCCTGCTGACCAAAGAGATGGCCTTACGAGAAGGTATCAGGATAGACCAGAAGCTCCAGGTCCAGACCGTGCTAGGCCTTAAGAACTTCACGGTCCGCGGCCTGCTTGAACCCGACGGTCCGGCAAAAGCCCTGGGCGGCGACATCGCGCTCATGGACATCTATGCGGCCCAGCTTGCATTCGGCAAGGAAGGCAGGATAGACAGGATCGACGTCAGCATCCAGCGCGGAGAAACCCTTGACTCCATGAAGACACGTATCCAGGCAACGCTGCCCGAAGGCTACAACATCGACACCCCGGCAGGCAGGTCCCGCCAGATCGAGAACCTGATGGCGCGGTTCCGGAAGAGCATGGACCTGATCAGCTTCATGGCGCTCTTCGTGGGCATGTACCTCATCTACAATACCGTGTCCATCTCCGTTGTCCAGCGCAGGAAAGAGATCGGCATCCTGCGCGCGCTCGGCTCGACCCAAAACCAGATCATCATGCTCTTCCTCGCCGAGACCGTGGCGCTCGCCCTGCTCGCCTCGGTCCTGGGCATCGGACTCGGCCTGTTCTTTGCCAAGCTCTCGATAAGCTCAGTGGCCCAGACCGTTTCATCCATGTACGGGCGGTCGCAGGTCTCGGAGCTGGTGTTCACCTGGCCCGGCATGCTCAAGAACATATGCATCGGCATTCTGGCCAGCGTTGTTGCGGCAGCCTTTCCCGCGCGTTCCAGCGCGCACGTTGCGCCGGTCTCCGCGATCCGTTCCCTGCCCTATACCGCGAACGGCGTCGTGCTGAACAGGACGATCAAGGTCCTGTCCGTCTGTTTGATCGCGCTCACGGGCGCGATAATCCTGGCCTATAAGCTGGTCGGCCCGGCATCGCCCATCAGGAACTCCGGCACCACGACGCTGGCAGGGTTCTGCCTGGTGCTCGGTGTGTCCCTTGCCACGCCGCTCTTTCTCCAGTGGTTCATCAGGGTTTACCGCGCTGTTGCTGCGCCGCATCTGGGCGCGGGCGGCAGGCTCGCCGGTCTGAACCTGGAGAAGAACCTTTCGCGGAACGCGGTCGCGGTGGCTGCCGTGTTCTTCAGCATCTCGCTTTCCGTGAGCTCGTCGAGCATGATGAACAGCGCTCGAAGAGGCGTGCTGGATTATATCGATTCCGTTGATAACAGCGATATCATCATTACTTCGGGACATCCCCTGGCGACCGCAGGCGCGCCGACCATCCCCATGCCGCTCGGAATGCTCCGGGAGCTTGAGGCCATCCCCGGGGTGCAGTCCGTGGACCCCTTTCGCAAGCTCTTTTTGAACATCTCCGGCAAACGGGTCCTGCTGGAAATGATCGACGTCGTGACCTGGCCGAAGCACAATACTTGCACGGTAATCGAAGGTAGTATGAAGGACATACCACTGATACGCGGGAAGGACGAGGTCACGATCAATGAAAACATTGCGACCCACATGGGGCTGAAACGCGGCGACAAACTTGTCCTTCCCACGCCGGCCGGGCCGAAACCCTTCGTCGTTGCCGCCATCATTGTCAGTTATGCCTCGGACTCGGGTGTCATTTTCATGGACATGCCGACGTACGAACGCCATTGGAACGACCATGTGGCTGACATGTTCTCGGTCTACGTCAAGCCGGGTGATGACATCGCTTCTGTGCGCGCCGCCATACAAGACCGTTTCAAGGGCAAGCGAAAGATGTTCGTGCTGCCCGCGCTGGAGTTCAGACAGGAGATCAAAAAACTGCTAGACCGTTCTTTTGTGATGAACGACGCCGTGAACGTCCTGACCTTGCTGATCGCCGGGTTCGGCATCATCGTGACCCTGCTTGCATCCGTGCTCGAACGCACGCGCGAGATCGGCATCCTGCGGTCCATCGGAATGAAGCGGGGCCAGGTGTCCGGAGTGGTGCTGATCGAATCAGCGCTCATCGGCATGGCCGGAGGGCTGCTCGGCATCGGCGCGGGCGTGATCACCGGCTGGATCAACCTCGAAGGCTTCTTCCGGTTGGACTTCGGCGCAAGCATGTCCTACCATATTCACTGGCCCTCGATCGGTTCGGCAATGCTGCTCTCGATCGGGCTGTCCGTGCTCGCCGGGCTCTATCCCGCGCACCGGGCGGCGAAGACCAATATCGTGGAAGCGCTGGCGTATGAGTAACAGGACATCATTTCGGATTGCGGATTTCGGAATGCGGAATATACCTCTGAGGTGACCATGAACCTTTTCAACCTGCTCCGCCGTATCAGTCTTAAACACATCAGATTCCAGAAGATGCAGACGCTGCTGTCCGTGCTCGGCATCTGCATCGGCGTTTCCGCCATTGTGTCCATGGGCATCGTGAATGAGAACGTGCTCGCTTCATTTCAAAATACCATCAATTACTCCATGGGCAGGGCCTCCCTCCAGATCTCGGGCGCGGCATCAGGCTTCCCCGAAGATATGATAGACCGTGTACGGGAAGTGCCGGGT
>Ga0315272_10000746_pt1 | contig 16538 bp, 18 predicted proteins | sample C3_middle_MG_FD_203918 | JGI IMG/M metagenome (GOLD analysis project Ga0315272, IMG submission 203918) | Sediment microbial communities from Yellowstone Lake, YNP, Wyoming, USA - C3_middle | ecosystem: Environmental > Aquatic > Freshwater > Lake > Sediment | place: USA: Wyoming | collected...
TCCGGCGGTGTCCGCGGATGTCGGCCTCGTCCTTCATGCCGCCCAGGGCGATGCGTGTGAATTTTCTTCCGAGCGCCTGCGCCACGGCCCTGCCGACGGAGGTCTTGCCGGTGCCGGGAGGTCCGGAGAAACAGAGGACCGAGCCCTTGGTGCTCTTGACCACGGCTTTCTTCTCAAGCGCCTTGCGTACCGCGTTCCGGACCTCATCAAGCTTGAAAGGCTTGGCAATATAATCGAAGGCGCCTTTTTTGACCGCCTCAATGGCCGAAGAGATCGAGGCAAAGCCGGTCACCACGATCACTTTGATGTCCGGGTAGCGTTCGCCGACCTTCTCGATCAGTTCCATGCCGTCCAGTGACGTCATCTTCAGATCGGTAATGACCACATCGAACTCATGGGCTTCGAGCTTCCGGAGAGCATCAGCGCCGTCAACAGCCGTGACCACTTCATACTGCTCTTTGCTCAGAACATGTTCGAGGTTCTTGCGCGCGATCTCTTCATCGTCGACCACCAGGATGAGCGGTTTCCGGTTCAGCCGCATGACCTTCACGGCCAGGTGTTCCAGGATGCGCTCTTTGACCTTGTTCAGGCCGTAGTGGTTCTCGTTCAGGAGCCGTTCGGCGCGCCCCAGGTCAAGGTTGTCTTCGGTCTTTTTGTTCCAGGGCAGCGTGACCAGGTAATCGATGTAGGTGAGGCCGATGGAATATTCGGTAGTGGCGGGGCTGATCTTGGTGAGCATCTCCAGTTCCTGCTCAGCGATCTTCTCGACACCTGCGGGCATCTGGGCGTCAGCGACCTTGCGCCTCAGGTCGGCAACGGTTGCTAGTTGTTCACTGTCCCCGGATTTTTTGAAAAAACTCATTGATCCACCGCCGTCTTATTGGAGTGTTACAAAATACAACGTTTTCAGTTCTGATGCAACAGCTAAATTAATCATAATAATTCAACGACTAACTATCTATTGATCAAAGGCCTATTGCAAAGTAAAACATTTCGGACAAAAAGCCAGATAGTGGGTGACCTCGAACTTGTATCTGTTATCAACGTGTTATGGATTTTTCTCTCTTTGGCACGGGAAATGTAATAAGAGAAGTATCTTACGCACACAGGAGGCAACAAAATGAAAAGCTTACTTAAGAAATTCGAAACAACGATGGTGGCAGCGGCCTTTGCAGAAGAAGGTGAATTCGAAACAGCGCGGCAGATCATGAAGGAAGATACCGTACGTACCACGGATCGTCCCACGAAGCGCGATCAGCAGCGTCCGGCAGCTCGCAAGGAACTCCGGGCCAGCTAAAGTCACAACGTTCAGTGAGGTCCGATCATGGGGATGGACAGATTGAAAAAGATGATGAAACAGATAGAGGACGTGATGGCAGCAGCGACCTTTGCAGAAGAAGGGGTGCCGGAAGCCGCGCGGTCTCTGCTCAGTGAAGGACGGCGGGTGTTGCTCGGGCTCAAACAGGGGCGGATCGACGCCAAAACGCTCAAGTATGCCCTGAACACATCAAAAAGGATAAATGCCCAGCTCGACATCCTGTTTGTCTCGTCCGGGTCAGGCCCTTCAGGCAGCGATGTCGCTCCAGATGCGGAACTCATTCGCTTCCAGGAAACGTTGAGAGCTGAAGGAGTTCCTTATCGTCTCATCGTACGGACCGGCTGTCTCAAGCAGCAGATCATCGAGCATACCCAAAAGGATAAGGAGATCGCCTTCGCGATCATCGAATCCCCGAACAGCCTGGATGCGGACTGCAACAAGAGGGACAAGACGCTTTCGGAGCTGTGGCAGAAGTTGAAATGTCCGCTCGTGGTTGTAATGGAAGAAGCACGGGGGTGAGGGGCAGTAGCCAGGAGTCAGTAGTCAGGAAACAACAATTCAAGATGGTTCAAATACATAATTTTCTATTCAAGGAGGAATTACAATGGCACAAAGCACGAGCAAGAAAAAGCCGGTGGTTGCAATGATCGTTATGGGCATCATCTCCATAGCGCTCTATGCGACCCTCCTGCTGAAGCAGGATGCGATCAACAGCACCTTCGCCCAGGGGGGATGGTTTGCGCTGTTGCCGATCATCACGGCATTCGTATTTTCGTACTTTCACGGCGGTTTTACCGGACATTTCTGGACCGTTCTGGGCGTCGAGGCTGCACGCAAAAAAAGGGAGGTAAAGTAACATGCACGATATAGCGACGAGTTTCATCAATCTTGATGCGATTACCATCCTTTATCTCTTCGGCGTTGGATTTGTAGGCGGTCTGGTCAGCGGCTTTATCGGCTCCGGCGGCGCCTTCGTGCTTACCCCCGGCATGATGAGCCTTGGTGTCCCGGGCCTCATGGCTGTTGCAAGCAATATGTGCCACAAGTTCCCCAAGGCGCTCGTGGGCGCCATGAAGCGTTTCAAGTACGGACAGGTCGACGTGAAGCTCGGCCTTATCCTCGGCGTATCGGCTGAAGCAGGGGTCCTGTACGGCGCAGGCATCCAGGAAAAGATCAAGGCGACCTACGGCGATGCGGGTTCCAACCTCTATGTGAGCGTGGCCTTTGTCGTGATCCTGGCAACGGTCGGCGGCTTTGTGCTCTATGATGCCTGGAAGACCTATCGGTCAGGCAATGCCAACTCGGAAGAGAAGGCCGGCAAGCTCGCAAAGTGGGTCCAGTCGATCAATATCCCGGGCACCATGGTCCATTTCAAAGCGCTCAATGCCCGCGTTTCCATCCTATTCACCATCCCGCTCGGCTTTGCAACGGGCATGATGGCCGCCACAATCGCGGTCGGCGGCTTTGTGGGCGTTCCTTCGATGATCTATGTCCTCGGCGCACCGAGCCTCATGGCATCGGCCACGGAGCTGGTGATCGCTTTTGTCATGGGCCTCGGCGGTTCGCTCAAGTACGCGCTGCACGGCATGGTCGATATCCGGCTTGCCATGATCATCCTTGCCGGCTCGCTCTTCGGCATCCAGCTCGGCGCAATCGGCACCACCTATGTGAAGCCCTTCATGATCAAGGTCGTTATGGGCCTCATCATGGTGATCGTGCTCTTCTCCCGCGGACTCATGGTCCCGGTGTACCTGTCCCAGCTCGGTCTCATCGACAAGCTCGGCGACACATCAGTAAAATTGCTCAAAAACTCCAGTTTTGCTATAATGATCTTTGCGTTGCTGCTCGGCGCGTTTATCGTCCTCAGGGCCATGTGGCAGGGGAAGCAGGCCGAGAAACTGCAGCATGCGTCAGGAGCATTGGAGCATGGGGAAGTATAGAAAGATACTGGTAGCGGTCGACAGTTCGGACTCCAGCAAGAACGCCCTTCACCAGGCGTTCAAGCTGGCGAACGAAGAAAAATGCTGGATAACGGTCACGTCGGTCGTCCCGCCCTACGAGGGGGAGATCGAGACCCTCGGCGTCAAGGATATCAGGGCGGCCCTCAGGAAACCCTGCGAGGACGCTATCGCGGAAGTGGAAAAGATAGCCAGGACCGAGCGGATGCTCGTCAAAACGGTCTGTGAGGAAGGCGAGGTCTACGAGCGCATTGTAGATCTGGCTGATGCCGAGAACTGTGATGTCATTGTCATGGGACGGCGCGGTATCCATCACCTCGAGCGCAGTCTGATCGGGAGTGTGACCGCGCGGGTCATCGGCCATACCCAGCGCGATGTGCTCGTCGTTCCGAACAACACCGTTATCGGGTGGAAGAAGATAGTTCTCGCTACTGACGGATCAAAGTATAGCTTAGCGTCAACTGCAAAGGCGATCTCGTTCGCTCAGTCCTACGGTGGAGAGCTGAGGGTCGTTTCCGTTGCCGATGTTCCCGCTGAGTTCTACGCGGAAGCCCCCCAGGCAGTCGATGACCTGGTCAAGAAGGCAAAAGGCTTTGTGGCTGATGTAAAAAAGCAGGCTGAAGCGGTTGGCGTGAAAGCGGAAACCTTTGTGGGTGAGGCCGAAGCCTTCGAGGCGATAACCAAGCTCGCAAAGGATCAGAAGGCGGACATGATCGTTATCGGTTCGCACGGCAGGACCGGCCTCCGCAGGCTTCTCATGGGGAGCGTAGCGGAGAAGGTCATCGGCTATGCACCTTGTCCGGTGCTGGTGGTGAAGTCGTAAGCGTATGTATCCTGATCCGGACAAACCCCGACTAGTCGGGGCAGGCCGGCAGCGCCCCGCATCTGATTTTTTTTACAAGGCGCGGGGAACAATAAGACATCTCTCGCAAAGTTCGCAATGGCCTATGAAAGAAAAGCGGCCACTTAGGAAATCACGCTAAGAAATACCCAAGCGGGGTCTTCTTTTGTTTTAAAAAATAGATTTTGATTCAAGGTTCCCTTTGCGCTCTTTGCAAACTTTGCGAGAGACGAATTTAAGGTTTTCGCCTGATTATTGTATCCATCGTGATCTGCGTCTAATGCTCTTTTCAGGTTTATTGTCACCACGGGCTGAGGGAGGAAACTTCTTCAGCCTTTTTTTATTGCACGAGACCGATGACTTGTGTTACGGTAAACCATGTCGCTTAAAAGAAAAATAGTCCTCAGCTTTTTCATCAGCGCCTTCATCATCGCCATTCTTGCGGCTTTCGAGTATCTCAGCTTCGTGGAGATCAGAAAAGAGATCCGCTATCTCGAGATCACCGACACGATCAGCAGAAAATCACTCCAGCTCCGACGGCATGAAAAGAACTATTTTTTGTACAGCCCGGAGAACATGGAGGAAGAGTCAACAGCGGTCCATGCGTATCTCGGCGAGCTCAATGACCTTCTTACCAAAAACCCCGTCATCGATCGGGCGGACAATCTATCACTGCGGAAAAGCATCACTGAGTATGAACAGCGGTTTACGACTATCGAGGGCGAGGCCAGGCGTCTGGCCGGTCTTTTTACGCGTGTCAAGGCCGCGTACGGGAAGGATGAAAAGAAGTATTTTCCGCTGGTGGAAGCGACGTTCCTCGAACGGCCCGCCCGGTCCGCAGAATTCCTGGAAACCCTATTCCTTCTGCCGCGCGGCCACGCCCTGACCAGCGGCCTCCGGTCTCTTGGCGAGGATATTCTTTCGCTCAGAAAAACCGGCGAGGATATTCTGGTTATTTCCAAGGACCTCGACAAGGTAGCCCGGGAGAAGGCCGAAACCGTGATCCGCGTGTCGCAGATCGCCATTCTTGTTTTCTTTCCGTTGTTCTTTTTCGTCGGCATCGGCATGCTGTTCTTTATCAGCACAAACGTGGTGCGGAGGCTCATGCTGCTGATCAATGTCGTGGAGCGGACCGGACAGGGCTTCTATCCCCATTTGACGATCACGCGCAAAAGGGGCACGGCCAACGACGAGGTGGGCGTCCTGATCGACAAGTTCAACGATATGGAAGACCAGCTTGCCTTGCATGAGACGGAGCTTCAGAATAAAAATCTGGAGTTGATGCAGACAAAAAAACTCGCCGCCATCGGCACGCTGGCTGCCGGAGTGGCGCACGAACTGAACAATCCCCTGAATAATATTTACCTGTCCACCCAGGTGCTGGCGCGGGAAGTGCGCGAGACGTGCCCGCCGGACATGAAAGAGGTTTTCAACGATATTTTGTCCCAGACCATACGGGTCAAGAAGATCGTCGGGGATTTGCTCGAATTCGCGCGGGGGCGGGAGCCGCACTTCCAGGAGTTCGAGTTGACCGGCCTGATCCGGGGTCTCTTCAAACGCTTCCGGAACGAGGGGGGGAGTGTCGCTTGCACGCTCACGTCCGACCAGCCGGAAGTCCTGGTATGGGCCGACCAGGGCCAGATGGAGCAGGTTTTCATCAATCTCTTCACGAACGCGATCGCAGCCATGGCCGGTCGTGGAGAACTGCGCGTGGACCTTTCCTCAACCAACGAGCTCGTAACGGTCCAGGTCGCTGATTCCGGCGCCGGCATCCCCCGGGAATCGCTGGAAAAGATCTTCGAGCCTTTTTTTACCACCAGGGACAAAGGCACCGGCCTCGGTCTTGCGATCGTCTATAGTCTCATTAAAAAGCATCACGGCGAGATCGTTGTTGTCAGTGAAGAGGGCAAGGGCACGACGTTCACGATCACCCTGCCGAAGAAGGGGACAGCGGACCATGGCATTTAAGATATTAATAGCGGAAGACGAGGACATAACGTTAAAACACCTCGTGAAAGCCCTCCAGAACGACGGCTACCTGGTCGAGGGCACGCAGAATGGCGCGGATGCGCTCCAGAAGATCGAGGCTGATAATTTCGACCTGCTGATCGCGGACATCAAAATGCCGGGACTCACGGGGATACAGCTCCTGGAAACCATCAGGGAGCGGCAGCTTGAGCTTGAGGTGATCATCATCACGGGATTCGGCAGCATCGGCTCCGTTGTCGATGCCATGAAAAAGGGCGCGTACGATTACGTGACCAAACCCTTTGACCTGGACGAACTGCTGCTCAAGGTCAAGAAGATCCGCAGCCAGAAGCTCCTGAAGAAGGAAAATGTCGCGCTCAAGGCCTATGCGGGCATGGACAAGAAGGTCTCGATCATCGCCAGGAGTTCGAGCATGAACAACATCCTTGCCACGATCGACGGGATGAAGGATTCCGACTGCAATGTGCTGCTTACGGGCGAGACCGGCGTGGGCAAGAGCCTCCTGGCAAAGATCATTCACTTCACGAGCCAGCGGCAGGGTATGCCCTTTCTTTCCATCAATTGCGCAACGCTGACCGATGAATTGCTGGCGAGCGAGCTCTTTGGCCATGAAAAAGGCGCCTTCACCGGCGCCATCAAGGCCAAGCAGGGACTTGTGGAGATCGCGGACACGGGTACGCTGTTCCTTGACGAGATCGCGGAAATGGCGCCGAACCTTCAGGCCAAACTGCTCAAGGTGATCGAAGAAGGCGAGTTCTACCGCGTGGGAGGCACCAGGCCGGTCAAGGTCGATGTTCGCTTCATTGCCGCCACCAACCAGAACGTGCGAGCAATCATCGCCGAGGGCAGGTTCCGCGAGGACCTGTACTACCGGCTGAACATCATGGAGATCTCCATCCCCCCGCTCCGGGACCGCCGCGACGACATCCTGCCGCTCTGCACCTATTTTCTGGAAAAGCATATTCTCAGTTCCCGCAAGAAGATAGCTGGGTTCACGAAAGAGGCGCTCGACGTGCTGATGCACTACAGTTACCCCGGAAACGTGCGCGAGCTCGAGAACATCGTGGAACGGGCGATCATCCTTGAAAAAGGCGACGTCATCTCTCCTGCCAGCCTGCCCCAGACCATCAAGATGTTCCAGATCGAGACGATAGAGCCGGACCGCGTGAAGACGATCGAAGAACTGAACAAGGAGTATGCCGCGAAAGTGGTCGAAATGTTCGGTGACAATAAATCAAAAGCCGCGGAGGTGCTCGGGATCTCGCGCACCAGCCTGTGGAGGATATTGAAGGAAGAATAGATGGAGGTGCCAAAGGGAATACAACGGAGAAGATGCTTTTTTATAGCCGGAAGGGGTTTGATATTTTGAGACGGTTATTGATGACTTGGCCGTGCTGCATATCTTCCGTGTAAAGCGTTGTGCAGCCGTTTTCCAGCGCGGATGCAATTATCAAACTGTCCCAATAGGAATATTTGTATTTTTTGACGAGCTTGAGAGCGCTATTGATCGTGGTTGCATCGACGGGGGCGAACTGGAGGGCGCGCATGAATCCGGTTGTAACTTCGGCAACCTCATCGAGGCTGAGAAGGCGTTTTTGAAGACAGGTACTGATGAATTCGTTGATTACTTGTGAGCTGACAACCGTTTCCGGACTGGTGAGGAGCACTTCGCGGGCTGTTGTTTTTTTTGCGTCGTCGCTGCTTATAAAATAGATAAGCACATTGGTGTCGATAAATGCCTTATCGGGCATGGGCTTCCTCCCTGTCGAATATGTATCGCGCAGGGAGCTTTACGTTGAACTTGTTGAATAGAGAATCGAGTATCCGCTCTTTTTGAGACGTTACGACGGCAACATGGTCTTTGCCGAACATCTTCTGTATTTTTTTCATTTCCTCTTTATCTTTTACCTCAACGATAACTTTCATCGTGATGTACCTCCCTTACTCAAAGAGACTCACTGTATGATTATTTGCGGATGTCTTCTCGTCTATTTTCATTATAGCCATAATCGGGCGCAATTCAAGGTTTTTCTTCGCATGTCCGGCAGACGTGCAACAAGCCACAACCAAATTCTTAAGTCGCGAAGCCAGGCTTGTGTGAAGACGATCGAAGAACTGAACAAGGAGTATGCTGTGAAGGTGTTCGAAATGTTCGGCGACAACAAGTCAAAAGCCGCGGAGGTGCTTGGGATCTCTCGCACCAGCCTGTGGAGGATATTGAAGGAAGAGTAGATAGCCTGTCAAAATCCAATCCTGCTACTGCTGCCATGTCCGCAGCCTGTAGGTTGGGCAAAACGCCTCACCTTGCCCAACAGAATTTAAAAGATGTTGGGCTGTGATGCGTAGCCCAACCTACAAACTAGAGTATACTATACCTATCACCTCAACGACTGGAGGATAATCATGTCAGAATTAAACGATCCGAGAGTATTATTCGCAGCCGAGCGCACATTGTTGGCTTGGAATAGAACGAGCATCTCCATAATGGCCTTTGGTTTTGTGATTGAGCGCTTCGGTCTGTTCCTGCAGATCACGGGCAGGGAAGAGTCTAAGATATTTCATCGTCATATATCGTTCATTGTTGGCGAATCATTTATACTGCTTGCATCATTCATGGCAATATATTCTATCGTTCAACACAAGCGGATACTCCGAACCATAAAGACCGTTGAAGTGCCTGCGGGCTACGATCTTCTCCCGGGAATGATTGCGAACGGAATTATCGGAGCTCTGGGTATGATATTAAGCGCATATTTGTTTTGGGGTCTCTGAAGAAGCGCGGCTCCGGTCATTTGGGGGGCGCACTTCCTATCGCGTAGCCTTCAAACGGACCTGTCGCGTTCCAGACCATACAGGAAAAGACAAGACTCGTTCTGCCCTCTTCCGTGTATTCAGTGTGTTCCGTGGCAAATGAGAAGTTTTATGCACGGCACAATCCTTCCCACTAATAGTGGTTTTCTGGCTCATCCAGTTATCCGTAAATTACCCCATTTTTAGTCTTTAACTTCACTATATAGAACGACAGGGAGAACAGAAAGGGCACCGTCAGGTCTTGAAATATAAGAAAGTGTCCTTCAAGACGCGACCCCAAAGATTCCCCAGTGGGTCAGCCCGTGAAAGGCGCATGATTGCGTAGGCAGGCCGAAAGCCTGTCTTTTTCGTTGCAAAACCGTTGAAAATGGCTTATGGTTGTGATAGCCTGTAAACAATGAAAGGTGGTACTTTACCATGCAAACTATTCACGCAATCTATAGAAATGGCCTGCTGAACCCGATAGGCAACATAGAAGGTATTATGGATGATACCGAGGTTGAAATAACTATTTCCCCCGTGAAAGGGGCTGTTCATCCATTGTTACGTTTTGCCGGAATACTGAGCGCGGAAGATGCCGACAGTATGCTGAAGGTTGTTGAGGATGAGTTCGAAAAGGTGAATCTCAATGACTGGAAGGATTAGCCTTGACACCAATGCAGTGATCGGGCTGTTTAAAAACGATCAGCGTATTACGGGAATAATCTCCTCGCATTCAACCATCTGCCTACCTGTTCCTGTTGTTGCGGAACTTCTCTATGCAGCAAGAAATTCTTCCAGGGTAACGGATAATCTCAAAACACACAACGATTTTATCGGATCCTGCTCAATTCTGAATATCACGAAGGAAACTGCAGACCGGTATAGCATTCTCAGGTTGCAGCTGAAGCAAAAGGGCCGGCCAATCCCGGAAAACGACCTCTGGATAGCGTCGGTTTGTCTGGAGCAGGGTGTTCCTCTTTGCACGGAGGACGCACATTTCTATGGTATTGATGGTTTAGTAATTGTCAGATAATCTCTCCTACTCATAGCTTGCAAACACACCCTCACCGCGTTCCATATTTAAACACATCCTCAAATATTCAACCTTCGTCGCAATCCCCTCTGAAAAAACAAACCACCACTGATTTATAGCCCGCAAACAAAGGTCCATATCATCGTTCCGCCCTCGTTTCTCCACCCCTGATCCGCAGCCTACTGTTCACCACCGTTCATATCTGAAACGTACCGCTTTCCATTAAAAGCAACTTCACCTCAATAAAACAACGACATACGTGTTGGCATTGCTCATGCAATATAGTCAGCAACGCAGTGCACATGCGAAGGAGGGTTTTGAAATGGGAAAGAGACAGTTGTTGTTCGTCACCTACCGTGATGAAAATCTGGAAGAAGGGGTTTCGTACGCCATTGAGCTGGCAAAGGCTATGTATGAGGACATTACGCTCCTGCTCGTTAAGAAGCAGAGCAATCTCCTGGACAAGCTCGGGAACCTGATGACGGCCGTGAGCTTTGCAGAAGCTGACGAGCACGAGACCGCGCGGGAGCTCATGGCAGGCGATTCATTGGAAAAGCAGGTTGCTTACGATGCGAAGCTCGCCGAGCTCATGGTTCGGTGCAAGCAAGAGGGGATCTCCGTGAACGTACAGCGGACCGATCTGGATGCGGTCTCCGGCATCCGGTCCTTTCTCAAGAACAACGGCGGCATCGACAAGGTCGTGCTCAGCCCGGTCATGACTGAGTCCGGGAATGTAACATCCAGGGACCTGAACAGGCTGGTGCGCACTGCATCGCGTCCGATCGTGACCATGACGCGGCAGGCCTGTGCGGTGGCGTAGGGATAGGATTCAAGATTTAAAATTTAAGATTCAAGACTCAGAAGCAATAAGAATCTCACATTATTATAAAGGAGTGTACGGAATGTACCTGTATCTACCAGTAGCATTGACCAGCATCAACATCCTGATCCCTGTGGGGCTCGGGCTTGCCGTGGGTTTGCTTTCCGGACTGTTCGGTGTGGGCGGCGGATTCCTTCTGACGCCGCTGCTTATCATGTTCGGCATACCGTCGACCGTTGCCGCGGCAACGGACTCGAACCAGATCGTGGCAGCGTCTACCTCGGGTACGTACGCGCACTGGAAGGTCGGGAACGTGGACTTCAAGATGGGGCTCTATCTCCTGGTCGGCGGTTTTGTGGGCGGCATTCTCGGCGTCCAGCTGATCAAACTGCTTCATGCCATGGGCAACGCTGATTTCGTCATCAAAATTACCTACATCCTTATGCTCGGCATCGTGGGCGTCTACATGTTCATCGAGAGCCTCCAGAGCATGAGAAAGAAAAAGAACAACGTGGAAGAAGCGAAGGAAGAGAAAGAGTCCGCAGTGGGACGGTTTCTGAAGTCTCTTCCGCTCCAGACTCATTTTGAAAAGTCAGGCATCACCCATTCTGTATTCGTCCCGATCGTGCTCGGCGCTTTTGTCGGCATTCTCGCGGCGATCATGGGCGTGGGCGGCGGGTTCCTCATGGTCCCGATCATGGTCTACATGCTCAGGATGCCGATGCATGTCGTGGTCGGCACCAGCCTGTTCCAGATCCTGTTCACCTGCATCGAGGTCACCTTCCTGCAGGCATACACCAACCACAGCGTGGACTTCATCCTTGCCGTGCTCCTGCTCCTGGGTTCCACCGTGGGCGCCCAGATAGGCGCTTCCTTTGGCAAGAAACTCAAGGCAGAGCAGCTCAAGATCCTTCTTGCCACGATCGTGCTTGCCGTGACTGTGAAGATCGTTTTTGAGATCACCCTGACACCGTCGTTACTTCTTTCACAAGTTGGAGGACATTAATGAATATCAAATTCAACATTCAAAACTCAATATTCAAGATCGCGATCTTCTTAATTTTTGAATTTTTAATTTTAAATTTTGAATTCGCAGCACCGGCTGCGGCCATGCTGACTGCCAAGGCGAATCACGACCATATCACCATTGACTTCTTTTATCACGGCAGCACGGTGAGCGTACGCGGCATCTCGGATCCGGGAACGGACCTGGTCATCAAGATAACCTCTCCCGAAGGCCATCAGCTCTTGAAGAAAAAGGGCAAGGTCGGAGGAATGCTCTGGATGAACGTGGGACAGCTGAAGTTCGAGAACACGCCGAACTTCTACGAGATCTTCAGCACGAAGAAGATCGAGGATATCCTGAGCACGGAAGAAATGGATAAGAACGTGATCGGTTTCCCGGCGTTGGCAAAACACGTGGAGATAACTCCGGTCGCGAACGAGGAAGAGAAAGCCAAATGGTTCGATGAGTTCGTCAAGTTTAAAGAGGACTCCAAGGTATATACGAGCTCGTCAGGGAACATCACGTTCAGCAAGAACGCTGAGGGCAAACAGGAATATTACATCCTGACGGAATGGCCCTACCAGGCCCAGCCGGGTGATTATCTGGTGACGGTCTACGCAGTAAAGGACCATAAGGTCGTGGAGCAGGCTACCTCGAACGTGAACGTCGCGCAGATCGGCATGGTCAAGTCGCTGGCAGGCATGGCCAAAGACACGCCCGCGGTGTACGGATTCCTGTCCATCGGGGTCGCGCTGAGCGCCGGCTTCGGCGTGAGCATGGTATTCAGAAAAGGCGGAGGCTCACATTAAATGTACAAATCAATAGTCGTGGGATACGATGAGTCGCTGTCGAGCAAGGCGGCTCTCAAGGAAGCGTCGCTCCGGATTCAGCGGCAGGGCGGTAAACTGTTCCTCGTTCACTCGGTCTTTTTCGACCAGGAGGAGTTTGCCATACTGCCGTCGCAGATGGAGAAGCGGTTCGAGTTCGGGACCCGTGTCTGCCTGGATGCAAAGAAAGACCTTCATGACGAGTTCGGCTTGAACGGAAACGTTGATTCGCTCGTCTGTGAAGGCGAGCCGCCCGAGGTGCTTATCGAGATCGCCCGGGAGAAGCATGCGGACCTGATTGCGCTCGGCACTTACGGCAGAAAAGGGCTTAAGCGGCTGCTTATGGGCAGCGTGACGTCACAGGTGATCCTGAACTCGCCCTGCGACGTGCTCGTGGTAAAGAAGCCCTGCTCGAAATGCGCAGGCGTCTACCATTCGTTGCTGGTGCCCTTTGACGGGTCGGAGACGAGCAAAAAAGCGTTGGTCCGGGCCTGCGAACTGTCGAAGATCGACAATTCTGAGATCTCGGTCTTGTATGTGATCCCCCGGTACGAGGAGAGGATGGATTTCTTTAAGACCGAGACCATCACCAGGAGCCTGTTCCAGGAAGCGGAAAAGATCTTGAGCAAGGCGAAGGAGATCGCAGCGGAGCAGAATGTCCAGATCAAGGCAGTGGTCCAGGAAGGCCATTCCGGCGACAAGATCGTCGAGATCGCGAATACGTTCAAAAACGACCTGATCGTCATGGGGACCCATGGATGGCAAGGCATGAACAAGGCGCTCATGGGAAGCACGGCTGAGCGGATCATCGCCAATGCCTCCTGTCCCATTTTGATCGTGAGATAGAATGCGTAAATGCGTGGAAGAGTGGATGCGTGGAAGAGTGGATGCGTGTAAGCGTGTAAGAGTAAATGCGTGAAAGCGTGTAAGAGTGAAAGCGTGGAAGAGTAAATGCGTAGATGTGCTAAGGCGCATATTCACATAGACGCATTCACGCATTGACGCAGCACACGCATCTCCGCATTCACGCATCCACCCATCCACGCACTTAAGGAGTCATAATGAAAGGCTACAGAAAAGTTCTCATAGCATTGAACGGCCACAAGGAAGTGCTGACGCAGGGCATAAAACTGGCGCAGGACGAAAAGACCTGGATCACGGTCGTCAAGGTGGTGCAGCCCTTTGACGGGGACCTGAACCTGACGGGCATCAAGAACCTGGATGATGTGCTGGACGACGGCGGGAACGCGGCACTTTCCGAGGTCAGGAAGGCGGCGCAGGCAGAAGGCGTCATGATCAAAACGAGGCTGGAGCAGGGTGACGTCACGCAGCGGATCGTGGAGGTCGCGGAGGAAGAGAAGTGCGACCTCATTATCATGGGATCCAGAAAAAAGAAGGGCATCTTCAGCAGGCTCTTCGGCGATCACATTGTAGAAAACGTTATCAATCAAGCCCCCTGTCCGGTGTATGTTGTAGCGATCTGACGCCCGGTAAGTGTGTGAATAGCAGCTGCGGAAGTGGAACAGCACGATAAACGGTTGGTTGAACGGGACCGGTGCTTGGCTATCTGAAGACATCATAATAAGGTATGACCCATTCAGGAGGAGGCAGGCATCAGCTGCTTCCTCTTTTTTTGAGTGCTGCCGCAAGGAGAGCTTAAGAAGATCAAAGCAAAGGCGTCTCTCGCAATGGTCCCAGACCACGATGAGCTCGCAAAGGTCGCAAAGAAAGGCAAGATTCTTTTGGTTTAAAACAAGGATGTAAAGATTTCCTTTGCGCCCTTTGCGAGCTCAGAGTGGCCCGTTTATCGGCCATTGCGAGAAAAACGTTTTGTCGTTTTTTTAGTTCAAGTGGAGATAGGGGCATGACCGTACAGCATACCTACAACAGACTGGTAACACGCGGGGTCATCTCTCGTGAGGCGCTGGACAAACTGATTCAGGAGGCGCAGGTTTCAGTCACTGCTCTGGAAGAATTGCTGCTCTCCTCCGGCGTGCCGAAGCATGAGATCCTCTTCTGTCTTGCCGAACAGTGCGACTGTCCTTTCGTGGAATACGACGAGGGCGTCATCGTTTCCCAGCAGATCACCAGGCGCATGGACATGGAACGGTTGAAGCGCGCCCTCTGGCTGCCGCTCTCGATCTCGAAGGAGAACGCCGAGGTCATTGCCTGCTATCCCGGCGATCCCGGGGTCGTGGAGGATATCCGCAGCACGCTGGGCGTTGACGAAATTTCCTTCAAGGTGGCCCTTCCTTCCGACCTCATAAGGATCATCGAGCACAATCAGGACCTGAACCCGGGCTTCCCTCCTGCGGCCGGCAGAACGCCGCTGGCAAAAGTGCGGACCTTCCTTGCCAATGCGCGCTCCCAGTTCGCCTGTTACCGCACCTCGCTGGCAAAGGGAAGAACCGGGCTGGCCTTTCTCCGCACCGGTATCTCGTTCGTAACGACCGCGCTCTTGCTGTTCCGTGTCTTCGGGATAGGCTATCTCACTATTCTGGAAGCACTGTTCTTCGCAGCGGGCATTGTGATGGCAGTGGACGGGCTGCGGTGGTATCTGCCTGCCCGTGCAGCGGGTGCGAGCCTGCCGGACTGCGCGTTATCGGATCCGACCAATGGTACGAGCGTGCTGGCGGCCGGTTTCAAAGGTGAGACGCCTGAATTCGAGCGGACCGCAGAAGACCCCGGGGCCGACAAGCTGCGGCAGGGCTGGAACCGGCTTTCGCCGGTGATGAGGAGAAGATTCCTGGCCAGCGACCGGACCGATCTGGCCGAGGAACGGACAGCCCTGGCATGCTACCGCACGCTTATGGCGCGGGCACGGACGGGGCTTTCGTTTACCCGCACGGGCATCGCTTTTGTCGGACTGGGCGTGGCCCTTGTACGGCAGCTCCCGGCAGGGCCCTGGAGCCTTGTCGATGCTCTGCTTATCCTGGCCGGTGCGGCCATGGTGGCCGAGGGGTTTTTCTGGTATGTCCCGGGCCGCAGTGCAGGAGCAAAGAGCTTCGATTCCGTGAAGCGGTCCGAGGAGAAACCGCGCATCTGGGACTTCGTATTTCCTCCTGCCTTCGCGCCGAGCGCTCTGACGCAGAAGCAACAGGTCCTTCCCCTGGTCAGAGGTTTTTCAGAGCCCGGAATCTGGGCCACGACCGGTCTTGCGCTGGAACGCACGCTTCTTGCCGAAAGGCGCAATGTGATGGCACGGCTCCGAACGATCATGGCCCGTTCCCGGACCGGGATGGCGATCATCAGGACTGGCATGAGCATCTCGGCTGTGGGGCTGGGGCTCCTGATCTATTTCGGCGCTGCGAATGCGCTCTGGACCCTGTTCGATGCAGCGCTCCTGGTGACCGGCCTTTTGCTGATCGCCGACGGGATCTACTGGTATCTTCCGGCTGAACGGGCGAGGCAGCAGCTTCCTTACTGTTACGGAGATATGGAGCTTGTCATTCCCGACTATGGCGTTCCGGCCCGTTCCTGGGGCAAGGCGGTGTTCAGTCATGATGACCTATAGGATAACCTATGACGTCGATGCCGGACCGCAGGCGGAGCAATTCCTCATCCTGCTCGATTGGGGCCTGCTGACGCAGGAGGAATTCCGTTCTGCCGAGCGTACGGCGATCGCCCGGGGCATCGATATGGAGCGGGTCCTTATCCGGGAGTACGGCATTCCGAAACAAACCCTGCTGGCAGCGCTTACCGAGCACTATCGATGCCCCTCGATCGAATATGACGAACGGATGCCCATTCCGGCCGGGCTGCTCGCCGGACTCGATGGCGAACGGCTTTCGCTGAACCAGTGGTTCCCGATCGTCCATGACAAGAACACGGTGATCATCGCGGCCCGCGATCCCCAGAACCCGGTCCTGTACGATGAGGTCCGGAAAGCGATCAAGGCGGAACGCTACGAGTTCCGGGTGGCGCTGGACGAAGACATTCAGTGGTTCATCCAG
>Ga0315272_10000747_pt1 | contig 16538 bp, 16 predicted proteins | sample C3_middle_MG_FD_203918 | JGI IMG/M metagenome (GOLD analysis project Ga0315272, IMG submission 203918) | Sediment microbial communities from Yellowstone Lake, YNP, Wyoming, USA - C3_middle | ecosystem: Environmental > Aquatic > Freshwater > Lake > Sediment | place: USA: Wyoming | collected...
GGCCGAGACGCTCGCTATCCCCCAGGCCAGGGCATATTCCCTGATCTGCAGCGCCAGGAAATCACGTTTTTTTTCGCTCAGCTTCTTGGAATCCGCCAGTCCATCAATGGGACGAGCCGGGTCGAGGATTACTGCGGCGGCGAACACCGCGCCCGCCAGTGGCCCGCGCCCCGCCTCATCGACGCCGCACAGCAGGATATTCATGCCTTGGCCCACTCGGGCAGGTAACGCATCACCGCCTCGCACGCCCGCGCGGCGGTATTTTGCCGCAGCCGCTGGTGGATGCTCGCAAACTCGGCCTGCAAGCCGGCCTGGACCTGGTCGTCCCGCATCAGGTTGAGCAGCGCCTGGGCGAGATTTTCCGGCGTGGCGTCTTCCTGCAGCAACTCCGGCACGATAAAACGTCCGGCCATCACGTTGGGCAAACCGACATAAGGAAGATAGCTCTTGCGCCGCATGAGAAAGGCAGAGAATCTGGATAATTTGTAGGTGATGACCATGGGACGTTTGAGCAAGGCGGTTTCCAGCGTGGCGGTACCGGACGCGACCAGCGCCACGTTGGCGGCGGTCAGCGCGACATGGGCGTGGCCAAACAAAATATTCAGGTGCAAGCTCTCTGCGCCCAGGCGATACAGCGTGGCCTGGAAATAGTCCCGGGTTTCGCGGCTCGCGAGGGGCACCAGAAAAAGGGTTTCCGGCTGCGCCGCCGCTATGATCCGTGCCGTGTGGATGAACAGACCGGCCATATAGTGCAGTTCACTTTGCCGGCTGCCGGGAAGCAGTGCGATGATGCTTGCCTCCTGCGGCAGCTTGAGCCGCGCGCGCATCGCGTCCCGGTCGGGGTGCTCCGGAATCACGTCAGCCATGGGATGGCCGACGTAGCTTACCGGCACGCCCGCATCCTGGTAAATTTTCGGTTCGAAAGGGAACAGCGCCAGGATATGCGTCACGGCGTTTGCAATTTTCTTCACCCGCTCGCGCCGCCACGCCCATACCGAAGGGCTGACATAATGGATGGTGGGAATGCCGCGTGCCTTGAGCGTCTTTTCCAGGCCGAGATTGAAATCCGGCGCATCGATGCCGATGAACAAATCGGGCGGATTGTGCCGGAAATAGCGCTTGAGTTTGCGGCGAATGGCGAGAATTTCGCGGAAATGGCGCAATACCTCCAAATAGCCCCGCACCGCCAACTTTTCCATGGGAAACAGCGTCCGCGCGCCTGCCGCCTGCATTCGCGGACCGGCGATACCGACGAATTCGGCATGCGGCAATTTTTCCCGTAAAGCGGCGACCAGGTGGCTGCCGAGCAGGTCCCCGGACGCCTCGCCCGCCACGATACCGATCCGCACACTCCGCCCTGTCACATTTTGCCGCGCCAAACCGCACCTCGTTTAGCGGATGATGCCGCGTGTTGATTTAGCGAGAAAGTCCAGCAGCAAAGTAATCTCGGGAACCGTCCGGCTCTGTTCCTCCAGCGACCGCCGGGCATCAGCCAGGCTCAGGCCGGATTTGTACAAGGTCTTGTAAGCGCGCCGCAAGGCCAAAATGGCGGCAGACGAAAAACCACGCCGCCTCAGCCCCTCGGCGTTGATGCCGTGAGGCGCGGTGGGATTGCCGCCCACTGTCATATATGGCGGCACATCCATGGTGATCACCGAACTGATGCCGGTAATGCAGTGCGCGCCGACATGGCAGAACTGGTGCACGCCGGTGAACCCCCCGAGAATGACATAATCGTCCACGGTGACGTGGCCGGCCAGCGTGGCATTATTGGCGAAGATGGTCTGGTTGCCGATCTGACAGTCGTGCGCCACATGCACATAAGCCATCACCCAGTTATCGTTGCCAAGGCGCGTCACGCCTGCATCCTGCGCCGTACCGAGGTTGAAAGTGCAGAATTCGCGAATGGTGTTGCGATCGCCGATTTCAAGCCGAGTCGGTTCGCCGGCGTACTTCTTGTCCTGCGGCACTTCTCCCAGGCTGGAGAACTGGAATATCCGGTTATCGCGGCCGATCCGCGTATGTCCGGAAATCACCACATGCGGCCCGATCCAGGTTCTGTCGCCGATTTCCACATGCTCGCCGATGAGCGAATAGGCTCCAACCGAGACACCATCGCCCAGCCTGGCACCAGAATGAACGATCGCTGTCGGGTGAATCATGAACGATCCTTAAGCGATATCGCGCTTGGCGCACATCAATTCGGCTTCGGCGACGACTTCGCCATCCACCTTCGCTACCGCCTTGAATTTCCAGATGCCGCGCATCTGGCGCAGGATTTCGATATGCAGGTGGAGTTGATCGCCGGCGATAACCGGCTTTTTGAAGCGCGCGTTGTCGATGCCGACGAAATAAAACACGGAATTCTCGTCCGGCCTGGTGCCCATGGTCTTGAAGGACAGGATGCCGGACGCCTGGGCCAGCGCTTCCATGATCAATACGCCCGGCATCACCGGATGGTGGGGAAAATGCCCCTGGAAGAAAGGCTCGTTGATGGTGACGTTCTTGACCGCCTCGATGCTTTTGCCCGGTTCGCATGACAGCACGCGATCCACCAGCAGGAACGGGTAGCGGTGGGGAAGATGCGCCAATACTTCATGAATGTCCATGCTGCTCACGATTGCTTCCTTTCCTGTTCGTTGATCTTTTTCTCCAGCGCGCGAATTTTTTCCGCCATGCTGTCGAGATGGCGCAAGTGCGCCGCATTCCTGAGCCACTGCTCGTGCGACGAGAACGGCATCGCCGAGGTATATGAGCCGGCCTTGGTGATCGACTTGGTGATCAAGGTTCCGGAAGATACCGAAACATTGTCCGCGATCTGCAAGTGTCCAAGGATCATGCCTGCGCCGCCAACGGTGCAATTGCGCCCGATCCTGGCGCTGCCGGCAATCCCGACGCAGCCCGCCATCGCGCTGTGGGCGCCGATCCGGACGTTATGGGCAACCTGGATCTGGTTGTCCAGCTTGACCCCTTCCTCGATCACCGTATCCTCCAGCGCGCCGCGATCAATGGTCGTATTGGCGCCGATTTCCACATCGTCGCCAATCACCACCCGGCCGATCTGGGGAATTTTCAGCCAGCGCCCGTTTTCTCTGGCCAGGCCGAAACCATCCGCCCCGATGACCGCGCCAGCATGAATGATCACCCGTTCGCCGATGACGCACTGATGGTAGATCACCACGCGGGGATAAAGCCGGCTATCGGCCCCGATTTCAGTATCTTCACCCACCACGCAACCGGCGCCAAGCACGGCCCGCGCACCGATTTTTGCACCCTGCGCGATGCTGACGAAAGGACCGATGGAAGCCGTTGGCGCAACCATCGCGCCCTCCCCGACCTGCGCCGTGACATGTATTCCCGCTTCAATCACCGGAGGCGGATTGAGCAGCGCCGAAACCTTGGCGAAATAAGCATAGGGATTGCTGCTGACGATGCGTGGCTTTGAGGTCGCATCGCGCGCATCCGCACCGACGATCACCGCGCCCGCGGCAGTGGCATCGAGCTGTTTCTGGAAGCGGCCGGCGGTAAAGAAGCTGATATGACAGGCTTGCGCCTTTTCCAGCGATGCCACCTGGCTCACCCGAACCTGGGCATCGCCCAATAACTCGCCACCGAAGCGCGCCACGATGTCGCCCAGGGTGTATGTCTGCTCGTTAGCGGCGCTCACGGACTGTTCCTGCAAAATCGGCTGGCATGACCAGCCTGGGACTTATTTATCGGATAATGCCTTCAGCACTTTTTCGGTCACATCAATGCGATGGCTGGCGTAGACGGCTTCCTGCAGTATCAGGTCGAATTTTTCGCTCTCGGCGATCGCGATGATCGCCTTGTTGGCACGCTCCTGCACCGCGGACAATTCCTCGTTGCGGCGCAGATTGAGGTCTTCGCGGAATTCGCGCTGCATGCGCTGGAAATCGCGGTTGAGGTTTGCCAGGTCGCGTTCCTTCGCGCGACGCTCGGTATCGCTGATGGTCACGCCCTCACGCTCCAGATAGGCCTGGAGATCCTTGGCCTGCTTGGCCATTTTCTGCAATTCCTGATCCCGCGCGGCGAACTCTTTTTCCAGTTTTTTCTGCGCCTTCTGTGCTGGCGCCGCCTCGCGGAACACCCGCTCGGTGTTCACAAACCCGATTTTGTATTCAGCCGCAGCGGCCATGCCGGGAATCTGCGACAGGGACAGGACGATGATCGTTAGGGCAAGCTTCTTCAATTTATTTCTCCTGACTGACTTCTAAAACATGGTTCCCATCTGGAACTGGAATGGCTCGGTATGGTCGCCGTCCTTCTTGTTGAGCGGCTTGGCCAGGCTGAATTTCAGCGGTCCGATGGGAGAGAACCAGCTTACGGATATGCCGCTGGAAAACCTCATGTCGGAGAAACTGACTTTCGAAGAGAGGCCATTGGCATCATCCGGGCCGAAAACCGAGCCGCCGTCGATAAAGACCCCCAGGCGAACCGATTTGTCGGTGGTCAAACCGGGAAAGGGAAACATCAATTCCGCCGAGCCCACGACGCGCTTGGTTCCTCCCAGGGAATTGCCATCCACGTCCCTTGGGCCAAGGGAACTGGTGCGATAGCCGCGCACCGAGGAAATTCCGCCAGCATAGAAATTCTTGAAGAAGGGCAATGGCTTGCCGCCCAGGCCACCAGCTATGCCCGCCTCGCCGTTGAGCAGGAGGGTATAGTTCTTGGCAAAGGTTCGCAGGTATTGCTGCTGGTAGGAGAGCTTGTAATACTCGACATCCAGGCCCGGCAGGCCGACTTCGCCGTAAATGCGCTGCAAACCGCCAGCGGTGGGGTAAGTCAGGCTGTCGCGGGAATCGCGTGCCCAGCCCAGGTCGACGCGGGCCGTACTGGCGGAGTTGCCATACTGGGCGACATATTTCTTCAGGGGCAACGAAGCGCTGTCAGTCAATGAAATATTGGTTTTTTCCAGCGCGAGTCCCAGGTTGACGGTATCTTTCTCGTTGAGCGGGATGCCGAAACGGACACCGCCGCCGAGGGTCGATGTCGAATAGGTCGAAATGGTGTTCAGGCTGGTCGTGTTCACCGTGCGCTTGTAAATGTCGAACCCCCTGCTCACGCCGTCGTCGGTAAAGTAGGGGTCGGTGAATGACAGAGAATAAACCTTGTTGATGCTGCCGCTGTTGACCTGTACCGCAAGGTAGTTGCCGCTGCCGAACACGTTCTGCTGCGAGATGGAGCCGCTCAGTATCAGTCCTTCGGAACTGGAGAAGCCGGCGCCGGCCATGATGCTGCCGGTGGGCTTCTCGGTAACGGAGTAATTCAGGTCGACCTGGTCGGTGGTTCCCGGGACCGCGGGAGTCTCCACGTTCACGTCGCTGAAGTACCCAAGGCGCTGCAGGCGCTCGCGCGAGCGATTGATTTTATCCGCGGCATACCAGCCGCCCTCTGCCTGGCGCATTTCCCGGCGCAGCACTTCGTCGCGCGTCTTGGTATTGCCGGCCACGTTGATGCGGCGCACGTAGACACGGCGTCCGGGGTCGAGGAAAAAGGTGAAGGCGACTGTATCTTTTTGCTTGTCGATTTCTGGCACCGCGTTGACGTTGGCGAAGGCATACCCGTCGTTGCCCAGCCGTTCGCTGATGGCCTTGCTCGATTCATTCAGCTTTTCGCGCGAGAAGGTATCGCCCGGCTTGACCTTGATCATCTTGCGCAATTCTTCTTCCGGCAGCAGCATCTCTCCGGCCAGCTTGACGTCTGAAATGGTATATTTCTTTCCCTCATGGATATTGATGGTGATATATATGCCCTGCTTGTCCGGGGAAATGGAAACCTGCGTCGATTCGATATTGAAATCGAGATAGCCGTTGTTGAGGTAATAAGAGCGCAGGGTTTCCAGGTCGGCAGCCAGCTTCTGCTTTGAATACTGGTCGTTCTTGCTGTACCAGGTCATCCAGCCCGAGGTGGAAAGCACCAGCTGGCTGAGCAGGTCCTTTTCGGGAAACACCTTGTTGCCGACGATATTGATCTGCTTGATCTTGGCGACTTCGCCCTCGGAAATATCGAAATTTATGGCGACGCGGTTGCGTTCCAGCGGCGTTACGGTGGTGGCAATGGTGACCGCATATTTGCCGCGGCTGAAATATTGCCGCTTCAGCTCCTGTTCGGCACGGTCCAGCAGCGCCTTGTCGAAAATCTTGGATTCCGCCAGGCCCGCCGCTTTCAGGCCATCCTTGAGTTGTTCCTTGGTGAATTCCTTGGCGCCGGTGATATCCACCTGCGCAATTGCCGGCCGCTCCTGAACCATCACCACCAGCACGCCGTTTTCCGTTTCCAGGCGCACGTCCTTGAAAAAACCGGTGGCAAAGAGGGCCTTGACCGCCGCGGCCGCTTTTTCGTCATTCAGGGTTTCGCCCACTTTCACCGGCAGGTAACTGAACACGGTGCCGGCTTCGGTGCGCTGTATGCCCTCCACGCGAATATCCTTGACGACAAAGGGATCAAACGCCAGGGCTGAGGTCGCGTAGAGGCTGGCAATCAGGAACGGGATCAGTTTTTTCATTATTGGCCGGTCAACAAGCGGTTAATATCGTTATAAAAAGCAAACGCCATCAGCACCATGAGAAGCGCCATGCCGACCTGCTGGCCGATTTCCATGGCACGCTCCGAAACCGGGCTTCCCTTCACGATTTCGGCCATATAATACATCAAATGACCGCCATCCAATAAGGGCACTGGCAACAAATTGAGCACGCCCAGGCTGATGCTGATCAAGGCCAGAAAGCTGAGATAAGGCAGCCATCCCATATGCGCCGACTGGCCGGCATAATCGGCGATGGTAAGCGGGCCGCTGATATTTTTCAGCGGCACCTCGCCCACCACCATTTTTCCCATCATCCGCAGGCTGAACAGCGAAGTATCCCAGGTTTTGGCTATCGCCTCGTCCAGCGCGCGCGCAGGCGGATAACGCACTTCAGTAGCGAGTTTGGCAAACAGGGCTTCATCCACCCAGGGTCCGGCGCCGATTTTCCCGATTGCCTTGCCCTGCTCCATCTCGCTTGCCGGCGTCAACACCACGACCCGCGCAACGCCACCGCGTTTGACATCAAGGCGCAGCATCTGCCCCGGATTATTGCGTACCTCCCGCACCAGATCCTGCCACAGCGCAACCGGCCTGCCGTTGACGCCGACGACTTCGTCCCCGGCCTGCAGGCCGGCACGCGCCCCGACCCCGTCCGGAAGCAATTTGCCGATCACCGGCCGCACTTTCGGGCGGAAAAGGGTCAGGCCCAGTTTCTCGAGGAGATCGCCGTCCAGGTCGTCAGTGCCAAGGCTGCCGGTCTGCAACGCATGAAACCGGATTTCGCCCCCGGTGCCGCGACTTTCGATCTCTATCGCATGTTTCTCCATGACTTTTTTCAACAGCAGCCAGTGCACGTCCTGCCAGGTGGCCACGTCCTCGCCATCGATCCTGGTGATGACCTCACCCGCCTTGAATCCTGCCGCCGCGGCAGGACTGGCAGGAGGAGCATCGCCCAGCATGGGTCTTATGCCCGGCACACCGACCATGAACAGCATCCAGTACAAGGCGATGGCCAGCATAAAATTGGCCAGCGGGCCGGCAACCACAATGAGCATGCGCCGCCATACCGTCTGGCGGTTGAAGGCGCGCGACAGTTCGTGAGGCGCGACTTCGCCCTCGCGCTCGTCGAGCATTTTCACATAACCGCCCAGGGGAAATGCCGACAGCGCCCATTCCGTTGCATCCGGCCCGGATTTCCAGACCGCCAGCGCCTTGCCAAAGCCGATGGAAAAACGCAGTACCTTGACGCCGCACCAGCGCGCGACCCAGAAGTGCCCCAGTTCGTGCACCACGATCAAGACGCCCAGCGCCAGGGCGAAAGCGGCAAGGGTAAAGAGCAGGTTCATGTAGGTTAGTGAGGGGTGAGGAGTGAGGAGTGAGGGGCAAAAGCACCACCGCCTGCAGCCCTGACGCGCTCGCTGGCGACTTCGCGCGCCAGCCGATCGGCTTCCTGTACGTCGTTCAGACAGGTAACCGGTACGGCGCTGACCTGCTCCAGCGCATGCTCGATCACGGACGGTATGCCGAGGAACGGCAGTTTTTCGTCGAGAAAAGCAGCCACCGCCACTTCGTTGGCCGCATTGAGGATTGCCGGCGCGGTGCCGCCCTGGCGCAGCGCCTGGTAGGCCAGGCCCAGGCAGCGGAAGCGCTGCATGTCGGGTTCTTCAAAATCGAGGCGGGCAATCTTGAACAAGTCGAGCGCCGACACACCCGATGCAATCCGTTCGGGGAAACCCAGCGCGTAGGCAATCGGGGTACGCATGTCAGGGTTGCCGAGCTGCGCCAGGACCGACCCATCGGCATATTCCACCATGGAGTGGATGACGCTCTGGGGATGCACCACCACCTGGATCTGTTCGGCGGAGGCGGCGAACAGCCAGTGCGCCTCGATGATTTCCAGACCCTTGTTCATCATGGAGGCCGAATCCACCGAAATCTTGCGTCCCATGGACCAGTTCGGGTGAGCACAGGCCTGGTCGGGCGTAATATTTTCCAGCGCAAAAAGGGGCTTGGTGCGGAACGGGCCACCGGAGGCGGTAAGAAGAATGCGCGTCACGCCAACCGCTGCCAAACCGCGCCCGAAATCACGCGGCAGGGACTGAAAAATGGCGTTGTGCTCGCTATCGATCGGCAGCAGTTCGGCACCGTTATCCCGCACCGCATCCATGAAGATGCCGCCGGACATCACCAGCGTTTCCTTGTTGGCGAGCAGGATGCGCTTGCCCGCCCGCGCAGCGGCCAGCGAAGGGCGCAGGCCGGCAGCACCGACAATGGCCGCCATCACGCTGTCCACCTGGGGAAGGGATGAAACCTGTTCGAGCGCCTCAACACCATGCAAGACCACGGTCGCCAGGCCGCTGTCACGAATCTTTTGCTGCAATGATTGCGCCGCGTCCGCATCCAGCAAAACCGCGAATTCAGGCTCGAATTGCTGGCACTGCAGGAACAGGCTGTCAGTCCGCGAGTTGGCGGTCAGTGCCACCACCCGGAAACGTCCGGGATGGCGTGCAATGACGTCCAGGGTGCTGACGCCAATGGAACCAGTCGATCCCAAGACGGTAATATTTTGTTTGTCCGACATGTTTCTAAAGACCCGGGAAACCGTAAATATAATAAGCCGCCGCCAGTGGCAGCGCTGGTGTCATGCCGTCGATGCGGTCGAGTATGCCGCCATGGCCGGGCAGGAAGCTGCCGCTATCCTTCACACCGGCCTGACGCTTGAGCCAGGACTCGAATAAATCCCCACACACGCTCAATGCCGCCATGGCCAGCAGCAACACAAAGCCGGGGAAAGGTACGCCAACCGTCGCGACAAAAACTTTCCACGCGGCCCCATAAGCGCATACCGCCAGCAAGCCGCCGGCCACGCCCTCCCAGGTTTTGCCCGGGCTGACGGAAGGCGCCAGTTTGTGCTTGCCGAAAGCCCGCCCGGCGAAATAAGCGCCGATATCCGCCACCGACACCACGGCGATCAAGCCGAGCAGCAAGAGCGGGCGCATGGCATGCAAGTCCATCAGGGCGAACCAGAAGGGAAACAGCACGACCCAGCCCGTAGCCGCCAGCAGGGCGGGATTGCGTACTTTCCAGCCCCTTGCGAACCAGGGTATCGCAACCAGCAGCCAGAATATTATCGCCAGCAGATAAATCTCCTCCACCCTGATCCTGAGCACAAAAAATGCTGCACCGCACAGCAGTGTCACTGCCATGTAAGCCCAGCGGCCAGTCCCAGGAAAGCAGGCCAAGGCGCCCCACTCCCAGGCCCCCAGCGCAATCACGCCAAGGGTCAGCCAGCCCCAGAACAGGCTGGGCAAATAAAATAATCCGCCCAGCAGGGTGAACAGCAAGGCAAAAGCGGTGATGACGCGGGTCCTAAGCATGGCCTTTTAACCTAGAAACCTCAGTTGGACGGGCTGGAGTGTGCGGTTTTTTGCGAGGTGGGCAAAAAGCCGCCCATCCCTGCCTACCCCGTTTTGGGTGCAGGGCAAGGCGCAACGACGCGGAATGCTTATTCCATTCCAAGGCGTTGCAACGCCGCCATGCGCCCGAAAAACCGTGCAATCCGGCCCGTAGCGCCCTCACCAAACGGGTGAGCGTAAAATTGCGACAAAAGTTGTTTAGAACCAAAACGCCATACCTCATGGTAAGCGGTCAACTGAGGTTTCTAGGGTTAATTGCTCGCTGGTGCGTCCGAAACGGCGCTCGCGCTGCCGGTAGGAAAGAATGGCCTTGTCCAGCTCGGCGCTATTGAAATCCGGCCACAGCACGTCGGTAAAATAAAACTCGCTGTAGGCCAGTTGCCACAACAGGAAGTTGCTGATGCGTTCCTCGCCGCCGGTGCGGATGAACAGGTCGGGTTCCGGCGCATAAGGCATGGAAAGGTAAGGCTGCAAATCGGCCTCGCCAAAACCGGCAGCCAGTTCGGGGCGAGCCTTCAGCATGGCCTGCACGGCCTGCATGATGTCCCAGCGGCCGCCATAGTTGGCGGCAATGGTCAGCGTGAGTTGGGAATTGTTTGCCGTGAGCGCTTCGGATTTTCGCACCAGTTCGACCAGGCGCGGCTCGAAACGGGACAGGTCGCCGATGACTTTGAGACGCACGTCATTCTGGTGCAGCTTTCCGACTTCCCGTTCCAGCGCCAGGACGAAAAGCTGCATGAGGAAGGACACTTCTTCCTCCGGCCTGCGCCAGTTTTCACTGCTGAAGGCGAACAGGGTGAGAAATTCGACGCCGCGCTCGATACAGGACCTGACCATCTCGCGCACGGTTTCCAGGCCACGCTTGTGGCCCATGACACGCGGAAAATGACGCTTTTTCGCCCACCGTCCATTGCCGTCCATGATGATGGCTATGTGGCGCGGAATTTGCGACACCGCGGGTATTTCGCGGGTCGAGCTTCTTGGCAGTGTCACTAGCTCAAATGACCATCAATTCGGTTTCTTTGACCTGCAACATCTTGTCAACTTCCGCCACGTAGCGGTCGGTGATTTTCTGAATGTCGTCCTGGGCACGGCGGTCATCATCCTCGCTGATCGCCTTGTCCTTGAGCAAGTCCTTGAGGTGCGCGTTGGCATCGCGACGAATGTTGCGGATCGCCACCTTGGCGCTTTCGCCTTCCTGCCGGACCACCTTGATCAGCTCCTTGCGCCGTTCTTCCGTGAGCGCCGGCATCGGCACACGAATCAGGTCGCCCTGGGAAGAAGGGTTGAGCCCCAGGTCGGAGTCGCGGATGGCTCTTTCCACCGCCCCCACCATCTTCTTTTCCCATGGCGCCACGCCGATGGTGCGCGAGTCGATCAGGGTAAGGTTGGCGACCTGGCTGATCGCCGTCGGATTGCCATAATAATCCACCATCACGTGATCCAGGATGCCGGTATGGGCCCGGCCAGTGCGTATCTTGGCCAGATCGGCCTTGAGCGCATCGAGGGACTTCTGCATCTTCTGTTCGGCGGATTTTTTAAGGTCTGCAATCATGTCATGGCTTCCTTTTATAACCCACCCTCCCCTGGAAGGAGGATTGAGGGGGTTGCGGGGGGTGTTAACGTGAAACAACGCGAAGCGTTTCCTCGTCCCCCTCGCCCTTTGGGAGAGGGCGGGGCGAGTGAAACGACCATGGCGAATCGCTGTTTCATGATTCGGGGCGGCGAATCGCCATGATCGTTAACAATAAACCTTGGTGCCTTCATCCTCGCCCATCACCACGCGCCTGAGCGCACCCGGCTTGAAAATACTGAACACGGCGAGCGGCATTTTCTGGTCGCGGCACAAAGCCAGCGCGGTGGCGTCCATCACTTTCAGGTTGCGCGTGATGGCCTCGTCGAAACTGAGCTGCTGATAACGCATGGCATCGGGGTTGGTTTTGGGGTCGTCGGTGTACACGCCATCCACCTTGGTCGCCTTGAGCACGATCTCGGCACCTACTTCCATGCCGCGCAATGCGGCGGCGGTATCGGTGGTGAAGAACGGATTGCCGGTGCCAGCACCGAAAATGACCACTTTGCCTTCTTCCAGGTAACGGATCGCCTTGCCCCGGATATAGGGCTCGGCCACCGCCTCGATTGCCAGGGCGGTCTGCACCCGGCTTTGCAGGCCGATGCAGCGCATGGCATCCTGTAATGCGAGGGCATTCATCACCGTCGCCAGCATGCCCATGTAATCCGCGGTAGCGCGGTCCATGCCGGCAGCGCCGGGCGCCACGCCCCGGAAAATGTTGCCGCCGCCGATCACCACCCCCACCTGCACGCCCATGCGCACTACTTCTGCCACTTCCGCGACGATGCGCTCGATGGTGGCACGGTTGATGCCATAACTGTCGCCACCCATCAGGGCTTCGCCGGAGAGCTTGAGCAGAATGCGTTTATAGACGGGGGCGGCCATGGCTCAGACCTTTGCCGCAGCAGCAACTTCAGCGGCGTAATCCACCACTTTTTTCTCGATGCCCTCGCCCACCACGAACAGGGTGAAGGCATTGACGCTGGCTTTTTTGGATGCCAGCAGTTTTTCCACCGTCAGGTCCGGATCTTTCACGAAAGGCTGGCCCATCAGGGTAATTTCCGCCAAGTATTTGGCGATGCGACCGTCCACCATCTTGGCGATGATGTCGGCCGGCTTGCCAGATTCGGCCGCCTGCGCAGAGAAAATCTTGCGCTCGTTTTCCAGCAGCCCGGTCGGCACCTGGTCCCTGGACACGCATACCGGCTTGCTGGCAGCGATATGCATGGCGATGTCCTTGCCCAGTTGCTCGTCGCCGCCGGAACTATCGACCATCACGCCGATGCGGGTGCCGTGCAGGTAGGTAGTCAGCCTGCCGGAGGTCTCGGCGCGTACCAGGCGGCGCAGGGAGATGTTTTCGCCCAGTTTCATGATCAGCGCCTGGCGCGCTTCTTCCACCGTCTGGCCGGAGGGCAGCCGGGCGGAAGACAACGCTTCGATGTCCTGGATGTTCTGCTCGGTAGCCAGTTGCGCGACGGCCTTGGCAAAGGACGCAAAATCTTCGTTCTTGGAAACGAAGTCGGTTTCGCAGTTGATTTCCACCAGCGCGCCGGTGTGCCCGTCGGCGCTGATGAAGCTGCCCACGATGCCTTCCGCGGCCACGCGGCTGGCGGCCTTGCTGGCCTTGGCGCCGCTCTTGATGCGCAGCAGTTCTTCCGCAGCCTTCATGTCGCCGGCCGTCTCGGCCAATGCCTTCTTGCATTCCATCATGCCCAAGCCTGTCAGCTCGCGCAATTCTTTAACCATACCTGCGGTAATTTCCGCCATTTCAAACTCCTGAATTTCTCAAATGTCCAAAGCTAAAAAAAGGGGCTTCCGCCCCTTTTCTGCGGAGAGTCAAGCCGCTGTTTGTTCCGCGTCGCTGACCTCGACGAACTCGTCACCCTTGATGATTTCGGCAATGACCTGGTTGCGGCCTTCCAGGATGGCATCCGCCACACCCTGGGCATACAGGCGAATAGCCTTGCTCGAATCGTCGTTGCCGGGAATCACGTAATCCACGCCAGCGGGAGAGTTGTTGGTATCCACGATGCCGATCACCGGGATGCCCAGCTTGCTGGCTTCGGTAACGGCGCCGCTTTCATAACCCACGTCAATCACGAACATGGCGTCTGGCAAACCGCCCATATCCTTGATGCCGCCCAGGCTGCGCTCCAGCTTGACCATTTCGCGCTGCAAACCCAGAACTTCTTTCTTGGAAATTTTCTCCATGCTGCCGTCTTGCATCATGGCTTCCATGTCCTTGAGGCGCTTGATGGACTGCTTCACCGTCTTGAAGTTGGTGAGCATGCCGCCCAGCCAGCGGTAATCGACATAGGGCGCACCACAACGCACGGCCTCTTCCTTGACGATTTCGCGAGCCTGGCGCTTGGTGCCGACGAACAGGATGGTGCCCTTGTTGGACGCCATCTTGCGCACGAACTTGATCGCCTCTTCATACATCGGAAGCGTTTTTTCCAGGTTCACGATATGAATCTTGTTACGGTCGCCGAAGATGAACGGCGCCATCTTGGGGTTCCAGTAACGGGTCTGGTGGCCAAAATGGACACCCGCCTCCAGCATCTGGCGCATGGTAACTGACATGATAAAACTCTCCTTAAGGGTTAAGCCTCCACCCGTCCGCGTGCAACCCCCCGGAACAAACTCCGGCGAGCACCCTTATCGGGACAGATGTGCGTATTTGCCGCCTTGCGGCGGCCTCTGGATTCGGCCGGTTCAGAACCAGCCAAATTGGGGCGCGATGATAGCATGGACTGAGCGCATCTTTCAATCTTCATAACATCTTCATGGCATCTTTCTTATTCTGCGCCCGCTTGCCGAAGCAGTTCGGCGATATCGGTATTGCCGTTGGCGAGGGCCATTTGCATCGCGCTTTGTCCGTTTGCGCTTTTCAGCCGGGGGTCGGCGCCCAGGCGCAACAGCAGGGCGACGACTTCGATGTGGCCCTGCCTGGACGCCAGCATCAGCGCGGTGATGCCGGCACGGGTGCGCGCATCGACCGGCTCGCCATAAGCCAGGAGCTGCTTCACCGTGGCATCATGGCCGGCGTAGGAGGCATACATCAAGGGCGTCCAGCCATTGCGGTTGGCATGATGGTCCGCGCCATGGGCAATGAGCAGGTCTATCAGGGCATTATGGCCGTTGTAGGCGGCGAGCATCAGCGCGGTTTCGCCGAACTGGTTTCTTTTATATACCTTGGCGCCGTGCGCCAGCAGCAGCCTGGCCACCTCCAACTGGCCTTCGCGCGCGGCGATCATCAGGGCGCTGTAGCCTTGCTCATCCTGCACATCGGGATCCACTCCGTGCCGCAACAATTCCTCGACGGAACCCGTATCGCCCAGATTCACGGCGATGAACATTTCTTCCAGCACCTGCGGCAAAGCCGCCATTGCAAACGGCGAGAGGAATAGCAGGCAGGAGACGATTAATTTTTTCAGCATTGCAGGCGTAAACCGTCGTAAGCCGCGTATATGCCGGTGGGCAACCGGGCGCTCAGGGCGGAGAATTCGAGTTCGTGCGTCATGTGGACCAGAAATGTTTCCCGCGCACCGATCTTTTCCGCCCAGGTGATCGCCTGCTCGACATTCAAATGAGTGGGATGAAACCGGTATCGCAGGCAGTCCAGCAACAGCATGTCCAGTCCCTGCAACCTGTCCAGGCTGGCGGGAGATATATCCGACACATCGGTGAGATAAGCCATGTTGCCGATGCGATAACCAAGAATTTCATATTTTCCGTGCATGACCGGCACCGGCGTAACCGCGGTTCCCGCCACTTCGAAGGTCTCCGCCACGCTGTGGGCGCGCAGCACCGGCTTGTCCCAGTGATGCTGCTCGTGGCTGGGGAAGGCATAGGCGAAACGCTGCACGATGCCCTGCATGGTGGCTTCATTGGCATAAACCGGAATCGGCTGGCGCTGCAGATGGCAGAAACTGCGCAGGTCATCCAGACCATTGAGATGGTCGGCGTGGTAATGGGTATACAGCACCCCATCCACGCGCAGAATTTTCTCGCGCAGCGCCTGCTGGCGCAAATCGGGGCCGGTGTCCACCAGCAGCGCCGTGCCATTCTTCATGGTTACGGCGATCGAGCTGCGCGTGCGGCGGTTTCTCGGGTCGTCGGAAAGACAGGTTGAACAGCTGCAGCCGATCACCGGGGTGCCGGCGCTGGAGCCCACGCCGAGAAAAACTACCTCCATGCCTGCGCAGCCTGAAACAGTTCAAAAAAATTGCGCGTGGTCGCCGCGCCCACTTCTTCCACGCCGATGCCACGCAATGCGGCGATCTCTTCCGCCACATGGCGCACAAAGGCCGGCTCGTTGGTCCTGCCGCGATAGGGTACCGGCGCAAGATAGGGGGAATCCGTTTCGATCAGCATGCGCTCCAGCGGCACATGCCTGGCCACCGCCTTCAGCTCCAGCGCTTTCTTGAAGGTCACGATGCCGGAAAATGAAATGTAGAAATTCAGCGCCATGGCCTGGTCCGCAATCTCTACGGTTTCGGTGAAGCAATGCATCACCCCGCCCACGCGCTCGGCGCCTTCCTCGCGCAGGATGCGGAGCGTGTCCGCAGCCGCGGCGCGGGTATGGATGATGAGCGGTTTGCCAACGGCAATGGCGGCGCGGATATGGGTGCGAAAGCGCGCACGCTGCCATTCCAGGTCACCCTGGAGACGGAAATAGTCGAGCCCGGTTTCGCCAATGGCAACGACTTTGGGATGTTTCGCCAGAGCAGCAAGCTGCTCGACACCGGGTTCTTCGGTGTCCTCATAATCGGGATGCACCCCGACCGAGGCGAACACATTGCGATGGTCCTCTGCCAGCGCGCGAATCGCAGGAAAAGCCGGCAAATCCACGCTCACGCACAAGGCGTGGCTGACCTGGTTGCGCTGCATGTTATCGAGCAGTTCCGGCAAGCGCTCGGCGAGGCCGGGGAAATTGATGTGGCAGTGGGAATCGATGAACATGGTTTCGGAATCAGGTGAGGAGTGAGAGGTGAGGGGT
>Ga0315272_10000748_pt1 | contig 16532 bp, 17 predicted proteins | sample C3_middle_MG_FD_203918 | JGI IMG/M metagenome (GOLD analysis project Ga0315272, IMG submission 203918) | Sediment microbial communities from Yellowstone Lake, YNP, Wyoming, USA - C3_middle | ecosystem: Environmental > Aquatic > Freshwater > Lake > Sediment | place: USA: Wyoming | collected...
TATATGTTCCTTATTGGGGCATTGCGCCCCGGATTTGAGCCCTAAACCCGTTCCAGGAGGGTGTCTTATTCACCCCTTTTCGCGTATATGCTAGATTAAAAATACATTGATACGCTTGAGCGCTTTTGCGGACGAGATATCTTCAAACCTGGAGGCGTCATTGGATGTCCTGGCTGAATGCGGGATTAATACCATTGAATTGCGGGCCGTAGACCGGGTTAATGTGATGGACCTTTCGGCAGACCAGATGGAATACATCGAAAGGGTGTTGAATGCCAGAAGCGTTTCGGTAGGTTGCATTGCCTCACCTATCGGGAAGGCGGAGATTACCGGAAATTTCGAGACGGAACTGGCAAGGATGGAGAAAGCGTTGCATCTGGCCAAGTCCCTGGGTTCCCGTTATGTAAGGGTATTTTCTTATTACCTTCCCAAGGGCGAGGAACCGGATAAATGGCGGGATAAGGTACTGGAACGGATAAAAATTCTGGCTCGGGAGGGGGAGAAAGCCGGCGTTGGAGTTCTTCTGGAGAATGAGGAGGGGCTGTATGGCGACACCGTAGAGCGTTGCGTGGATATAGTCAAAGCGGTTGGCTCATCCGCCCTGCGCATTGTGTACGACCCCTGCAACCTGGTGATTATCGGCCCGCGCCCCTTCACCGATTCATACAAAACCGTCCGCCCTCATATTGAATATCTTCATGTTAAGGATTGGTCGCGGGACAGGAAAGAAATGGTCCCCGCGGGACAGGGTGATGCCGAGTGGGAACCGATTCTTGCGGACCTGGTTAAAACCGGTTATGAGGGCATCATCGCATTGGAGCCCCACCTGTCCAGTGCGGGGCAGTTCTCCGGATTTTCCGGGCCAGACCTGTTCAGGTCGGCATACCAGTCTCTATCCGGTCTTATGAAGAAAACCGGCATGGTGGTTTCAACTAAATGAGTCCCAATTCATTCCGTCCATTCCAGGCAACCTGGGACATGCGCGCGGGGGATTGGACTCCAGCCATATTAAAGGACTGCTCGCTTAAAGCGGTTCAACTCGGTTTTTCGCGGGTACAGCTTAATTATGAATGGTCTACCCTGCAGGCGCAGACGACCGAGACTGCGGAATTGGGGCAGGTTGATTGGGCTATTAAAGTGGCCCGGGCATGCGGATTGGAGGTGGCCCTGGGAATAGACCACTCCGCGCCTCCGGCATGGGTTGATAAGAATGAATTTTGTGTCAGGGATGAAGGGGGCCGTTTGCTTGTGGCCGGCGCCAACAACGCCACCCAGGTGGCCCAGAACAGCAAGCAGGTCCGGGAATGGGTTGCCGATTTCCTGCGATTCGTTTCGGGCCGTTTTGGAGATTCTATTAAATACATCCAGGGGATAAGCACACCGGCCGGGGAATCCACCTGGAGGCATCCATCAAAGAAAATGTTCGACCATTCTAAATGGGCCAGTGAGGCATACCGGGCCTGGATACGGGCAAGGTATGTGGATATCCGGACGCTTAATGAGGCATGGGACTGCGGTTATAAGTCATGGGATGAGGTGCAGGTGGGGGAGGGGCCCCGGAAATCGACCATGGCTGATTTTCATGCGTTCAGGTATTTTACGCTGGCATCCTGGACCGACTATATGAGAAAGGCAGTCCGCGAAGTTAAGCCGTCAAATTCATGGGCTTTCCGGCTTGGTGCCGTCAAACTTGAGAAGGATATGCAGCAACTCTCGCTCGATTTCGGACGCTATGCAAAGTTTTCCGATGTTCTGATTGCCGATGGGGCAAATGACCAGTTCGTTATTAATATGGTCCGCACCGCAGCCGAGATAAACGGGAAGCCATGGGGTGTCAGGCTGGACAGTTCCGTGTTCGAGAAGGGGCTTTCACCGGAACAGGTGAATATCGAACTGTATAAGTGGGGAAAATCGGTTTATGACCTGGGAGGGTTTGTTGATGTGGAAAACTTCGTCCATTTTCCCGGACAGGCGGTTCCGGGCCCGGAGGACTGGATAGATTCAAAAAAATGGTCTTTTCTTGGCGAGATGCAAAGGCTTTCCCGTGGACCGGTCCCGCAACCGAAGAATAACCGGAGGGCGGTGTATTTAAGCGCGGCGGAGATTCAATACTGGGATGGGACTGATTACGAGGCGGCCAGAAACCGCTGGAACCAGGTCTGCGATTCAGGGAAAAAGCCCCAATATGATGTGGTATCTGACGGAATGTTTGTAGCATCACCGGACTTATTAAAGCGGTATTCCGCCGGAATAGAGGTGCCTTTTGCGAAAGTAATTGCCAAGGATGTCAGGGGGGCGCTTATCCAGGCCATGAGTTTGGGGGTGCGGCTTACCGTGGAGAAGCCCGCCATGGCCGGCTCGGTTGATGAGCATGGAAAACCCCAGACTACCTTGATAGCGCAATAGAATATGAATTCGATCTTGGAATTCCCGCTGGTTAAATTCAGGATGGGGCTCTGGAGGCTGGGAAACGCCTCATTTGTGATGCGCTCCCGCGGGGCTCCGGTCATAGCGGTAGATCCGGTTTTACGGTTTCCCGCGCCGGCCGGCAGCGCCAACCCGCCTTTTGTTCCCGCCGAATTCAACGCTGATGTGGTTATTATTTCCGGGAGTACCCCGGAAAAGTTTGATATCGGGACAATAAACAGGTCGCCGGCAAAGTCTAAAGCTTTTTTTGCTGCTCCATCCGATGTTTGTGCCAGGCTGGAGTCCATCGGCATTCCTTCATCGCGGGTTGGCCTGTTGGAGCCGGGAAAGAGGATGGAATTTGACGGTGTAATTGTTGAAGGCCGGGCCTGTGCGGCGGGAAGGAATGGAATATCAATACTGGTAACCGCAGCTGAATCCGGGACACGGGTATATTTCGCCTCGGATTCCTACCATGAGGTCGGAGCAGGCCTGACCGACATACTTACTGTGCCATTAAACCCCGGGGAGGGGTCAGCAGGGGCGAAATTTACCGCACATGTCCGTCCCCTCTGGTCTATCCCATGTCCACTGGGGGCAAAGGATGTCGGCGAGCGCGACATGATGGAATTTATCCTTGAAGCGGGCAGCCTGGATATTGGGGGATTGGTTAACAGGATGGAGCCGATGCTCCCATTGCTGCTTACTGAGGACGGCAACTGGGTTAAGATTTCCGGGAAACTAACCATGGCTTGGCAGTGTGGAAAGCCCCTACCGGAGATGGTTCTGGCCCCCGGATATAAAATGAGGGGATTCAAGGAGGCGGATGTTCCGGCTCTCGGGGTCATATATATGCAGACTTATGGGGCTTTTTATGACGAGAACTGGTTCAGGAAGTCGATTATGGGCAGTTACATCTTTTCTCCTGACCGCTGTTTTGTGGTTGAACATGGGGGGAAACCGGTAGCTTCGGTTTTAGCCTGGGAAGACGAAGTTTTCAAGGACATCGGCAGGGGAATCCTCCACTATCTGGCCACGGATCAGGGCCACCAACGCCGGGGACTTGGGCGGGCCTGTTCTTCCGCAGTCATGAAGTATTTCAAGAAGGATGGGCGGCGGGAAGTCAGGTTAAATACACTGGATTCCCGGGGCCGTTCCCTGCGCACATATCTGGGTCTGGGTTTTGAAACGATAGAAGATACCGAAGAGATGAGACGCCGTTGGGATAATATCAGGGCTGAAATGGAGACCCAGAGCGGAATATAGAATCTGGCTTTCCGGATTATATTTGTCATTCCGGACCTAAAACCAGTCTTGTCCCGATTACCCACTCTCTGACCGACCCCCTCTTTCCCCGGTGATAATGTCGTGCAATTATTAATTAGAAGGGTATTTGGGCTGTAAAAAAGGAGTTGCCAGATGAAAGTAATCGTTGACCGCCTCAACGGGACGCTTTCGATCAGGCTGGATGATGGTGATGGCACCAGAAAAGTGGCCATTGCCTCGGATGTATTTGCCCAGTTGGACAGGTATGGCCAGCTTCAAAGGCTGGACATTTTGCGTCCGCTATCCCCTGAAATCAGGCAGGTTTTACCCAGATTAGCCGCCCAATTCCACATTCCTGCCCTGGCCCATTTGGATCCCCGGCTGCTCATGGGGCGCAATAATTAGGTTTTAACGGATGAATTCGCGGCGCATCCCGCCCAAAAGGGCGGATGCTTGCTTTTTTGCCGGAAACCCTTGAATCTGTATTGACGATGTTAAAGCGGATGGGCGAGATATTTGTGGGTTGGATATTTACCGGCGCTGTTGCCATATCCACCGTAATTGGAAAGCCCGGCAGGGGGCTGTTTACCCGGGGTATTGCTGAATTTTTGTACCGGGTTGTTTGGGTCAGGCGGCAGGTGGCCCTTCGGAATATTGCCAGGGCCTTTGGAGAAAAATATTCCCAGGCTGAACGGGAAGCGATTGCCAGGGATTCCTATCGTATAGCGGTCGATACCGTGGTGGAAGGCTTTTCAATATTCTCCCATGGTGGGCCCGACGCCCTTGTTGCCAGGATACGGATAGATGGGATTGACCGGCTTAAGAAGGCCTTGGCGGGCGGTAAAGGGGCGATCTGTGTTTCGTCGCATTATGGGCCATTCCCATTCATGGGTTCGGCATTTGCGGCAAATGGCATCAAGGATTTCGGCTTTCTATACCGGCTTCCCAGCAACACCGCTGTGGCTGACCGCTTTGACAGGTGGATTAGAATGGCGGGATTCAGGAATATTGAGGATCATCCTAAAACCGAAGCCGTTAAGAGGGTGCTCCGGGTTCTCGGAGCCGGTGGCACTGTTTGCATACTGATTGACCAGCATTTTCCTGCCGGAGTCGAAGTTCCATTCTTTGGGAATCCCGCGAAGACCGGCGTGGGTGCTGCCGTCATGGCAGCCCGGAGCGGTGCCCCCATAGTTCCAATTCACATCAGGAATATCCAGGCTCCTGATGCCAAATACCTCATCGAAGTTGACGAGCCGTTTCCGCCTCCTGCGTCTACATCTGCTGAAGACCTGAAGGCGTGTATGGCGGCCTTAACACTTCGCGTGGAGGAATGGATCCGGGAAGATCCCCGGCAGTGGTTCTGGGTTCACCGGAGGTGGAAACAGCTGGACCGGGCCGAGGATAAGGGTCAGAAACCGGAATAGACCGGCCAAGCGTGCAGCAGTTCGGGGATTAAAGCCCTTCCATTTCCTTTAGCAGAGAGTCTAATGTTTCCTTGTCTGCTCCCAAAGGGGGAAGCAGCGGCTCCCGGGGGGTTCCACAATCAAACCCGCGCTTTTGTGAAAGGTATTTCAGGCTGGGTATGGTCCCGGCTCCATGCATGGCCTGGCGTATCCGGGCCAGCCGTGTTTCCGCCCCTGCCTCGCCGCGCCAAACCGCCAGTACGGCTTTGGGGAATACTCCGGCAATGCCGGAAATGAAGCCGTCAACACCGGCATCCCGGGCGGGGCCGAAAATGGCTTCATGTCCGGCGAATATGGTGATGCGCCTTTTAAGGATTCTGACGGCTTCCAAAAACCATTCCAGATTTCCTGATGAATCCTTGAATCCGTTTATGGTTCCTTCGTCTGCAAGGCGTTCAAGTACATCGATTGGAATGGGGTTTCCGGTGTGTTGGGGAATGCTATAGGCGAATATTGGCAGGGAGGTGGCTTCCCTGACATCCCGGTACCAGGAGAGAATTGATTCGGGTGAGGCCTTGAAGAAAATGGGGGTGGTAAGGAATACTGCCTTGGCCCCGTCAGACTCGGCGCTTTTCGCCAGCAAGGCTCGCTCTGCGGCCAGGGCTCCCCATGTACCGGCTATAACTGTTGCGCCCGATGAAACAGCCAACCTGTTAATCCGGGCCTTTTCATCGCAAGAAAGCATTGGGAATTCACCGGTTGTTCCGGCGGGGCAAACACCTGATATCCCGGATTTAATCAATGATGAGGATAAAGTGGCCACCATGTCAGGTGAAACCGCCCCGTTCTTTTCATATGGAGTGAGGGTTGCCGCAAAAACTCCCGCCAGGCCAGAGATCACGACAGTTGGAGTATCTGAGCCAGATGTTCGTACAAAGTGAACAGGTCGGACCGTTGCTTGGAATCCGGGCTGTATGAGGGGTCACGCCGGACATCGGAATTGATCCATCCGCGACGGGCCAGGATTATTTTTTCGCAAGCTGTCGCCATTGTGGATGTCTGGGTAATCAGCGAAAGGAGTGGGAGCAGTTCCTCGTAGGTTTTTGTCGCCTCGGCAATGGAGTTGTGTTCCCGGTACTTGATAATGTTGCAGAAAGGCTCTGGCAGGCAGCAAAGTGTTGTGGCACCAATTGCTCCCCGGTCAAGGGCATCGATGATGTGAAGGCCCGAAAGGCCCGATATTGTGGCCGTCAGGCCTGAGGACCGCTCGCGTAGTGCGCTCAATAGCGGGCCAGCCGGCGCCTGATTCACCCTGACAATATCGATTTCATCCAGGGAATCCAGCAATCCGTCTGTTTCTGCGGCTTCCAGAGGAGAAATTCCTGGTGGATAGGTGTAATCCAGGATCACGGGAACCTGTGCCGCATGCTTGAATGTCCGGAACAGGGTAATTTTTAGGAGTAAATCCGGTGGAAGGGTCCGGGGGGGAGGTGCCATAAATGCGGTTACGGCCCCCTTGCCGGAAAGGTGTACGGCCTGGGTTGGTTCAGCATTTTTCAATGAGACCACGACAGGAATTCTTCCTGCTGTTTGGCGTGTAACAGTGGCAACGATTACCTGCATTTCCGGCAGGGTCAGCCGGTCAGACTCCGAATTGCGGTCAAAAAGAAGGAGGGCGCCTGCTCCGGCTTTTATCAGGTGTTCAGTCAGTTTTTCGAGCGACTCAAGGTCGGGAGCTCCTCCCTGGGTAAAAGGGGTTATCAGGGAGGCTATGATTCCGCCGAGTTGCCTGACCATGCAGACATATTACCCCAAAAAAAGACACCCGCCGTAATATCCGGCGGGTGCCATGAAGCAAAGGGTGTTGGGAGCATTCTGGGGAGCAGTTGTAGGGTTTCACCCTGAGGTTGAGCCGTTGGGTAGGATCGAGAGGGAGCTTGGCTCGTAGTACCTCGGGGGTCTCACCAACACCCGAATAATCCGTTCATTTTTCAATGGTCTTTGAAGCACGCAGTATGAGTGAGCAATATCTCTTCCTCTCTGCCTACAATTCTGTGCTCCGCTACCAACTATCATAACCACCAATACGGTTATAATTCAACATATTCCAGGCCGTCCGTACCGATAATTAGACAATAATATAATACCTGCATGGGTTTATGTGTCAAGCAAAACGGGTGATTATGATAAATCTCCGGCAAGGCCTAAACCATACTAATCCAATATTGAAAAGGCTATTTTATTGCGTCAGAAAAACCAAAAAGCCTGCTCCAGGCTTCCCTGGTGGCGCGTGGTGACAGGCCATCCCCGAGGAATTTTCCGTCCGGCATCCATATTTCCAGATGAAGATGGCAATTCCGGGCGGTTATCTTGGCGCCGTCCGCAGTCCCGGTGTTCCCGATAGCACCTATCACCACTCCGGGGCTGACCTTTATCCCGGCCAGAATGCCTGGGGCCACGGAGGCGAGATGGCAATAGCGGATAGTGATTCCGTCTGCCGTACGCACCCATATTTGTCTTCCCCTGAGCCGGTCAAGAAGGGTTTCATCGTGTTCCTTCTTGAGGCGCTGGGTATCGGAAATGTATTCCTTCTCGGTCATCGGTTTCCAGTCGGTGTCGGCCCTGATAACCCATCCTTCGGCTGAGTTAAGGACCGGTTCATTGCAGGGAACCATGGAACTGCCGGACTTGTAATAGACGTCTACACCCTCATGTACTCCTCCCCGGTAATCACGGGGAGCTCCAGGCATAAGTTCGGAATTTTGTGGAAGGGTTCCCTCAGCCACAGGGAACATGAAGGGGACCCGGGTAAGGGAATTCGGGGCTGTTACTGCGACCGGAACTGAAACGGATGCCGTCGGTGTATGTTGTGCCCCACAGCCGGTTAGCAGGGGCGCAATGAATATTGCAACTGTTATAAGGGCATACATTTTCATTTGCGGGGTTTTCTGCCCTGTTTTGACCGGTTAGCCTCTTTTCCTTCATGGCGAGCCAGGCTGATCAGCCATATGAGGCTAGTGGCTGATAGAAGAAGGGAAAAGGCGAACAATGGATTTCCCTCAAATTTAATCAGGGCTACGATCGAAGCCAGGACAAACGAGCCAAATAAGACCATTAGAATTTCCATTTCGTTATCCTCCTTTTCATGATTTTCCCCTTTTTCCCACTGCTTCGTCCATAGCCATATTGGCGAGCAGGTCGGCTTCCTTGTTCTGTTCCCGGGGAATGGAGGTAAAAACAACCTCATTGAACCCTGACAGGGCCTCATGAGCCCTCATGGACGCTTTTTTGAGGTGGGGAGCTTTAACCCGGTATTCGCCGCGCATTTGCCTGACAATAAGCTCGCTGTCTGAACGGATTTCCAGCCTGCGGGCACCCGCCGCCGCAGCCATTTCCAGCCCCCGAATCAGGCCCTCATATTCAGCGGTATTGTTTGTTGTCCGCCCCAAAGGCCAGCGCATTCCTGCGACTCTTATTCCTTTACCATCGTAGAGTACTGCTCCTGCTCCGGCGGGACCTGGATTTCCGCGTGCTCCTCCGTCTATATAGAGTATCCATTTCGGTCCGGGTTCCGGGGCACCGTGCCGGGGTTCCCCGGCATGTGACCGGAACATATCAAGCTGTGTTTCCGTTCCTCGTTTTTCCGGCACCGTATTCCTTGTGCTTGAGGGCTGCCTTCACGAAATCCCTGAAAAGGGGGTGGGGTTGCATGGGGCGGGACTGGAATTCAGGATGAAATTGACAGGCAACGAACCATGGATGACCGGGCAATTCCACCATTTCGACCAGCCGTCCGTCAGGTGATAGCCCGCTGAATTTCATTCCCGCTTTGCTAAACCTGTCCCGGTAGAGGTTGTTGAACTCATAACGGTGCCGATGTCGCTCAAATATTATTTCTTTTCCGTAGGCCTGATGGGCCATGGTAGCGGTTGAAATCCGGCATGGATATGAGCCTAAACGCATGGTGCCGCCCATATCTTTAACGGTTTTTTGGTCAAGCATAAGGTTGATCACCGGGTGGGCTGAAGCGGGATCAAATTCGCTTGAATGGGCCTTGCGAAAACCCAGGACATTCCTCGCGAATTCTATGACGGCGCACTGCATTCCAAGACAAATTCCGAAAAGTGGAACCTTTTTTTCCCGGGCATATTTAATTGCATCAATCTTGCCCTCTATACCCCGGTCGCCAAAACCGCCGGGAATCAATATGCCGTTTAATCCGGCAAGTATTCCGGTCCCTTCTTTGGGAATCCTCTCGGAATCAATCCATTTGATGTTCATTTTAGAGTTGTGGTGGGCTCCGGCGTGGACAAAAGATTCCTGGATGGATTTATAGGCATCCTTCAGGTGGATATATTTACCCACTATTCCAATCGTCACATCCTTGGCTGGTTTTTTTATGCGATGAACCATATTGGTCCATTCCCGGAGGTTTGCTCCATGGGCATGGAGGCCGAGATGACGGATAACGATATCGTCCAGTTTTTGTTCGCGGAACATCAGGGGAACTTCATATACAGTGGGGACATCCCGCGCCTGAATTACGGATTCGACACCGACCGAGCAAAACAGCGCAATTTTGGCTATGACGTCGCGGTCTAATGGGCGCTCTGTGCGGCAGACGAGAATATCCGGCTGAATTCCGATTCTGCGGAGTTCTCCGACGGAATGCTGGGTTGGCTTGGTTTTAGGCTCATCGGCTCCCGTAATATGGGGGACCAGGGTGAGGTGAATGAACATGGTGTTTTCACGGCCCAGTTGGAGGCGGAGTTGGCGGATTGCCTCCTGAAATGGGAGGCCTTCGATATCGCCGATGGTTCCACCAATTTCAACAATGCTTACATCGGCTGGATTGTCCCGGGGTACCTGAAGGATGCGCTCCTTAATTTCGTCGGTAATATGGGGAACGACCTGGACAGTTTTACCCAGAAAATCACCCCGACGCTCTTTAGCTATTACTCCGCCATAAATCTTTCCGGTTGTCAGGTTGTTGTGCGCAGAAAGTATTGCTTTGGTGTAGCGTTCATAGTGTCCGAGATCAAGGTCGGTTTCCGCCCCGTCCTGCGTTACATAAACTTCCCCATGCTGGAAGGGGTTCATTGTTCCCGCATCGACATTAAGGTAGGGGTCAATCTTCTGCATCGTTACCTTAAGACCGCGGGATTCAAGCAGGCAGCCGATGGATGCTGATGTGATGCCTTTTCCGAGAGAAGAGACGACGCCGCCGGTGACGAAGATTAGTTTCGGACCACGTCCTCTCGTCAGCCTGCGTTTTGGCGGAGCTGTCTTTTGTTTAGCCATTCGTTCGCTTTTTTCAGGTCCTGAGGTGTGTCTACGCTGAGAGCCGGCGTATCAACAACCAGAACCTTCAAGGGCTCACAATACTCCAATATCCGTAGCTGTTCAAGCCGCTCGGCCAGTTCCAGCGGGGTGGGGACCCTTTTCGCGAATTTCAGGAGATAGTTGCGCCTGTAGATATACACTCCCAGATGCTGCAGCAGGACCCCCGGTCCTCCAGAATCCCGATTGAAGGGGATTGGAGACCTGGAGAAATAAAGTGCCCGGCCATTGCGTGCCAAGGTTACCTTAACCACTGAAGGGTCGGAGGCAATATCCTTCCATTCCGCTTTTCGTGCCAGCGTTCCACAGGGACAATCAGCATCCTTCTGCATTGCCTTTACAAGTGAAGCCAGGGCGCGTGGCGAAATGAATGGTTCATCGCCCTGCAGGTTCATAATCAAGGAGGACTTAATCCTTTTAGCGGCTGCTGCCACTCTATCGGTGCCGCTGGGAAGTTTCGGGCTGGTTAGTACGGCTTCACCGCCAAATTCCCGGACAACAGACGATATCCGTGAGTCATCGGTAGCAACAATAATCCGGCTAAATACATTTGCCTCTCTGGCCCGTTCCCAGACATGCTGGATAAGCGGCTTGCTGCCAATTAATGAAAGCGGTTTTCCAGGCAGGCGGGATGAAGAGTAGCGTGACGGGATTATGCAGGCGCAATCATCGCGTGATTTGCCGGAATTCCGGGACTGGGTGGGGCTCAGTGTGAATACCTCTGTACAACTTTTTTAACAATGTTGGTGGTTGAGCGGCCCCGGGCCAGGCGTATACGCACAACTTTGCCTCCGTTTTCCTCGACCTCGTTCCCGCCAACAATCTCCCCTTTTGCCCAGTCAGCGCCCTTTACCAGGACTGCAGGCTGGATTTTCATTATCAATTTGAGTGGCGTGTCATCGGAAAACGGAACGACGAAATCAACGGACTTGAGCGAGGCGAGCAGTTCGGCGCGTTCGGAAAATGGGACGATGGGACGCTTAGGACCTTTTATGCGGCGGACAGATGAATCGGTGTTCATTCCTACCACCAGCAGGCTGCCACATTTTCTTGCCGCAGCGAGATAACGGGCATGACCTACATGAAGGATATCAAAAACGCCATTTGTAAAAACGACCTTTCCGCCGCGAGACTTGATGCCTCTCAACAGACGGGCGAGCTTCGCGGGTTGGAGAACCCGTTCACGCTCAGATGGATTTGGCGATTTCTTCACGGCTGACCAGGGCGCAGCCCAGCTTGCCCACTTCAATTCCGGCCGCAATATTCGAAAGGTGTACGCAGTCGGCCAGATTTCCTCCGGATGCCAGGCCCATCGCGGTAACCGCAATGACAGTGTCGCCGGCACCTGTTACATCGAAAACTTCCCGGGCCCTTGTTGGTATGGAAAACGGAGCGCCTCCAGAAAATACCGCCATGCCGTGTTCGCCCCGGGTAATCAGGACGGCATCAGAGCAAAGACGCCGGCGAAGTTCCTGTCCGCCACGCTCCAGTGCCGGCCCTTCCGGCAACGGCCTTTTGAGTGTGGCAACAGCTTCCGAATGGTTCATGCTTAATACAGTCGAGGAGCGAAAACGCAATGCCAGGTGCGGTTTTGGGTTTACGGCCACGGGTACACCGGTGTGGCGGGCTGACTTGATGGTTCCCCGGATCAATTCGGTGGTAAATACCCCCTTGTCGTAATCGACCAGCAGGACACCATCTGCATGGCACATGGCTTCATTCACGAATCCTAGCATTTTCCTGGAAAGCCCTGAATCAACGGGCCGCGGTGTTTCCCGGTCGATGCGGAGCATCTGCTGTTGCCGGGCAATGACCCGGGTCTTTATGCTGGTTGTCCGCCCTGGATCTGTAAAAACACCTGAAGCATTGATTCCCTGAACATCCAGCAGTTCTCGCAGGCGCTCGCCGTTAATGTCATTGCCTACGACCCCGCAGAGGACGGCTTCTCCGCCCAGATTACGGACATGGGAAGCCACATAGCCGGCTGCCCCCAAGGTGAGCGAATCTTCGCGCAGGTGGACGACCGGGATGGGTGCCTCGGGTGATATGCGGTTTACATCTCCAATGAGGTACTCATCAAGGATGATATCCCCCACAACGAGCAGGCGCTTCCCGGCAAACCGGGCCAGAAGCTTTTTTAGCCGGGGATAATTAGGAGCAGACGCTTTCATCAATGGCCTCACAGAGAATATGTCCGATGGTAATATGCGCTTCCTGGATACGCGGAGTGGATTTGGAAGGGACGGCAAATATTATGTCGCACAGTGAAGCCATTGCCCCGCCACCGGCGCCGGTGAAGCCCAGAACGCTGGCCCCGGCAATCCGGGCCGCCCGGATTCCTTCCAGAATGTTGGGGGAGTTGCCGGAGGTGGAAATGGCGATAACCAAATCACCCCGGCGTGCCAGGGCCTGAACCTGCCGGGCATAAACCAGGTCAAACCCGTAATCATTTGAAACGGATGTTAGTACAGAGGTGTCGGTGGTGAGCGCAATGGCGGGATAACCCCGACGCTCGCGCGAGAATCTTCCGGTAATTTCTGCGGCGATATGCTGGGAATCGGCTGCACTTCCCCCATTGCCGAATACAAGGACCTTATGGCCGGTCTTAAGTGTCTTCACCAGGAGGCGGGATGCCTTGATGAATATTGCCCCATGGGTCCGGGCCAATGCGAGCTTTACCCCGGCGCTTTCGCGCAGGCGCATGGCCGGCGAAACGGAGGGTTTTTTCATGTTGGGCGTGCCGCCTTCCAAACCGCGACTGCATTGCACCACAGCTCTTCGAGTTGGTGCAGGGGCCAGGAGTTGGGGCCGTCCGACATAGCCTTGTCCGGGGTAGGGTGAGTCTCTATAAACAGGGCATCAACACCGGCAGCACATGCCGCCCTGACCAGGATTGGAATAAATTCGCGCCGGCCACCCGATGATCCTCCCCGGCTGGAAGGGGTTTGGACGCTGTGGGTTGCGTCAAATATTACTGGAACACCCAATGCGCCCATAAGGGGGATGGACCGCATATCAACTACAAGGTTGTGGTAGCCAAACGAGGTGCCCCGCTCAGTAAGTAGTATTGCCGGGTTTCCCTGTGAACGGATCTTTTCCACCGCATGGGCCATATCTTCCGGCGCCATGAATTGGCCCTTCTTGATGTTGATAGGAATCCCGGTGCGGGCCGCCGCCACCAAAAGGTCGGTTTGCCGCGCCAAAAAAGCGGGAACCTGGATGGCATCAACCACTTCACCGGCGGCATAGGCCTGCACCTGTTCATGGACATCAGTCAGGACCGGCAATCCTGTTTCACGGCGCACCTTGGAAAGTATGCGCAAACCTTCCTTGAGGCCGGGACCGCGGAACGATTTTGCCGAAGTGCGATTGGCCTTGTCGAACGATGCCTTGAAGACCAGTGGTATATGGTGTTGGCGGGCCAGCTTGGCCAGCTTTTCTGCGACCTGCAGGGTAAACTTTTCCCCCTCGATGACGCATGGACCGGCAATTAGGGCTAATGGGGAACTTCCGCCAAAGCTTACCCGCTTGGTGCCGGTTTTACCGCCTACTATGACCTTTTTTGTTTTCATTATTACCCGTTTATTGTCCCCGGCGGGGGGGCTTGTTGGCAACAAAGACGCCTTAGTCCCTGGTATTTGGGCTGGAGTAGGCGGAAAACAGGGCTATCAGGCCGGCCCATAGGGCTGATGTGAGGGCCAGACATGATATGAAGAGTCCGAATTTAAAGGAGAGGGGGCTGTAGGTGAGTTCGATGGATGACCGCCCGGCCCGGACCGGGACGGCCATGAAAACTTCCCCTGCCGTGAAAACCGGAGTCCGGATACCGTTTACTAAAGCGTTCCAGCCTGGATACCAGGAGTTGCGTATGAGCAGCATGGAATCCCGTGAGGCATTCGCCGATGCTGAAAGTCCGTTCCATCCAATTTCCCTGATTTCGGATGTCCCTGACCGGTCGATATTGTTCAATTTCAGCCAGCCGGATTTCAGGATTGATCCGGGCAACACTTCGGCGAGATCTCGGGTATCCGGAATTTCATAAAGTGCCCAAGCGCCCGCCAGGATTCTGTTCATCCTCCATCCGGTTTCGCTCATGTGTGCGGGAAGAATCGCCCAGCGTGCCCCGGTTGCTTTTAGGGCTTCGGTTACCGGCGCCGTTCCGCGCTCCCATGGCCCGAACAGGATATTTTGTGACTCGAGGCGGAACGGTTCATAACCATGGGGATTGCGCAGGTGGAACATCTGGGTAATGTTGGGGGAGGAAATGTTCCATCTGCCCCGGTATCTTTCCTGCATCGAGATGGGGGAGGAGTCCGGATATATTTGTTCGGATGATGCCGGAATGAAAATCCGGCCCTCCCTGATTCCTTGGATATTTAACAGGGGCGGCTGGTCAAAAAATGCCCGGCCAACCTTGAATCCGTAACCATGAAAGGCGAAAAGCAGGTCTAGTGCGAGAACTATTGGCAGCGATATCCGGACAATGGCTCTTTGGGGGAAGCGGATAAGCAGATACCAGGCCAAACCAAGCAGGGTTGCGCTGACAATGGCATTGAGGCGCACCGCTGAGAGGGCGGCGCCATACAACGGGGAGATTTGTGGCCATCCCGTAAAGACAAGAAAAACAGGGGCTAATGGTATCACCAGAATGAAAGCCGTAATGAAGGCGGGGAAAAGAATCAGGGGGGTTGTCCTTATTTTTCCTCGTGTCCCCAGGCAGAACCTGTCGAATGCTGCTCCGGCCAGCAGGCTGATACCAATGAATGCCGGGAGAACCATGTGGCCCATATAACGCAGGGTGTGTGATTCGGTGGCCGCTTGAAATATTAAGTTGTATGCGGGCTCAGCCAGGGCAAGGGAGAAACCGGTGATGATGGCAAGCAGGGAGAAGAAATGGGTCCGCCCTTTTGCATGCATCGCCCCGCTTGTGGCCAGCCAGAGGCCGAACCAGCCGATGTAGAGCCGGGGAACCAGCAGGCGTCCCGGGCCGAAAGCCCTGTTCTCATCGCCCCAGTATTTCGCCAGAACGGAGGTAAAAAGATCCTTAAGAGAAAGAAAACTCTCGCGGACAGTGCTGGGAGGAACCCCGTGAATATGCCTTTCGCTGTACCAGAACAGCTCCAATGAGGGGAGGAATTGAATCGCCGAAAAACATATGGCAAGGGAAACTGCGCCGGTTGTACGCGCGAGAATTCCTTTCAACGGTACTTTGGCAGGGCGGAAAGCCAACGCCCAAAGCAGGCAGGCGAGGGCGGCAAAGACAGCCTGACGCGGTTGGCCGACAAGAAGCTGAAGGGATCCAAGCAGGGCGGTCGCAATCACCCCGCCCCGCGCACCGCGAAGCAGATCGTGGAATGCCACCAGTAGCACTGGAAGAAGGGCCATGCCCTGAATAATCGGGGGCCATTCGGTCAATGACCGCATGGGTCCAGCACCGGCATACATAATGGCGGCCAGACAGGCACCGGACGGGGTTAAGCCGGCCCGGAGTGCCAGTGCGAACATTCCACCCGTAGCCGTGAGCATGGCGATCACCCAAAATACCTTTATGGCAATCACATAGGGCAGGATCAGGAAGGGCAGGCTAAGAGGTGAGGCAACAGCGCACTGCAGCGTAGCCATTAAAGGGTGGCCGCATCCCATGTAGGGATTCCACAGCGGAAGTTCCCCGCCGGTTATGGACTGCCGGCATGCCTCGAATTGGGGCATGAAGTAATAAAGGTTGTCACGGAATACCTGTGTCCCCCCGGATGCCTGCTCGATTCCCGCAACCACCGCCATTATGGCCGCAAGTATCGCCCATCCAAGCCGGGATTCCCGTGTGTTACTCATCTAGCTGCAGTTTAGTATATGAGGATTTTGAGTGCAGGGAGGGAATATGACATTGCCGAGATAAGCCACATAACGCCGGCGGAGGCTACACCCGCGCCTACATCATCGGCCATGATCCCGATTCCTCCTGGCAAGGCCTCCAGCTGGCGTATTGGCGGGGGTTTGAGAATGTCAAAAAGCCTGAACAGCACGAAAGCGGTGGCGGTTGATTCAGGTCCGGTGCCGGGGAATAAAGCCAAGGCGAGACCCATACCCAGAAATTCGTCGATAACCACTGCTGAAGGA
>Ga0315272_10000751_pt1 | contig 16510 bp, 10 predicted proteins | sample C3_middle_MG_FD_203918 | JGI IMG/M metagenome (GOLD analysis project Ga0315272, IMG submission 203918) | Sediment microbial communities from Yellowstone Lake, YNP, Wyoming, USA - C3_middle | ecosystem: Environmental > Aquatic > Freshwater > Lake > Sediment | place: USA: Wyoming | collected...
CACGTGCATCCTCGGAAATCAAATCCAGCGGCTCCAAATATCAGCTTCTCAGTGTCAACGCATCCGAGGTTTCAAGGAATCCGGCCCGCCATCTGGTGGCGCGCCAGGGCAGTCATTGGATTCTGACGCCCCATGGACATAAGTTACTGGATTTGCTGACTTATTGAAATGGCGTGGGGGAGGACCTGAATAATCCCGACCTCAAAACGCAGCCCAGGACGGGGAATTCTCCCCCGTCCTTGTGCTAAATTAGTGGCTCCGAAAGGGCTATAAGCCGAGTTCTGTCTTCGTTCCACAAGGGGAACGGAGAGGATCATTTATCTAAGCAGCCGTACCCGGGACTCCGGCTTTCGCCTTCAAAACGGGCCGTTTCAAGAGTCCCCTATTTGGCCTTGCACCCGATGGGGTTTTCCGTGCCTCCACAATTACTTGCGGAGCGGTGGGCTCTTACCCCGCCTTTTCACCCTTACCGATTCGACGGACGCATATTCCTGGTTTCCCAGAAACAGCGAGGCCTTGTCGGCGGTCTGATTTTCTGTGGCACTATCCATCGGCGCGCTTTTCAGCGCAGCCTTCCGCCTGTATCCCTTTTGACAGGGTTAAGCGGCATCGCGCCCTATGGTGTTCGGACTTTCCTCCCCCGGTTTACACCGGAAGCGATCCTCCATCCTTCCGGAGCCGGGATGAAGCTAAGCGCTCCGCGCGCGTAAAGCAAGCGGGGTCAAAGACGAATGCGGTCCGGATTGCAAAGGACCTGGCTTTTTGCGCGGAACATCAGTGAACGATCGTTTCACCAATCCTTGAATCCTGCGGACTTAGTTTTTTGTTGAGGAACAAAATTCATGGCCTTCTCCCCCTCTTTCTGAGAATCCAACAATTGACGGGCCTGTTGGGGGGACATTTTCCCATCGGGTGTGGCGCTTTGGGCCTGGGCGGTCTGGTTGGTCGGACCTTTTTGATCTGATGGCGCGGGCTTTTGCCGGGCGTCCTCCTTTTTCTCCGAGTCTGGTTTTTGGTCCTTGGAGTCCAGCGCGTCTTTGTCGGGCTTTTGTTCCTGCGATTGTTTTTTTTCGGAATCCTGCTGGGATTTCTGGTCTTTGCCGGTTGGATTCTGTTTTTGATCCTGGTTGTTGGAATCGGACGATTTTTGGTCTTTGGAATCGTCCTTTTTATCCTCTTTTTTATTGTCTTTATCCTGATCCTGGGACTGTTGCCGGGGCTGTTTTTTTAATTCTTCCAGCGCCTTTTTCACGAATTCCGCGTTGTTTTTCGCTTCCTTGTCCTGTGGGTTTAACTTGAGAGCCGACTCGTAATGTTTCATCGCTTGTTCCCACGCCCCCGTTTTCTCCCTGGCCTGGGGCGCCTTCTCGCCCAGGCGGTAATAAGCGTTTCCCAGATTATAATAGGCGTTTTCCTGAAGCGGGAGATTCTGTGACGTGGTCGCCTGCTCAAGCTCCGTGATGGCGCGCTCGTAGTCCCCGGCCTGGTAGGCGGCGGTTCCGGCGTTGAATGGCAGCCGCTGGTCCCTGGGATGGTCCTTCTGAAGCCGCTGGTATTCCTTTAGGGCATCGGAGAAGCGTCCCTTGTTGTAGAGATCCAGGGCCTTGTCCGGGGAGGCCATGCACGCGCCCAATGTGAAGGCCAGCACACTGGCAATCGCGGCGGTCTGCGGGATTTTGGCCCCTGGGGCGGACTGGATTCGACGCTTGAACCGCAGCCGCACCGGCAGGAATATCTCGACAATCAACAGGACAATACCGATGCCCAGGGGCCATTGGAAGCGCTCCTGGTAGTGTTTAAGAATGCGCGGCGGACGTTTTTCAGCCGTTGGAATGCCGCCGATGCGGATCTGGCCCAACAACGGAGCCAGGCCCCGTTCGTAAAGCACGTCCATTGTATTCGCGCCCCGCAATGGAAGATAAAAACCGCGCGTTCCTTTTGCCACGCGTTGCAGCAAGGCCTCGTTTAAATGGGATTTGACCACGTTTCCTTCCTCGTCCTTGACGAAGGGGCCGCCGTCTTTTTCGTCCCTGACGGGGATCAACTCACCTTGGGACGTTCCCACTCCGATGGTGAAAATGCGCACTCCCGCCTTTTCCGCAGCCTCCATCATGCCCGTGACTCCCTCCTCGTGATCCTCCCCGTCGGTGATCAAAACAATCGCCTTTTCATTGTTCTCGTCCTCTTTGAACGCTTTAAGGGCGACGCGAATGGCCTCGCCAATGGCGGTTCCACCCTGGGGGATGAAACCGACATCGATGAGATTGAGACTCTGACGATAGGCCTCGTCATCGACGGTCAGGGGACATTGCAGAAAGGCCGTTCCCGCAAAGGCGACAAGTCCGAGCCGGTCCGTTTTGGCCAGAGGCATCAACTCAAGCGCGGCGAGTTTGGCGCGCGCCATGCGGTTGGGGGCGACGTCCTGTGTGGACATGCTGCGGGACGTGTCCAAGGCCACCACAATATCCAGCCCGCTTTGTTTGAGTTCCTCCAATGTAAAACCCCATTGGGGACGCGCGAGGGCAAGCAGGAGGCAGGCAACACCCGTGAGGAGCAGAACCATGCGCAGTTTTTGAATGCCCGGCTTGAGGCCAACCGTCAGGTTGGCGAGCAATCGGGAGCGCACAAACAGGCCCATGTCCCTCTGGCGCTTGCGCCAGGCAAAGAATAGAAAGACCGAAAGCAATCCCACCACCACCGGCAGGATCAGGAGCATGGGAGGGTTTCCAAATTTCATGGCAATTTCCTCCAAACGGTATGGCTTAGAATCATTTCCAGGAGCAGCAGGAACAAGCCCGGCACGACCGCATAATCGAACACATCGTTGTAACGCTGGAATTTCTTCACTGTGGCCTCTGTTTTTTCCAGCCGGTCAATCTCAGCATAAACCCCGCGCAGGGTGTCCGAACTGTCCGCGCGGTAGTATTTCCCCCCCGTCTTATCGGCGATCTGTTTAAGCGTGTCCTCGTCAATATCCACCTTCACGGACACATAAACCTTCCGACCGAACATGTCCGTCTGGGGGTAGGGGGCCACTCCGCGAGTCCCCACCCCGATGGTATAGACCTTCACGCCCAGGGCCTGGGCGGCTTCCGCGGCGGTCAGTGGAGGCACCTGCCCGGCGTTGTTTTGGCCATCGGTCATCAGGATGACGATTTTACTTTTTGAGGGGACGTCCTTGAGCCGGTTGAGCGAGGCGGTCAGCGCGGAGCCGATGGCCGTTCTGTCCTCGATGGAACCAAGGTCCAGGCGCGCAAGGTTGTTCATCAGGAAATCGTGATCCAGCGTGAGCGGCGCCGCAATGTAAGCCCGCCCCGCGAAGGCAACCAGGCCGATGCGGTCGCTTTCACGCTTGAGGACGAACTTTTGTAAAACTTCCCGGGCCACTTCGAGGCGGTTAACGCGCTGTCCCCGCAATTCGAAGTCTTCGGAAGCCATGCTGCTGGACAAATCCAGGGCGACGACAATGTCGATGCCGCTGGCCGTGACTTTCGCGCGGCCTTCGCCTAATTGCGGGCGGGCCAGGCCAACGATGAACAAAGCCAGCGCGAGCCAGCGCAACCGGGGCAAAATGACGCCCGCTTTCGAGCGTGTGATCCCGGTGATTCCCTTGACCAATTGAACGGAGGAATAAAGAAAGGCCGATTCGCGGCCGTAACGTCCGCGCAGCCAGGCCAGAAAAAGCAGGGTGGGCAGCAATAGCAAAAACCAGGGATGGGCAAAGCTCATGCGATGACAGGGGGTTCCGGATTTTGCGCATTTTCCGCCCGGGGTTCGGCCTGCGGAAGCGGGCACGTCTCATCGACCAGTCGAAGGGCCGCATCGTAAAGCGCCTGCAACTCGCTTCGGCCAGGCTCGTAGCGCGCGAATTTCACCATGTCGCACTGGCGCAGAAAATCGGCCAGCAGCGTTTTGTGCGGACCTGAAAGCTTGTAACTGGCCTGCAGTTCGGAAAGAAACTCCTCCGTGGCGCGTTCCGGCGCCCTCAAATCGAAGCGCTCCTCAAGATAAACCCGCGCCGCGTCGCTGACGAATGTGACGAACGGTTTGGGCTGGTCCATGAGCGTCAACGCGCGCCTGAGTTTTTCACGCGCGCGGATCTCGGGCGGAATCTGGGCGACCGGCGCTTCCAGTGTTTTTTTACGTCGACGCTTCCACCACCACCAGGCCAGGGCTCCGAGGACCAGCAACAGTAACAGGACCCATAGCCAGCCCCAGCCCGATGGAATGAAGACGGGGGGACGAATAGGTTGAATATCCCCGGCTGCCGCTGGAAGCGCGGGCGCCGCCTTGACCAGATATCGCCGTTGGTATTTCATCCTCTTCGCCGGCGTTTCTCGCGGGTTTCAAAAAAGCGCCCCAGCGCCGCCACATACGATTCATCTGTGCGCAGTTGAATGGAATCGATTTTCGCGGAGCGAAACAGGCGGACCAGGTCTTCCTGCGCCTGGGTCTGCCGCTGGGCGAAAGTGCGGCGTTTGCGTTCGTCGCCTGTGTTGATCTCGACCACCTCGCCGGTTTCCGCGTCCTTGAGGATCAACCTTCCAAGGGCGGGAAGTTCCATCTCATAGCGGTCCACGACATGCACCGCGACGACGTCGTGCCGGCGATTAGCCTGGCGCAGCGCGGTGAGGGAAGCCTGGGCCAGCGTTTCGGAAAGCACCACTTTCCGACGCAGGTGGGCTGTGATTTCGGCGCGTGTTGGGAAGGTTTGCCCGAGGAAATCGGAGATCACGACAGCGATGGCCCGGTGAGGCGTGACCCGAACGAGAAATTCGAGGGCGCTATTCAAATCGGTCCCGCGGTGCTGGGGTTCGTGATATAAAATCTCACGTATGACCCGCAGGACATGACGGCGTCCTTTTCGGGGGGGGATGAATTTCTCGACGCTTTCGGTAAAGAGGATGAGGCCGACTTTGTCGTTATTGCGAATGGCCGAGAAGGCCAGCACGGAAGCGATCTCCGCAGCCAGTTCCCGTTTCGTCTGGTCGCCGGACCCGAACAGGCCTGAACCACTCAAATCGACGATTAACATCAGAGTCAGCTCGCGCTCTTCGACGAATTTTTTCACGAATGGATGGTTCATCCGGGCCGTGACGTTCCAATCGATGGAGCGGACCTCGTCGCCAGGCTGATATTCGCGCACCTCCTCGAAATTCATGCCCTGTCCCTTAAAGACGCTATGGTACTGCCCGGCCAGGGATTCGCTGACCAGTCGGGTGGTCCGCAACTCGATGGCGCGTATTTTCTTGAGCAGTTCGCGGGGAATCATGGCGTTTTTTTATCCTCAGGATGCGGGCGTCCTGCAATCCTGGGTTTGCGGGGCTCAGGGAACCGGCAATTCGTCGAAGATTTTTTGAACGACCGTTTCGCTGGTTTTTTCCTCCGCCTCCGCCTCGTAGGTCACCGCCACGCGGTGACGGAGCACATCCATGCCGATGGATTTGACATCCTGGGGTATGACGTATCCGCGGCCCTGTAGGAACGCATAAGCTTTGGCGGCAAGCGTCAGGGAGATCGTGGCGCGAGGCGACGCCCCCAGTTGGATGAGGGATTTGACATCGATTTTATAGGCCTCCGGGTCGCGTGTGGCGCAGACGATGTCCACGATGTAATCCTTGACCTTGTCATCGATGTAAATGTCGTTGATGACCTGGCGGGCCTCGAGGATCTGGCTGGCCTGGACCACCGGCTGTGTCTCCGGCGGATTATTGGTGCGCGCCATAAGCTCCAGAATCTGGCGCTCCTCCGCCCGCGATGGATAACCTATTTTTAATTTCAACATGAAGCGGTCCACCTGGGCTTCGGGAAGCGGATAGGTGCCTTCCTGTTCGATGGGATTTTGCGTTGCCAGGACCAGAAATGGCTCCTCAAGCGGAAAGGTGTGGTCGCCGATGGTCACCTGCCTTTCCTGCATCGCCTCCAAAAGGGCGCTTTGGACCTTGGCGGGCGCGCGGTTGATTTCATCGGCCAGAACCAGATGGGCGAAGACCGGTCCCTTGCGCGTCGTAAAGCCTCCGGAACCCGGGTTGTATATCTGCGTGCCCACGACATCCGCGGGCAGCATGTCCGGTGTGAATTGAAGGCGCGAAAACTTGAGATGGATGCAATGGGCCAGGGATTTGACGGAGAGTGTTTTCGCCAGTCCGGGCACGCCTTCCAGCAGAAGGTGTCCATTGGCCAACAGGCCGATGACCAGGCGCTCCACGAGGTACTTCTGGCCAATGACCACTTTGTTCATCTCGCTGTACAAGGGCTGCAAAAATGCACCGGCCCGTTGCACTTCCTCATTAATGGCACTGATACCCGCATTCATAATATTCTTAACGACAATGGACCACTTCACCGCCGATTTGTTCAGAACCGGCTCCCTACAAAGGGATTGCCGGGAGTCTGGTCGCGGCCCGTTCCAGTGGCGTCGCGCTATTTATCTGCCTGATTGAGGTGGTGGCGTCAATCGCCTTGTCAACGGGGCATGGCGCGGTTTATTAATAGGTCCGCAAAGGCTGTGGCGGAAAACCAGCCATGACATTAAAACCGCATGATCGGCGCATTATCGACAATCGGCAGCAGCGTCCGCGAATTCATTCGCCGGAGTTCCATGGCCGCGCCTGAAAAGGATGCCCCATTTCCGGCGTCGCAAGAAAAAGAATTCAACGAACTGGCCCTTTCCGTGGCCAGGGTGCAAATACCGTTGAATCCCTTGCTCAAGGCTCTTTGTGAAAAAAGGAAGATCGATCCATCGCGCCTGAGGCATTGGACGGAGATTCCGGCAATCCCCACCGCAGCCTTTAAAACATCGGAATGTGGTTGTTTGCCCGCGAGTGAATTGACGGCAATTTTTCATTCCAGCGGCACCACCGGTCAGACCGCCAGCCGTCACGGACATGACGCCGTGACGCTCGCGCTCTATGAGGCCTCCCTGGTCCCATGGTTTAAATATCATTTATGCGGAGATGACGCGAAACGATTGAAATTTCTTTCTCTCACACCTTCATCCCTGGAGGCGCCGCATTCTTCTCTGGCGCACATGATGGCCACCGTCATGAGCCGATGGGGTGCGGGAGAAGGGCAATTTACCGGGGCGGTGGATGCCGGCAACGGGTGGATTTTGGATGTTCTAAAAACTGTGAAGGCCCTTGGGGCGGCGGTTGAAGAGAGCCAGCCGGTCGTTGTGCTGGGAACCGCCTTCTCATTTGTGCATCTCCTGGATGGTTTGCGGAAGGGCGGGGCGCGGTTTGTTTTGCCGGCGGGTTCCCGGGTCATGGAAACGGGCGGTTACAAGGGGCGCTCGCGAACGATGCCGAAAACCGAATTGCATCAGCTCATATCCCGCTGGCTGGGCGTCCCACAAACCAGCATTGTTTGCGAATACGGAATGTGTGAACTGAGTTCGCAGGCGTATGATTGCCGTTACACCTCAATGTCAGCAACAGAGCATCACGGGGAGGAGCAGGTGTTTCATTTTCCGCCATGGGCGAGGGCGCACATCGTTTCCCCTGAAGATGGCAGGGAGGTCGGCGAGGGAGAAACGGGTTTGATTCGTGTTTGCGATGCCGCCAATATTGGCTCCAGCATCATGGTGCAAACAGAAGATTTGGGAATCAAGCGTGGAAGCGGTTTCGAGTGGCTCGGGCGTGCGGTGGAGTCAGAACCGCGCGGCTGTTCCTTGATGTCATGAGTCCAATGGAATCGGGACCCTCATTTGCGCGCTCGGGCCGTCGGCATAAAACCGTCACCCTCTGGCTTTGCGGCATACTGCACGCCTTCACGCATCTTTATACGACGGCCCTGATTCCGTTGTATTTGATCATTCAAAAGGATTTTCACCTCTCAGGAGACGGGCGGGCCGCCTTGTTGGTCACCGTCCAGTCGATGGCTTACGTTCTTCCCAGCTATTGGCTGGGGGTTTTGGCCGACAAATACAGCCGGAAAACCATCATGGCCGTGGGGTTGATCGTCAATGGTCTCGCGTTCATTGCGCTGGCTGCCGCGCCGACCCATGGGTGGGCCATGGTTTGCCTGGTGATGGCCGGCTTTGGCGGCAGTTTTTATCATCCGGCAGCCACCACGATGGTGGCGCGTTTGTTTCCCTCAAATCCGGATCATGCGCTGGGGTGGGTGGGCATTGGATCGGGCGTCGGTTTTTTTGCGGGACCTGTCTATGCGGGTTGGCGGGCCACGACCGAAGGCTGGCGGGATCCTCTTTGGGAACTGGGGTTGCTCGGAGTGTTGGCCGCCCTGGCATTCCACTGGTTTGCAGAAGAGGAGATTGCGGCGGCAGCGCCGAAGCGTGAACAGGCTGTCCGGGACACCTGGAAATTTGAAAGGCGCTGGCTGTGGGTGTTTTTAGGCGTCTGTGTCGCCTTCAGCCTGAGGGATTTTGCCGGAGGCGGCATGTCCACCCTCAGTTCGCTCTTTTTGCAGCGGGCCTGGGGCTATGATGCGGCCTGGGCGGGCTTTGCGCTGGGTTCGCTTGCCCTCATGGCCATCGTCAGCAACCCGCTGTTTGGCAGCCTGAGCGACCGGAATCGCGAGGGATCCATCCGGACCGTTCTGTTTATTGCCGCAGCCCTGGCCGCTCTGATACTGTGGCTGCCCCGCCCATTCCTATTGCCCGCGCCCCTGGCCTTCGCCCCTCTTTACGGGATATTGGCTTTGATGATCGTCACCGCGCTTCTGGGACTGCGGGGCTTGCGCGCCTTGCGGCAGGCGTCCCCTTTGCCAGTAAATGCCAATGCCAATGCCAACCCATGAACCTGCCCAATTATTTTCTGGCGGATTTGCCTCCTGAAGCCGTGCTGAATCCCGGCATGATTACCGAGGCGTGCCAGACGTTGAAAAGAAACCGCGCCCGTTTTTTGGAGGAGCGGACGACCGACAGGATTATTCACATTCTTGCGGAAAACGCCCGCCGCTGGATGGACCCCGGCGATCCCTTCCGTCAACGGGCGCTGGCTCAAGGCCCGGCGGAACTGGGCTGTTCGGTGGAGACCCTGAAGAATGGCATTGACGCGTTCTTTGCTGAAATGACCCGGGAAAATCTCGAGGCTTTGATCGCGCAGGAATTGGGACATCCTCACCGGCTCGACCGCCCGGTTTCCTCGCCCGAAGAGCGCGAGACGCGCCGTTCTTCAATGGCGCGGGGGCCGGAATTGCTGGTGCATGTCGCATCCGGAAACATTCCCGCGCCCGCATGGATGAGCATTGCGTTGGGACTGCTGACCCGGTCGGCCCAATTTATGAAGTGCGCCTCCAATGCAACGCTCCTTCCCCGGTTGTACGCGCATTCCCTTTACGAGGCCGAACCCAAGCTGGGCGCGTGCCTTGAGATTGCCTGCTGGCCCGGTGGAAGCGGCGGACTCGAAGAACCCTTGTTTGCCCAAGCCGACTGTGTGACCGCCACCGGCTCCGATGAAACTCTGGCTTCGATTCGTCAACGCCTGCCCATTCGATGCCGGTTTATCGGTTACGGACATCGGGTCAGCTTTGGCTACATCAGCCACAAAGCCCTGGCACATGACACCATTGAAGGGGTGGTGGAACGGGCCGCAACGGATGTCGTTGCATGGAATCAACTCGGGTGTCTTTCCCCCCATGTGTTTTATGTCGAGGACGGACGCGAGCACATGGGGGAAAAATTCTCGGAAAAACTGGCCGCCGCCCTGGCCAGGCGCGAGGAAATCGAGCCGCGCGGCCATATCCCCATTCAGGCCTCCGCCGCCATTGCCTCACGCCGCGCCTTTTATGAGGTTCGAGCGGCGCATTCTCCCGACACGCGACACTGGTTCAGTCCTGAGAGCACCGCCTGGTCGGTTGTTTATGAGGCGGACCCGCAATTTCAAAAATCCTGCCTCAACCGATTCATTTATGTGAAAGGGGTTCCCGACCTCGCTGAAGCGCTCAAGGGCGCCGAATTGGTGCGGGAATATATTTCCACCGTGGGACTTGGCGTGTCGGAGGACGAGGCCAGGGAACTGATGCAATCACTGGCCCGCTGGGGTGCGCCCCGCATCTGTCCGTTGGGTCGGATGCAGCGTCCTCCGTTGGGCTGGCGGCATGACGGCCGTCCGCCTCTCGCCGATTTAATCACCTGGACTGACTGGGAACATGAAACTTGAACTACGCAAAACTTTTCAATTTGAATCCGCGCATTTTCTGCCGTTTGTAGGCCACGCGCACAAATGCCGCCGACTCCATGGCCACAGCTTTACTGTGGAAATCGCGGTGGGCGGCGACTGCGATCCTCAGTTGGGGTGGGTGATGGATTATGCCGATATGACATCCGCCTTCCGGCCAATTTTCGAGGAACTCGATCATCATTACTTAAACGCCATTCCCGGTTTGAGCAATCCGACGAGCGAAAACCTGGCGGTGTGGATTTGGGATCGGCTGCAACCCCGATTGCCGCTGCTTACAGAAGTCGCTGTGGCCGAAACATGCACAGCGCGTTGTGTTTATAAAGGAAACAAGCGATAGTTCATCCCTCCTCCCGCGAACCCGCAATCCTCAATTTCCAGTGGGAAATTGGACACTGCGATTGTGGTTTTTGCGCAAGAATGGTGTTGGCACTGAAATTGCCTCTAATATATTGACTGGCAGGATTGCGAATGGGTGTCGAATTCGGGATTTGTCTGAAGCCGCTCCATGGAAAAATCGGTTATCTTGCGACAAACCATTGGTTTTGAGTGAGAAAGAACTAAACTTCTGATCGACTTGAGCCGATGTTTACTCAAAAGTCACAGTAATGTCCGAAGAGTGTAGGATTGGGATTCCATGGGAATACCCGCCTTGTCCAATGGTGATATTTGAATGTAACATATTGGTGGTAAGCATATTGTTTCATAATTACATGTCGAAACGCATGCGGTCCGTCTCCCTTTATTCCAATTCCCCTGGTTGTGTTCACTCGTGTTTAACCTTCCGTTCGTTTGAAAGTACAACGAACGCTCAGCCAATTTATTAAAGAATGCATCGCCCCATGATAAGCACAAAAAATATTCGTTTAATCATCTGCACCGCAATGGCATTGGTGGGAATATGGGCCACGCCCCCGGCGGGCGCGCAATCCCTGCCTTTCTGGCTCGATGGTGACATTGGTGGCGTGAGTATTGCCGGCAGTGCAACCTATTCGTCCGGGGTCTATACCGTTAAAGGCAGCGGAGACGACGTTTGGAATCAAGCCGATGCGTTTCATTATGTTCATTACCCGTTGAACGGGGACGGAGAAATGGTTTTACATGTGCTTTCCCAGGGTGGCACGGACCCTTGGGCCAAAGTGGGCCCAATGATTCGCGAAACGCTCGATCCGGGTTCCAAACACGCCTTTATGGCTGTAACTCCTGGAAATGGAACCTCGTTTCAACGACGACTGAAAACCGCCTCTGATAGCACCCACACGACCCCTGGGGATGGAATAACCGTACCGTATTATCTAAAACTGACTCGGGAGGGTTCGACCTTCACAGGCTACAAATCCGTCAATGGGATCGATTGGGTGCTGGTGGGATCGGACGTCATCACGATGCAGTCGTCGGTCCATGTTGGTTTTGCCGTCACGTCCCACAACAACAGCCTGCTTTGCGCCACCACTCTGGAAATACCGCAAACAGCTCCCGCGATCAGTCAGAATCCACAAAGCCAGTCCGTCAACGACGGCGCAGCCAGCGCCTTCGATGTGAAGGCCACGGGTGCCATGCCGCTCTTCTATCAATGGCGGCGCAACGGCGCCAACCTGGCTTCAGCCACCAATGGCAGTCTTATTCTCGATCCGACCACCGCGGCCATGGCGGGAAATTACAGCGTCCTGGTGACCAATGCCGCCGGAACCGCCATCAGTTCCGATGCGGTGCTCACGGTTTCGGTGGATTCAGCGCCACCCGTCATTTCGGCGGTCACGAATCCGCGCGCCACAAACGTTCTGATCACCTTTTCGGAGGCGGTCCAGGCGTCCAGCGGAACGAATACGGCCAATTATTCATTGAACAACGGCGCGGCCATTCTCGCCGCGGGTTTTGGGGTAAATTCTCAAACCATCGTCCTGCAAACGACCGTTCTGACAGTGGGCGCGACTTATACGCTGACCGTCAACAATGTGCGCGACAGGTCCTCGGCGGGAAATCTCATTGCGGCCAACAGCCAAAAAACTTTTGTCGTCGCGGACACAATGCTTTTTGGTTTGTGGCGCGACGTGTATCTCAATGCCGCGGATGGGTCCTTGAGTTCATTGACCAATAATCCCGTTTTTCCAGACAGCCCCAGCACCAGCGAGCTGTGGACCAACAGTTTTGAAACCCCGGCCAACAGCGGCATCGATAATTACGGCCAGCGCCTGAGGGGGTACATCATCCCGCCGGTTTCCGGTAACTATGTGTTTTGGATTTCCGGCGACGATAATTCAACCTTATTTGTCAGCTCTGACGAAACGCCCGCCAACAAACAAGTCGTGGCCTGGGTCGGTTCGTGGACGGGATCGAGGGAATGGACGAAGGAGGCAAACCAGCAGTCCTTGCCCATCACGCTGGAGGCGGGGAAAGTCTATTACACGGAAGCGTTGATGGCCCAGGGAGGCGGCGGGGATAATCTGGCGGTACGCTGGCAGTTGCCTGACACGACCATCGAAGAGCCGATTCCCGCAAGCCGTCTTATTCCCTGGGGGACGGTTTTTGGACCGCCTGTGATTCGCACCCACCCAGCCAACACCAATGCGGTGGAGGGGGGGGCGGCGGTGTTTTCAATCGCCTTGAGCAGTGTCGGACCGGTGTCCTACCAATGGCAGCGCGACGGCGCCAATATCCTGGGGGCGAATCAGATTTCATTGACCAATGATCCTGTGTTGCTTTCCGACAGTGGCGCCAGATTCCGTTGCGTGGTTTCCAACACCAAAGGCACGACCAATTCATTGGAGGCCACTCTGACCGTGAGTGCCGACACCACACGTCCGACACTCGTTTCGGCCTATTCACAGGGGGACAGGGGTGTGTTGGTGACTTTCAGCGAGCGTGTGGATTTTACATCCGCATCCCAGGCCAATAATTACACCCTCAATAACGGCATTGCGGTCACGCAGGCCGCGCCTGACGCATCGGGCCGGGGGGTGTTATTGACAACCGGGCCGATGACTTACGGAACCGGTTACGTATTGACGGTAAATGGAGTCAAAGACCAGGCCGGGACGCCCAACACCATTACATCGGGATCGCAAATCGCCTTCACCGCATTGGAGCTGACTCCCCAAAATATTGGCAACCCGGCTCAATCGTTTCAAATAGCCGTGGTTGCGGGTGGCATCGATGTGACCGGCGGCGGCGCGGATATTGGCGGGGCATCCGATCAGTTTAACTTTAATTACCAGCTCAAGAGCGGGGATTTCGACCTTAAGGCGCGCATCGGCTCGCTGGGACTCAGCGATTCCTGGGCCAAAGCCGGTCTGATGGCGCGCGAAACACTGGACGGGCAGAGCCGGTTTGCGGCGGCATTGGCGACACCGTCGATCAGCGGCTGTTTTTTTGAGCAGCGTCAGAATGCGGGTGGGGCGGGGGAAAGTTCGGGATCGTTTCCCGCCAATTATCCCAATACCTGGCTGCGTCTCCAACGGATTGGGAACCAGTTTTCAGGCTATGCAAGTTATGACGGGCAGATGTGGACCCTGTTGAACTCGGTCACGCTCGCGATGCCAGTCCAGGTTTATGTGGGACTGGCCCTGTCCAGCCACGATCCGGTGGCCGCGACAACGGTGCAGTTTCGCGATTACGGCAGCGCTGCGGGAGGGGTGACGGGCCGTTCGTTATCGCCGTTTGAACCGCTGGGTCCGAGCAGCAGAAAAACGGGTCTTGTGATTTCCGAGATCATGTATAAACCGGCGCCACGCGCGGATGGCAAGGTGCTTGAATATCTGGAGTTGTTTAATTCAAACCCCTATCCGGAAGACATCAGCGGCTATCGGATCAGCGGCAGCGTGGATTTTGAATTTCCTTCAAATACCACTCTGCCGGGGGGGGGATTTCTGGTCATTGCGGGATCGCCCGTCGATTTTCAGAGTGTTTATGGTTTATCCAATGTGATGGGGCCCTACAAGAATACGTTGAAGAACAGCGGAACGATTCGTTTGCGAAACAACAGGGACGCGATATTTCTCGAGGTGAATTATGCGGCCAAACCGCCGTGGCCGGTGGCTGCCGATGGCACAGGGCATTCCCTGGTGCTGGGCCGGCCATCCTATGGTGAGGATGATCCCAAGGCATGGGATATCAGCGATGTCGTCGGCGGTTCGCCAGGTTCCGTAAAGGCCTATCGCCCCAGCCCCCAAAGATCGGTCATGATCAACGAAATTCTGGTGCGCGCGGTTTTTCCTGCGGAGGCATTTGTGGAACTGTACAATCACAGCAACCAGGCGGTGGACCTGTCGGGCTGTGTTCTCACCGATGACCCTGTCACAAACAAACATATCCTTCCGCCAGGAACGAGCATTCCGGCGCGCGGTTTTCTTTCGTTTACAGCGGCGCAGTTGGGTTTTGCGTTCAACCCCGAGGGGGGAACTTTGTTCTTTAAAAACACCCGCATGGACCGCGTGTTGGACGCGCTGCGATACGAGGCCAAGGGTTTGGGGGCCGCTTTTGGCCGGTATCCGAATGGGGCTTCCGAATGGTATCCGTTGGTCACCGCCACGCCCGGCGCAACCAATTCGGCGATTCGAATCCACGACATCGTGATCGACGAGATCCTGTTTAACCCGATCTCCGGCGACGATGACGACCAGTATGTGGAGTTGTATAATCAGGGCGCTTTATCGGTTGATCTTTCGGGTTGGAAATTAACCGCCGGCATCAATTTTACATTTCCGACGAACTTCATGATTGGGGCAAAGAGTTACGTGGTCGTGGGACGAAATTCCAGCAACCTGGTCTCGAAATATCCCAATCTCAATGCGGGCAACTGCGTTGGGAATTTCTCGGGCAGCCTTTCACATGGCGGCGAACGACTTGTTCTGACCATGCCTGACACCATTGTTTCAACGAACGCATTGTTCGTTGTGAAAACCAATGCCGTCGATATCGCCGTTGACGAAGTCACGTATGGCAGCGGCGGGCGCTGGGGGAATTGGGCGGGCGGTGGAGGCAGTAGTATGGAGTTGCGCGATCCGCGCTCCAATCATCGTTTGGCGCAGAATTGGGCGGACAGCGATGAAACCGCGAAATCCACATGGAGCACAGTGGAATTCACAGGCGTGCTGGATAATGGCTATGGCGCTGCGGACAATCTGCAGATCACCCTGTTGGGCGAAGGGGAGTGTCTGGTGGACAACGTGGAGGTGCTAAATCAGGGCAATGCCGCCAACCTGGTGGTCAATCCGACTTTCGAATCGGGCCTGGCCAACTGGACAATGCAGGGCGATCATGTGCGTTCAAGCCTCGAGAATTCGGGCTATGCCGGTTCCCACTCTCTTCATATCAGGGCTTCCGCCCGTGGGGATACCGGCGCCAACCGTATTCGGGCCGACCTGACCGGACCCTTGCTGGAAGGCCAGAACGTCACCTTGCGCGCCCATGTGCGCTGGCTGAAAGGGTGGCCGGAGATTATTTTGCGGCTTCACGGAAATTATCTGGAAGCTTATGGAAAATTAAATGTTCCGATGAACCTGGGGACCCCCGGGGCGGCCAACAGCCGCTCTGTGGCGAATGCCGGTCCCGCGATTTACGAAGTGGCGCACAGCCCGACAGTGCCGGCTGCCGGCGAGGCTGTGGTTGTGACCGCGCGCGCCCAGGATCCGGACGGCTTTTCCGCAATCCGCCTTGATTATCGCATGGACCCGAATGCCAGTTATACCACGGTGAGCATGGTCGATGATGGCACCGGGGGCGATTCTGTGGCGGGGGATGGCGTGTACAGCGCGACCATTCCAGGTCAGGCCGCAAATCAGATGGTTGCATTTTATGTGGAGGCCACTGATAAAGCCGCCGCCTCAAGCAGGTTTCCAGCGGACGCGCCGGCGCGGGAATGCCTCGTCATGTTCGGCGACCCAGTCCCGACAACCAGCTTTGGCACTTACCGCTATTGGATCACGCAGGCAAATGTCACCACCTGGAGCGCCCGGGAAAACCTGAGCAATGAACCGATCGACAGTACGTTCGTGTACGGCAATTTCCGGGCGGTGTACAATGTCGGCGGTCGCTATTCCGGCAGTCCCTATCATCAGGGTTTCAATTCGCCGGTTGGAGGCGCCTGCCACTATTCCTTCGATTTGCCGCCGGACGACCAGGCGTTGGGAACCACTTCCTTTAACAAAATTCATGCGCCCGGCAATGGTCCCTTCGACGATCTGACTCTCCAGCGGGAACAAACCGCCTACCGAATGGCGCGTCAACTGGACCTGCCGTGGAATTACAAACGCTATGTCGTGTGCTACGTCAACGGCAACCGGCGGGGCACCCTCATGGAGGACACGCAGGTTCCCAATGGCGACATCGTGGACGAGTATTTCCCCAACGATCCCAGAGGTCAGCTTTACAAG
>Ga0315272_10000752_pt1 | contig 16502 bp, 14 predicted proteins | sample C3_middle_MG_FD_203918 | JGI IMG/M metagenome (GOLD analysis project Ga0315272, IMG submission 203918) | Sediment microbial communities from Yellowstone Lake, YNP, Wyoming, USA - C3_middle | ecosystem: Environmental > Aquatic > Freshwater > Lake > Sediment | place: USA: Wyoming | collected...
AAGGGTCTCCATGATGCTGACCCGTTGGACCAGTTGGCGCATGTTGTTCTGGGCCAGCTTGTCGCGCAGCTCCGGCTGACCGAAGAGCACGATCTGCAAAAGCTTCTGGGTGTCTGTTTCAAAATTGGAGAGCAGGCGGAGCTGTTCTAAGCTCTCGTCGGGAAGATTCTGCGCCTCGTCGATGACGATGAGCAGCTTCTTTCCCTGTTGCGCCAAGGCGAACAGCCGGTCGTTTAGGATGCGTAGCAGCGCGTCGAGGCTGATCGAGTGGTCTGTAGGAACGGAGAGACCGATATCCTGAAAAATGGCCAGGAGCAGTTCAAGGCGGGAGAGATGTGGCGAGAGGATCAGGGCGGTTTCAAACCTATCGGGCAGATCGTCCATCATCAGGCGGAGCATGAGGGTCTTGCCGGTGCCGATTTCGCCGGTGACGATGATGAAGCCCTCGTCTCCCTGCAGGCCATAGCGGATCACCTCCCGTAGGGCGGCATGCCCCTTGGTGGGGAAGTAATAATTTCTGTCCGGCGTCATGCGGAAAGGATCTTCCTGCAGGCCGAAAAATTCGAGATGATTCATTGTGGTGGTGCCGCAGCCCCCTGGGTCGTTTTTGCCGGATCGTTAGTCAAAATCGCTTCTTCCTTGTGATTTCTCGCTGGAGCCTCGGATGGCGTGGGCTCCTTGGCCGTTGCCTCACCGTTTGGTTTTGGGGTCATGCTGACAATGCGGGGGGTGATAAAGACCATGAGTTCGGTTTGGTCGTTAAGCTTGTTGGAGTTTTTGAACAGGTTGCCCAGAAGCGGGATATCCCCCAGGCCAGGCACCTTGCTGCTCTGGTTGCTCTTGTTTTGCTGGACAATGCCGCCGATGACCACGGTGACTTTGTCTTCCAGCAGAAGATTAGTGGTGATCGCCTGCTTGTTGATCAACAGCCCGCTTGTGCTGGTGGATGTCTGGTCAACGCTGTCGTTGGTGACCGCGACATCCAGAACGATGTAGCCGTCCTGCAACACCGTGGGCTTGACCTTGAGGCCGAGGTTGGCCTCGCGGAAGGAGGTATTGATGGTGTTGCTGGTCTGGGTGACGTAGGGTATCTCCTTGCCCTGCTTGATCTCGGCCTCCTTGCCGTCGAGGACAAGCACGCTGGGTGAGGAGAGGATTTCCAGCAGGCTGTCCGACTGCATGGCCTGGAGTTCCATATTGAGATTGATGTTCTGGCGGATAAAGCCGAAGGCCAGGCTGGTGGTGGGGGCAACGGCAGGAAGTTTAACGCTGGTGGTGACCGGGTTGATCTTGGTGGCAAGGGCGGCGGCATCCCGGTAGTTGTTGTAGCCCCAGATAATGCCCAGTTGTTTCTTGGCTTCGTTGGAGATGGAGACGATCCGGGCCTCGATGTGGACCTGGGGAATGGGCTGGTCCAACTCGACCAGCATCTCGCGCAGACGGGGGATGTTGCCGGCCCGATCCTGGATGAACAGACAGTTGCCGCGGCTGGTCAAGGTGATCGAGCCATTCGGGCTCAGGAGGGGTTTCATCTGGTCGATGTAAGCGGCGGCATTGCCGAATTTGGTGCAGAGCCGTTCGCTGGCAAGGTCGCGCTGCTGCCCCTGAAAGTCGGCCTTCTTTTCCACGAAGAGGACGTTGTTTTTCTGGTAGTAGCGCAGTTGCTTGGCGTCCATGATGACCTGGAACACCTCGTACAGGCTCAGTTTTTCCACATCGAGATTGATGGTGTCGGTGATGTTGTCCGCCACCATGATATTGATTCCGGCCTGACGGCCCATGCCGCGCAAGAGCAGGGAAACCTGGAGGTTTTCGGTGCGCATGGAGGCGGGGAAGGTTTTTAGGACCGCCAAGATGGGGGCGTCGGTTTCCGGGTCTGCCGCAGCAGCCCCGGCCAGGCCGGGGGCGGGGAGCAGCCCCAGCGTCAGGACCAGCACTGCCGAGAAGAGTATTGCCTGCAAGGAAGAGATTCGCATCAGTGTTTTTTATCCTTCATGGGCAGGGGCCTGGGTGAGGACTCAAGCCACAGTTCATGGGAGACGCCATTTTGTTCGAAAACAACAAGATCTTTAAGTATCTGTTTGATAACCGAGTCGCCCACCGTTTCTCCCTTGGTGACCAACCGGTCATTGACAACGGCTTGCGGGTTGTTCTTGTCCCAGATTATACCAGAGAGGGTCAATCCGCCAATGGAATTGCTTTTTTCCCGTGGTTCCTGGTTTTTGAAGAAGCTGATCTGCTCACGGCTCCAGTTAAATGGATCTCGTGTCAGAGGCTGGTTGGCTGTTTTGGGGCCTCGCATGGCCTCGATTTTTTCCGATCGCACTGTGAGAACCTGGGGCTCTCCAGCCTGCAGCGGCAGGGCGTGGCCCAGGAGCAAAACTCCCAGCAGCAGGACTCGGCCGGCCTGGCTCTTTGCGAACGCGTTTAGCGACTGGAGGCGGAGGGTGCTTATCATGGCTTGGCCAGGGTTGTTCTGCCGACAACCATGCTGAATTTAACCTTGGCCTGCTGATCGTAGCCCGCGCTGGTGAGGCGTTCCACGGCAAGATCCTCGATGATGCCTATTTCGGGACGGCCTTCGATGTATTGCAGATAGGTGTACAGCTGCGGAAAGGGAACCTCTCCGGCCAGACTCACGCTGCTCAGGGTGAAGCCGTTTATGGAGCGGTCTTCCAGCTGGCTCATCTGCTGCAAATTGTTTTCCAGGTTGATCGGCGCGTTGGCATGGAGGGTGAAAAGGGTTTTGGAGAACTGTTCCCGGTCGGTCAGCGCTTGCCAGTGTTCCTCGATAAGCCGGATCTGCAAGGCCAGGGTCTCGGTCTGCTCCCGCAGCCCCTTTTGTTCCGTCTCCAGCTGGGAAACCTGCACGGCAAGGGCACTGCCCAGTTGGGCGGGAGCGGCGCTTTCGACCTCTTTTTTCTGGCTGATTTTTTGGCGCAGCTCTTTTTTCTGCGGAGCCAGGAGCAGGGTCGAACCGCCATAGAGCACCGCACCGCAGACCAGAACCCCTAGGCAGAGCTTGCGCAGCTCGGCAAAGGCCTCCGGGTCGCTTTTTAACAGGAAAAACCATTCCTTCAGTTTGTTCCCGAGGGTGATGAGTTGTTGGGCGTTCACGATGGATCACCTTCTCGTTTCAGTTGAAAGGTGATGGTAAAGGTGAAGTCTGCCTTTTTGGCGTCGGGGCTACGGTCAAGGTTATGGAGCATCACGCTGGTAAAGAGGTGGTTATTGCCCAGCGCCTTGACAAAGGCGGGCAGTTCCCGATACTGGAGGGCGCTGCCGCTAATCTGGCCGCCATCCTTGGCAAAGGTAATTTTGTCGCAGCGGACCGAAGAGGGCATTGCCGTGGTAATGGCCGCCAGCACCCTGGAAAAATATTTTTTCCGTTCCTGGATGCCGGTGAGTTTTGCCGCCTGAACGCTTAGCTGCTCTTTCTCGTCTTTCTGCTGCTTGATGCTGCTGGTGAGCTGGGCAATTTTTGCCTGGGTTGCGGCTATTTCTTCGGCCCGTTGCTGGGCTGCGGCAATGTCGAGGTTCAGCGAGCTGATTTTGGCTTTGAAAATCTGGTCGCTTGCGGAAAGGAACAGGATAATCAGGACCAAGAGCAGTCCGACCGCGGGCAGGGTGATTTTTCTGATCCTTTCGGCAAGGGGCAGCTGGGGGACAAGGTTGATCCGTTCAAGCATGGCTCACCACCTCGCGCCTGTGCCAAGGGCCAGGACATGCAGCAAGGGCGAGCAATCCGGGCTGCCGGTGGTGGCAGTCAAGGATTTGCACTGGACGCCGAGGAGATTGTTGCTGCTCTCGGTTAGCTCGGTCCAGAAGGCATCGGCCCCGCCGACAAAGATGTTTCGGATGGCCGTACCCTTCTGGATGGAGGCGTAATAATCACGGGTACGCAGAATCTCCAGGGGGATTTTGTGCAGATAATCAGACCAGGTGGCGCTGTCCATCGTCGTAAACGCTGCTTCTTCGGAAGACGGATTAGTGGCGGCCGTGGCCGAGGAGGTGGAACCTGTCCCTGGCCGTGCGGCCTCCTTGGAGGTCAGCACCGAGAAATCGGCAAGAATGGAGGCGGTGTCGATGTGCTCGTCGGAGTGGGGCTGGTCCTCGTCGAGAATGAGCAGGTCGTCGGTCAGTTCCGGCAATTCCGTTGATGATGGCAGCTCAATGTCCAACGGCTGTTGCAGGCTGATTTCCCCCTGTGGCTGCGCGGCTTTCACCGTGCGGATGAGGGGGAGTTTGCCTTTTTCGTACACGGCCAGGGAGATGCTGTCTTGCCAGAGGAGCACGCAGAGGCTGGCCTCGTTTGCCGGCAGCATTTTTTCCTGGAAAAGAAAGGTGAAGGCTGCAAAGACGTCCGGTTCAAAGAACGAGAGCTCGATCTGTTTTCTGATGAATTCTCTGCGGATTTTATGGAACACCCCGGCGGGAAACAGGTAGACCGTTACCTGGAGCCGATCCTTGAAGCGGCCCGTGATCTGCCAGTCGTAGATAAACTCGTTGAGCGGCCGGTGCAGGGCCTTGGCCAGATGGTAGGGCAGGGCCTTGCCCACTGCGCCATCGGGCATTACCGGGATGCTGGTGGTGATCACTTCAAAAAAGGCCAGGGGCAGGGACAGGGAGACCAGGCCATGGAGATTGCCAACTCCGGCAAGCAGCCGGGGGATGGTGACATCCGCAGTGATGGCGCTGTCGGTTTGGGCAAGGATATGTAGCTGGGCCGCGCCGGATGGAGTTTTTGAGACCTCTGCCAGCATGGTGCTTTCGCTGTCGCCGGTAAGGGCGAGATATCTTCTGGTGCTGAAGGGCAGCTTCATAAAAAGGATGGTTCCGTTCGCTTGGTCATTGCGGTTTCGTTGCCTGCCCAGGCTGGATCTGGCCTGCGGTCAGGGAAGAGAGCCATTGGCCGTCAAAAAAATCCGTCTGCCCCAGGAGGTCGAGATTCTGGCGGAGCAGGGGGTGGTTTGGCGCCAGAGCGTGGGCCTCGCTGAAAAGCCTTTTGGCCGGGGCGCGCAGCCCCAGCTCCGCCAGGGCCACCGCCATGTTGATCAGGGCCTCTGGCCTTTCCGGCTGCTGCTTGCGGGCCTGTTCAAGGTAGTAGATTCCCCGCCAGTGCTGATTCTCCTGAATCAGGGCAATACCTGTGTCGTTGAGCTGCTGGTACAGTTCGGCGCCTGTTCCCGTCGGTGATGCTATGGGCGAAGCCGGAGGTGTCTGAGGCAGCGTCTGGGAGTTAACGGATTGGGGGGCAGGCTCTGCGGGCTGATCCGGTATCCGCGCCGGAGCAGCCGCGTCAGTGGCAACAGCTTTGGCGATGACGGGCGGCTTGGCATCCTTGTGCCTTGGTCCGCTAAAAAAGACGGCCAGGGCCAAAGCCAGCAGGGCAGAGCCTCCCAGCAGAACAATCCGGCGCTTTTTGCTCGGGTCCACGTTTGGGCCAAGGCCCTTGGCAGGAGCGGATTTTTTTTGGGAAAAGCCGCCCGGTTCACCGATGCGGATCTTTTCGAGGGTGTTGTAGAGTCTGCTCACGCGTCCCTTACCACTGAGAAGGTCGTCTGTCGGCGGAATCCACATTGTCGGTGAGCGGTCGGTCATCGTTCACATAGAAGATGGCGTCAACCCCCCGGCCATTGGTGTCGCGTTCATTGCCCGGATAGTAGGCCCAGCCGGTGGACTCATCCGCCCGCCGGGGGTTTATCAGCACATCGGCCATGGCCTTTGCGGAAACGCCGGAGGGGCTGGCGGACATGCCCGCAGTTTGGTCCGGCAGGTTGCAGAGCGGCAGGGCCTTGTTTTGTTCGGTGGAATAAAAATCACTGCGGACAATGCGCAGGCCCTTTAAGGCGGCAGGCCGGGTGCTGAGGCGCAGTTCGTTGAATTGCAGCTCTTCCAGGGTGGGCCAGTCCGGATTAGTGCCGTCGGGGCCGGTGTTGATCGAGGAGGCAAGGATCTTGGCGTGGGCCAGTTCCAGTCCGCCCCGGATGGCGGCAAGTTCGCCCTTGACCACGGCGATTTTGGCTTCTTTTTGGATGTTGAGATAGTAGGGGATCGCCGTGGCGGAAATGAGCCCGAGGAGAATGATGACGATGATGAGCTCGATGAGGGTAAAGCCTTTGTCGTTAAGCCTAAGCAATGGAAAACCTCCTGTTCCATGGTGTCTGTTCAGGTACAACATCGCTTCCCGTCGATTTTTCACAAAGAAATCATCTCTTTGTAGCATATATTTTTCTGACGTCAAAGAAATAACATATTGTTTTATTAGGAAAAAATAACACAAACCCTTTGTGTTTTGAGGTGAATGGGGTGGATTATGGATTTTGGTTTAATAAAAAAACAATATTTTTGAATGGTTAGGACTGGTTTGGGAGTGATTACCATGGTGGAAAATTGCTGGCAATACAGAGGACTCGGTATTTTTTTACAGGAAAGAGAAGAAGGGGAGCAGGACGAAGGGGTTTGATGGGGGTGATTCGTTTTGGTTACAGAATATATTTTGCCTCAACCTCCCGGCTGACGCCAGTGCCATGGGTGGCGCGGACCCGAATTTTCGCCGGGGTAGCCGCAGCGGCGAAATCATCGGTGATAATTGTTGTGGGGATCTGGCCGACGGTTGGATATACCAGCGCCGGTTTGGCTGGAAGGGCACCACCCCTATCGTTTCTTAGAATATTCAGCCGCATGGTGGACTCGGCGCTGTACAGGGCCTGGGCCCAGAGATAGTCTTCCGCCGAGGATCTCTGGGTGGTCACAGTGTACCGGGCGATCAACAGACCGAACAGGGCGAGGATGACAATGGCGAACACCGCAGTGATCAGGGCAATGCCGCGCCGGTTGGCAAGGGGGGCAAGATACTCAGGGCACATTGCGAATCTCGACCTCCTTGTGAAAATTTACGGTTTCGTTGTTGCGGGCAATGGCGAAGTTGATGGTCACCATGCTGTTTCTGGACGAGGTGCCGGGTGCGTAAATGAAATAGGGCAGACCGCCGCTGGGGACGATATTCTTGACGAGGGGTTGAGGGTTGCCGAATCCCCCCAAGGCCGCTGCCGCCGACACCGTGGCTGTGGACCGGGACAGGACGCCGTTGGCAACAGAGAAGCGCACCGCCACGTTTTGTACGGCGTAGTAGCGGTTATACGGCGAGGTCAGGCCGATGTTTTCTCCTAAAGTCATCCTTCTGTTACCGGTGCCGCTTAAGCCAGTAACGCTGTATATTCTGCTGCTATCGGCGAAGTCATTCCATGAAGTATTGTAGATGGAAACCAGGGTGCCGACCGGCAGCGCGGCAGTGGGGTCGGTGATTCTGTTGGTGGGAGTGGTCTCCGTGTATTGGCCAAAAACAGGACTCATGGCATTTTCATCAACCAGGCCGACACTGATGGTATCGTCAGCGATTGTTGTGGTGGAAACGTCTACCGCATTGGGCACGGCAATGTGAATCTCCCGCTCCATCCGCACCAGGGCGGATTTACCTTCCTCGTACATCTCCATGCGGGCATCGGCGCCGAAGAAGCCCTTGAACGCCGAGCTGATGAACCCGGCTCCCATGGCGCCGACGATGCCGAGCAGGACGATGACGATGATCAATTCGATTAGGGTGAAGCCGTTTGGCCTCTTTCCGTGTTGGATCATGTTTTTTGTCTTTATGCTAAATATTGCAGGCTATCGCTATAAAGCGAAAAACCTCACCCAAGGGCGAGGTGATGGTCACGACAACTCGCTTGGTGTCCGTCTTATTCGCCGAAATGGCGGGCAGAGTGTCGGTAATGGTGGCGCTGGAACTGGTGATATAATCGACTGTTACCTGGCGACGATAACCGGGGAGGCTGAAAGTATTGCCGTTTTGATCCGTGAAATTGTCAATTTCTGCAGGCATGCTGCGATAGTCATCAACGTCATCATAGGTCGTTCTTGTCTCGCCCGCATCGGCACCGAGATTTGCCACCGATGTTGCAGTAGTGACGCAGGTGTCGATGAGTGAGGGTCGTGTAGCCCGGTTGGGGCTTTCCACGGTGCAAATTGGCCCGCCGCCTATGGGGGTATTCTCATCCCATCTCTTGGCCATGACTTCATCCATTAGGGCTTGGCCCAGGGCGATGGTCCGTTCCCGAATCACCGGATCGGGGCTGTGGGTGATGGCGGTGAGGAACGGTACCAGGATTCCGGCAACCGCGCCGAGAATGACGATGGTGATGACTATCTCGATCAGGGTGAAGCCCTGGGGATGTTGCCGTGTTTTTTTGTTGGAAATATTGGCTGACATATTAGTTCACATAACCGGTTGCAGGGCTTACCGTGACGGTCTGGGTGTTTGGCGTAGCTCCAATAGTGAAAATCAATGCAATGGCTAGTGGATTCCCCGCAGCATCCAGTGGTTCTCCAAGACCGTTAAAATAAACTGAAACACCGGTAAGAGGGATGGAGCATGGCGGGGGATTTTCGGAGTTGAGGCATCGGTTTACATATTCGGTTTCAGCCAATTCGCCTCCGCCGCGACGTTGTAGCGTATAGCTGGAATTGGCATTGACGGTAAGCCCCCATGCCACTGCATTAGTGGTGAACTGCCGGGTCATGGCTTTGTGCTGGGCATAGCGCACCGCTCGCTTGAACTCCTTTGCCGCCGCCGCTTCTTCCATGCCCGTGGGCCAGCGCTCATAGGCTACGGCCGAAAGAATCCCGAGAATGACAATGATCATGACCAGCTCGATCAGGGTGAAACCGCGTTGTCGGTTTTTTCTGTAAGGGAAAGGGTTCATGGCCATGGCTCAGCGAATGATCTCCCGCCAGTTGATGATCCGGTCATTGCCACGATAGATGCCGAAATTGACTCGGCCTGTGGGGTCATCTTTGTAGTCGATGGCGCCGACCCATTCGTATTGCAGCCAGGGCAGGGGGATGCCGATCTGTGCGGTCACATCCACACTGCCGAGGTATCTGCCGTCCCCGAGACTTGGCTTGTTTAAGTATAAACTGCCTTTGCCCATAATTGTAGTCAGCGTTGAGAGACCGACATTGATATGGCTGCTGCCCATCTCGTTGGAGGCCAGTTGTTGCTGGTAATTGCCAAAGATGAAGTAGGTGGTGGCCAAGGTGGTGCAGCTATCATCTGTATTGGTGACCCACTGGGCGGTATTGTCGAGGTACTGTGTCTGAAACGGCAGTATATGGTCATCCGTTTCTGGGCCGTAGGCGTTTTGTAGAACGAGACGGCCAAAACGGAGCGGAGTCGTGAGAGCATGTACAGCAACAAGCGAAGCCGCAGTTATTAAGTCCGAGTCGGTCGGCTTGGCGCTGATCGTGGTATCAGCCGGGGCAACGGGCGTGGCAGGACGGCTTGCTTTGTGCTTGGCTGTTACCGAGGCCACACCATTGTTCCAGCTTCCTGTTGGCGTTGTGGTGCTCGGCAAGAGAGTTGAACTTGGGCTGGAAGGCAGTCCTGTCGGCGTGAAAGTGTAGTTATACCAGTCGGCCAGATTCAGCTTGGCGAAAGCCCCTGTGTAGTTTTTGGTTGTCGTGCCTGCCTGATTTTGTGCGGTCAGGGTAAAAGCGGTGGAAAAGCCGTCCTGACCAAAATAGGTAAAATTGCCAGAGCAGCCTTCTGTGACGCTCCCTGGAGTGATGGCAAAATGATCGGGAATGAAGCGTCCCACCTTGCCGCTCGCAGTTCCAGTTATGTCGCCTGCGCCGAGATAATCGCGGTCTCCTATAATCGGCGCGATGGTGATGATGCCGACCTCATTCCAGGCAAGGTCCGTTATTGTTGTCGCGCCGTTAGTGAAATTTGATGAACCGCCTGGCACCACGCATTCGGTAGTCGAGCCCTTGCAGGTCAAGGTACTGTTGGCGCCACCAACGGGAGCGAAAAGAGTCGCGGTCAATCGCACTCCTTCCGGGTTGGTTTCCTTGGAAAAGTTGGGTGTGGTTTGAAGTTTGGCATTCTGTGCTGTCACTGTTGCCGTGAACGCTTCTCCTGTCTTTACGAATTTATTGCCGCTTGCATCGATCGCGGCGGGATTGGCCAGTTGTGGCGTTGCTGTCTGTTTGATGTTGGACAGCGCGAAGAGCGCAGGCTTGGTCACAAAGGTATCATTGCCTTGAAGCACCACCCCGGTGTCGGGTGGAGTGTTGGTGGCGGCACCATCGTAACGGGCATTGAGTTGCATCTTGCCTGCGTCCGGATAACAAAGACTGAAGGTGGCCTTTGGAGAAGGGGCCGCACTGAACGCCAGACTGAGTGTTGTTGCCCCCGTATAGGTAGTGCCCAGTGCGGAGTACCCAGTTGCGCAATCGGCATTCCCGGTTCCTGTGACCACCGAGCCTTGCTTTGTGCCGGAACTTGGGTCGAGGTAGGTCGACCAGAATTTCACGTTGCGAGTCTTGTTGGCTAATTGTGCGGTGCAGTCGGTTATGGTTACCAGTTGACTGGTTGCCGAGGTGTGGTCTGGAACGTCGAACAAGAGACCGGCTGCCGCGAAATTTAGGGTGCAATCATTGGTTCCGGTTGTGGTGTTGTAACAGGTTGTGGTAGTCGACGGCCTAAGCGGGGAAGTTGCCGTGGCACCCAAAGTCACTGATCCTGATGCGGCAAGGGTCACGGTGGTTTGGCCTCCGGAGATGGAGAACGAACTGGAGGGACCCCAGGTGCCGATACTGGGCAAAGTTCCGGTTACTGTGCCAAGGTAGAGGACAGAGCAGGGGACATCCGCGCATGCCTGTAGGGTTATGGTTTCAGGGATGCAGGTGTTGGCGCTGCCGTCGTGCAGGATGCGGATATGGTCCAGGGTGGTCGGGGGCTGGGACTGGGTCGAGCATACCTTCAGGTTGTCAATTTCATGAATATTGGTGGAGACCCCGGTGGAGCCGGTGAAGGAAAGATACCAATTGGTGGGAACAGTTGCCTGCCCGGCCGTCTCCTTGGCGTCGAAGGGAGAAACAAGGGTGGCGTAGCCGGTGCCAGTGTCGCGCTCCACCGAGGTGTAGGCATGGCTGTTGTCGGTGTGATCGATGGTTATGCGGTAGCGATATCCTGGAGCGGGAGTGGTTGAACCGGCGTTGTCGATGCCTGTAGCCAGGGTGGGGGTGCCAGCCAGGTAGGTATAGCCGGTGTAGAGGGAGCCTGAGCCCCTGATGGCTACCGAGTCAAGGCGAAGCCCAGGCCCTCCGGTGCGGCCTTCGGTGGGATTTGAGAAGTTGCCGTATTCGTCCAGGGCCACCCCCAGCCAGCCTCCGGCAAAACCCGCATGGGTGGTATCCCCGCCTGCGCTGGTCTGTTTTGGTGCGTAGCCCAACGAACCACCAAAAGCGCCGGGCACGGGCGCGATCGAGGCATTGGACAGGACAACGCACATGCCGTCCGCGCCGGAGCCGTTGTAGGCAAAATGGTCGAATTCCACCACGATTTTATTTCCGGATGCAGGGAAAAGCTGCAACAAAGCGGCCATGGTAGAAACGGAAGTGGAAGCACTGGTGAGCCGTAGGCGTTGGCTGGAGATAGTGGGGTTACCAAAGGTTCCGCTTTCGTGGGCCACCACCCAGTTTCCAGCAGGGGCACCATCAGCGCGATTGAAATCATCGGTGAAGCAGTAGGGCTTGTTTACGGTGTAGACTTGGCCGGTGAAGTTGCCGTTACCGCTGCCGCTGCCGCCTAGTGGATTGCTCGCCACGTCGATAATCGAATCGTTGTCCACCAGATTGAGTCCAAGGGTGCCGTTGCCGTTGTCGCCGCCGGTGGCAGCGACAACCGTCCAGATGGTGCCGCTGCCGGTCACCGAGGTAATAGTGGCACCGCTTACTCCACCGGTCTGGGCTACAGCGAAGTCGGTGGCGTCGACCCCGGTGACGTTTTTGCTGAAGGTCACGGTCCAGGAAACGCTGGGCAGGGCCGTCGGGTTCGGGTTAACCAAGATGATGGAAGAGACTGTCGGCACGATTTTGTCGATGGTGTAGACTTGCCCGGTGAACGGGAGGTTGGTCACCGAGGGGATAACACCAGTGGTATTGGACATGTTTAGTCCCAAAGTGCCGTTGCCGCTGCCGGTGGAGGCGGTAACCGTCCATGTGGTGCCGCTGCCGGTCACCGAGGTAATAGTGGCACCGCTTACTCCACCGGTCTGGGCTACAGCGAAGTCGGTGGAGTTGACCCCGGTGACGTTTTTGCTGAAGGTCACGGTCCAGGAAACGCTGGGCAGGGCTGTCGGGGTCGGGTTAACCAAGATGATCGAGGTCACTGTGGGACAAGTTGAAGTTGTGAATGTGAGATCGTTTCCATTGGTCGTGCCAGCGTTGTTTACTCCCTTGGCGCGAAAGTGGTAGAGGGTGTTGCAGGGCAGGCCAGTCAAGGCGGCAGAAACGGCGCTACCACTTGCACCAACAGCCAGAGGGCTTTGCGTTGCGGTAACCGTGTTGCCATAGCCGGTGGTCAGGCCATAATCAAAGGTAACCGTGGTGCTCGCGCCGTTGCTGCTAACCGTGCCATTTAACGTTGCCCCCGTGGTCGTCAAGGCGGAAGCGGCACCGGTGGTAACGGTGGGTGGCGCTATGACGATTATACCGTTGCTCAGCGTGTACGTGGCGCTGCTGTTTCCAGAGCAGTCATTGTTGGTATAGGCACGGACACCAACATCATAGGTTCCGACAGTAGCGGGGGCCGTAATATCGAAAATTTCGCTGTATAATCCGTTACCGTTGTGATCTGGAGTATTGAAACAGGTTGTGATTTGAGCGTTGGTTGTAGTGTCTGTCGTCCTGATCCGGGTAGATCCCCAGTTTGAATTCGACGTATTGGTCTCCGAGGCAACTACAGAAATGGTCGCTCCAGATAAAACGGTAATGCTCGCAACGTTATTCAGTGTCACGGAATTAACCGTAAGGGTGGCGCTGGCATTCTCGACAATAACCAGGGTTCCAAGGACGAGACACACAAGCCAGACAAAAGCTGTGGAAACAGCATGCAAGTGAGAGGGGACAGACCACGTTTTTTTCATATCAAACATTCTAACCACGGGAATACTAGTTCGGCACGGTTGGTTGTCGGTTCCGTTACGCTTGAAATATTCTGGGGGACAGAATACCGACTGCCTGGATTTTATAATTTTTCCTACGGGTCATTCCCGCTGCAAATCCCGAGAAAATTTTTTGCGAGTCAAAGGCCTGAAGCTTGAGTGCGGCCTCTTTCTTGGCCATCTCTGGAGGAGAGAAAGACAGATACCATGAAAACAGTCTAATGGCAGGAAAATACAGTGTCAAGGAAGGACTAGGGCAAAAGAGCCAATGAGTTCCCGCAGGCCAGCATAGGAGGTCTGGTTGAAGATCTGCCGTCTGATTTCCGCCCCGCCTGGCACCCCTTTGAAATAGCGGCCTGCATGGTTTTTGATTTGGGAAGGCGGGGTGTCGGGCTGGTGCTCTGCGATGAGGGCCAGGTGACGGTTTAAGGCCGTGAGCCTGTAGGCAAGGGATGGGTTTTCCGGCGCATCGGCGGAGAAGATCCAGGGCGCACCCAAGGCACCTCGGCCGATCATCACCCCGTCGCAGCCGGTTTCCGCCAGCATCCGTAACCCGTCGGCATGGGATTGGACATCGCCGTTGCCGATCACCGGGATGGTAACCGCCTGTTTTACCTGGCTGATGATTTGCCAGTCGGCAGTGCCGCTGAAGCCGTCGCTCCAGGTCCGGGCATGGACCGTGATCGCTGCGGCTCCGTTGTCCTCAGCCATTTTAGCGAAGTCGCAGGCAATGATGGCCTTGTGGTCCCAGCCGGAACGGAATTTGACCGTTATCGGCAGAGAAGAACCTTGCACTACAGCCCGAATAATCTTCGCAGCCAGGACGGGGAGTTTCATGAGATAACAGCCCGCCCCTTTTTTTATCACCTTTCTTGCCGGGCAGCCCATGTTGATGTCGATGCAGTCAATGGGGTATTCAGAAAGGATGGTCGCCGCCTCACCCATGATCTCCGGCTCACTGCCAAAAAGCTGCATGGCCACGGGACGCTCAGTCGGTACGGTTCTGAGCAAGTCCAGGGTGTTCTGCTGCCGGAAATGGAGGCCGTGGCAGCTGATCATCTCCGAAAAGCATAAACCCGCACCAAACTCCCGGCATTGCAGACGGAAGGCGAGATCGCTGTACCCGGCCAATGGCGCGAGGATGAAAGGGTTGTCGAGGTTCAGGGTACCGATGGAAAACATGGCGGGGAGGCTCAAGGTGAAAGGAGCAAGATTACAAGCGCAGGATATTCTCCTGAAGTCTGTAACCTTGCTCCTGGCGTAGATGGCTTATAAAACTTCTTCGACGGCTTTGATTACATTTTCGGTGGTAAAGCCGAAGTAGGGGAACAGCTGCTCTGCCGGGGCGGATTCGCCGAAGCGGTCAATGCCGATGACCCGGCCCTTGGTGCCGACATAGCGGTACCAGCCGCCGGTGACTCCGGCCTCGATGGCCACTCGGGCCTGGACTGCGTCCGGGAGCACGGATTGCTGGTATTCTTTGCTCTGGGCCTCGAAGCAATCGGTGCTGGGCATGGAGACCACGCGGATTTTCTTGCCCTTGGCTTTAAGCTCCGCAGCCGCGGCCACGGCAAGCTCGACCTCGGAGCCGGTGGCGATGAGGATGGCGTCCGGGGTACCGCAGCCGCAATCGAGTAGGACATAGCCGCCCTTGGCGATGCTGGCCAGTTGTTCGGCGGTGCGGGGCTGATGGGGCAAATTCTGTCGGGAGAGCAGCAGGCAGGTGGGGCCGGTGCTGCGCTCAATGGCGATCTTCCAAGCCATTGCTGTTTCCACCGCGTCGCAGGGCCGCCAGACACCCATGTTCGGGATCATCCTGAGCGTCGCCGCCTGCTCCACCGGCTGATGGGTGGGGCCGTCCTCGCCTAGCCCTATGGAGTCGTGGGTGAAGACATATATGGAGCGCTGCTTCATGAGCGCTGCCATGCGCAGGGCGTTGCGGGCGTATTCGGAAAAAATCAGAAAGGTCGCGGTGTAGGGGATGAAACCAGCGTGCAGGGCGATGCCGTTGGCAATGGCACACATGCCGAACTCGCGGACCCCGTAATAGATGTAGTTGCCGCCTGCATCCGTGTTGATCCCCTTGCAGCCGGACCAGATGGTCAGATTGCTGCCGGCCAGGTCCGCCGAGCCGCCGAGGAATTCCGGCAGCATTGGGCCGTAGCCGTTGAGGCAGTTTTGGGAGGCCTTGCGGGTGGCGACCTTTTCTGCCTTGGCGTTGATCCCGTCGATGTAGGCTCCTGCCTTTGCCTGCCAGTCCGCCGGGAGTTTGCCGGAAAGCCTGCGCTCAAGCTCGGCGGCAAGATCCGGGTGTGCGGCTTTGTAGGCGGCCAGGCGGGTGTTCCATTCGGCTTCGCGGGCAGCGCCCTTGTCTTTGGCATTCCAGCCGGCATAGATCTCCTTCGGAACCTCAAAAGCAGGGTGGGGCCAGCCGATGGTCTCGCGGACCAGGGCGATCTCGGCGTCACCCAGGGGTGCGCCGTGGCAGTCTTCCTTGCCCTGCTTGTTGGGGGAGCCCCAGCCGATCACGGTCTTGCAGCAGATGAGCGTGGGTTTGTCCGTTACGGCCTTTGCCTCGGCAATGGCTTTTTTGATTGCCTCGCCGTCATGGCCGTCCACGGCTTCGATAACATGCCAGCCGTAGGCGCGAAAGCGCATGGGGGTGTTGTCGGTGAACCAGCCTTGCACCTCGCCGTCGATGGAGATGCCGTTGTCATCGTACAGGGCGGTGAGCTTACCCAGGCCGAGGGTGCCGGCCAGGGAGCAGGCTTCGTGGGAGATGCCTTCCATCATGCAGCCGTCGCCCAGGAACACATAGGTGTGATGGTCGATAACCGCGTGGCCCGGCCGGTTGAATTGACCGGCCAAGGTTCTTTCCGCAATGGCCATGCCCACCGCGTTGGCAATGCCCTGGCCCAGGGGGCCGGTGGTGGTCTCGATGCCGGGGGCATAGCCGTATTCCGGGTGGCCCGGAGTTTTGGCGTGGAGCTGGCGGAAGTTTTTGATCTCCTCAATGGGCAGGTCGTAGCCGGTGAGGTGGAGCAGGGAATAGAGCAGCATGGAGCCGTGGCCATTACTGAGAACAAAGCGGTCGCGGTTGGCCCATTTGGGATTGGCAGGATTATGGGTAAGAAAGTCGTTCCACAACACTTCGGCGATGTCGGCCATGCCCATGGGTGCGCCGGGATGGCCTGATTTGGCTTTCTGGATGGCATCCATGCTCAGGGCGCGGATGGCATTGGCAAGTTCTCTGCGTGATGGCATGGGGACCTCCAGGGTCTGGTTCTGTGGTGATGGGATTGCCGGAGCAAATATGGTTACGAAATTTTTCTATATACTGTTGCTTGCGGGATATTGCGAATCATAATTTGTCCTGATTAGCGCTAATCTTCCGCAGAACACTAAAAGTGTCATTCCCGAAGCGCTTCTGATCGGGAATCCAGCTTCTAACCGACCGAAATCATGGATCCCCGATAAAGACGTTCGGGGATGACA
>Ga0315272_10000753_pt1 | contig 16490 bp, 18 predicted proteins | sample C3_middle_MG_FD_203918 | JGI IMG/M metagenome (GOLD analysis project Ga0315272, IMG submission 203918) | Sediment microbial communities from Yellowstone Lake, YNP, Wyoming, USA - C3_middle | ecosystem: Environmental > Aquatic > Freshwater > Lake > Sediment | place: USA: Wyoming | collected...
AACAAAAAAGACCGGCGGAATAACCGGTCTTTTTTTATTTTGTGGTGCCGCTGACCGGAATTGAACCGGTACGGGAGTTGCCCCCCGAGAGATTTTAAGTCTCTTGCGTCTGCCAATTTCGCCACAGCGGCATCGTGTTATCGTTATTTATATCGTAGGGGAATAATATAGAAACAGCGGGTTTTGTCAAGGAAAATGTCCTGCGTCGCATTGCCTCGCGGCGCAGGATGGGGAAGCACTGCTTATTCCATGGTGATGGCCGTCACCGGACAGCTGTCCACTGACTGCTGGCAGTCGCAGGTATCGCAGGCAGCGGGATTGATGACCCACGCCTTATCGTCCCGAAGCTCATATACCTTCGGGCAAAGCTCGGAACAGAGTCCACAGCCGATACAGGTATCCATGTCTATCTTAGGGGTTGCCATGACAGCTCCTTTTTTATTGGTAATTTTCTGAGATCGACAAAAAACTCATTTTTTTATGTACGAATTATAGCATTGTTGAGACCTGTCATCTATGATTTGCATCATAAGGGCAGCTCAATAGATCAGGTTCCCCGAATTTTCATGGAATCAACGACGGTTTGAAAGACTCTTTCAGGACTGATGTTTCTCATGCATTTCAAATAGACCGCATGGGAACAGATGAGGTTTTTGCACGGGACACACGGCACATCTTCAGCCTGCACTACCGTATGGCCAGGACCAACAGGGCCGGTCCTCATCGGGTCAGTGGCGCCAAAGAGGCCCACGACCCGTGTTCCCACCGCCGTTCCCATATGCATCGGTCCGGTGTCTCCGCTGACCAACACAGCGCATTGTTCCAAAACGGCCCCCAGTTGCAGCAGGCTGGTTTTACCGGCCAGTATCACTGGTTTTGTTCTGCTCTTTGCAACGATCTCTTCAGCCAGCGGCACGTCAATTTTGCCGCCGACGATCACGACCTGTGCGGAAAGTTTTTCCGTCAGCAGGTCAGCCAGGATCGCGAACTGTTCAGTGGACCACTGCTTTATGGGGTGGCTCGCTCCAGGGTTCAGCGCAATGATCGGCTTATGAAGCGCGCCCAGCCGGGTGACGAGGTCTGTTGCGAACAGCTTGTCGTCAGGCCCTGTTGAAAGTTTCAGGTCCAGGTCCCGGGTTTCAATGCCGAGTGGAGCGAGCGTCTCAAGATAATTAGACACGGCATGGACCGTTCTTGTTCTCGCCTTATGATACACCAGGGTGCGGCAGGGGAAGGCAGCGCTCGCCAGGAGCCACGCCTTAACATTGCTTCGCTGAAATTGAAGAAGAAGGTCGAATTTTGTCCGGCGAAGGTGTCGCCATAGCTCCAGGGACGAACGAACCGTGCGGTTAACGTCCTTTTTATCAAAGATGATCGTCTCATTGACAAGCGGGTCAAACTTGAACAGCTCTGCCGTGATAGCCGATCCGACGACCAGGGTAATGCCGGCAGTTGGATATTTCGCCTTGAGCGCGCGAATGACCGGCGTCATCTGGATAAGATCTCCGATAGCTCCGGGCTTTATAATGAGAATGTTGGTAAAGCGGTCTGCAGTATTCATAGCGTGCCTCTTTTGTGGGGCAGGGTGGATAATAGTACAAAACAACGGGCGCCGCAAGATTAAAAAAGTGATGTGCTCACGGGAAGTGTGATGCCGCTTAATAATTATCTTTACAAATGAACTACTTTTACCTATTATATGACACTATTGGCAGGGCTTATTTGCACTGTATTTCAATGTGTAACCGGAGATAGAGCTGTTTCATGCGGACCGTAATGCAACTTGTTGTGATAGTGCTCCTTTTGATCCTGGCCGGAGCACTGCCGGCTGACCCCGGCCCAAAACATCCCCCTATCGCTCATCACGAGCTGCCCTTTTCATCGGGAGAGAAGCTCACCTACACCATCAGCTGGTCCAACATCGTACAAGCAGGCACGGCAGTCATGGAAGTGAGTGAAGAAAAGACTCCCGATGGCAGAACAGCCTATCGTTTTACCTCAACGGCACGTTCGGTGGGAATGGTGCACACGTTCTACAAAGTTGCGGACCGGATCGACAGCCTGGTCGACAGCGAAACGCTCTCCAGTCTTTCCTTTCACCTCGACCAGAGCCACGGCAAACGCAAAAAGAAAAGGGACCTGACGTTCAATCATACGGAACGGACCGTTGTTGTGCGTTCGGGGGGGAAAGAGGCCACCTATCCTGTTCCGGACGGCACGCAGGACGCTCTCTCCGCCCTGTACTACCTGAGAACGATGCAGGACCTTGCCAACGGAAAAACGATCACGTTCGATGTTCATGACGAAGATAAGACCTGGAAGGTGGATGTGCAGGTGCTGGGGCGGGAAAAGATCACCAGTTCTTTAGGCGAAATCAATACGATCAAACTCAGGACCTATCCCAAATATGAAGGGGTCTTCCAGAGCAAAGGCGAGATCTATTTCTGGCTCACTGACGATGCCCGGAGGATACCCGTGCTTATGAAAAGCGTCATCAGCATCGGATCGATCGTCTCCACCCTGGTGGACCTGAAACCCGGAGAACAGAAGAAATGACCGCGAAAAACGAAGCCAAACGACTCACCGCATTCATCGATAAATTTCCCAAAACACGGACGCTGGTGGTCGGCGATGTCATGCTCGACCATTACATATGGGGGCAGGTGTCGCGCATTTCACCCGAAGCGCCGGTCCCCGTCGTGAACGTCACCCGGGAGAATCTGCTGCTCGGCGGGTCCACCAATGTGGTGAACAATATTCACGCCCTTGGCGCCGGGGTCAGCGTGTGCGGCGTTATCGGCAATGACGATGCGGGCCGGCAGCTCGTGCATATGCTGCGGGAGCAGGGCATCCATACCGACGGCCTCATTGTTGAGCACAACCGGCCGACGACGATCAAGACGCGGATCATCGCCCACAGCCAGCAGGTGGTGCGGTTCGACCGCGAAGCGAAGAGCAGCATCGAAAAGGAGACCCACCGGCAGATCTACGCGTATGTGAAACAACAGGTCCTGGACGGCCTCGATGCCATCGTATTGTCCGACTATTGCAAAGGGGTCGTCACCCAGGGCCTTGTGCGCGATATCGTGACCCTGGCGAAGAAGCATAAGGTCATCGTGTCCGTGGACCCCAAGATCAGCCACTTCGGCATTTACAGCGGCGTCACCATCCTGACGCCGAACACCAAAGAAGCCTCGCTGGGCTCCAAGATCGATATCGAGGATGAGAAGAGCCTGATCAGGGCCGGCAAACAACTGCTCGGCCGCCTCAAATGCACCGCGGTGCTCATCACCCGCGGTGAACACGGTATGAGCCTGTTCGAACGGGGCAAGATCACCCACATTCCAACGAATGCACGCGAGGTCTTCGACGTCACCGGGGCCGGCGATACGGTCATCAGCGTGCTCACCCTGGCGATGGCGGCCGGCGCAAGCCTCGGCGATGCAGCGCGGCTGTCGAATTTTGCGGCCGGGATCGTGGTCGGCATTATCGGGACCGCGACTGTGAAGCCCGAAGAATTAAAACAAAAGATCACCGCGGACAGCACGCCGGATAAGCGAGCGAAAACGGTCTGATCGTTCACGGACAACCACGTGACACATGGCCGGAGCATTAATCCTAAAAAGAACAATTGAGCCACAAAATGCACAGAATTCACAAAATAATCAAGTACACGTGCTTTGGAAATACCTCACCGATTTGGTGAGAACTCCAGTCTTTTCAATTTTTTGTTTATGTGACTTATGTGCTTTATGTGGCTAACTGCCGTTTATAGGTTAATACAGAAGGGGACCAGTACATGAAAATCTCAGTAATCGGAACAGGCTATGTCGGCCTCGTTACCGGCACCTGCCTTGCTGAAAGCGGCAGTGATGTCATCTGCATGGACATCGATAAAAAAAAGATCGACCTGCTCAATGCAGGCAGCGTCCCGATCTATGAACCGGGACTTGAAGAACTGATCAAGCGGAACGTGGCCCACGGCAGGCTGAGCTTTACCACCGACATCCGTTCTGCTGTCAAAAAAGCGGACATCATCTTCATTGCCGTGGGAACGCCGCCGGGAGAGGATGGTTCCGCGGACCTGAAATACGTGCTCGGCGCAGCACGCGATATCGGCACGCATCTCTCCGGATACACGGTCGTCATCAACAAGAGCACGGTCCCCGTCGGCACCGCCGACAAGGTCAGAGCGGCCATTGCTGGCAGGACCAAACAGAAATTCGATGTTGTTTCCAATCCCGAGTTCCTGAAAGAGGGCGCGGCCATCGAAGACTTCATGAAGCCCGACCGCGTCGTCATCGGCGTCGACAGCCCCAAAGCAGCAGCGCTGATGCAGGAGCTCTATGCGCCGTTCGTGCGCACGGGAAAGCCGATCCTGATCATGGACGTCAGGAGCGCGGAGATGACCAAATACGCATCGAACGCCATGCTCGCCACGAAGATCTCCTTTATCAACGAAATGGCGGTCATCTGCGCCAGCCTCGGCGCTGATATCGACAACGTGCGCAAGGGGATGGGGTACGACCGGCGCATCGGATTCGAGTTCCTCTTTCCGGGCGTTGGGTACGGCGGATCCTGCTTTCCCAAGGATGTAAAGGCCCTGGTCCAGACCGCCAAAGACAACGGCGTTGACGCGAAAGTACTAAGGGCCGTCGAAGCGGTGAACGAACGGCAGAAGACGCAGTTGTCAACTATGATACTCAGACACTTTGCGGAAAAAGGAACCAAAAAAACAACCTCCGTGAAGAGACCGCTGGAAGGCAAAGTGATCGCACTCTGGGGCCTTTCCTTCAAGCCGAACACCGATGATATGCGCGAGGCGCCCTCGGTCGTCATTATCAACAGCCTGCTTCGCGCCGGCGCCGCCGTCAGGGCGCACGATCCTATAGCCGAACATGAGGCACGCAAGATCTTCAAGAACAGGATCGGGATCACGCAGGACGGCTATGAGGCGCTCCGGGGAGCCGATGCGCTTGCGGTGGTGACCGAGTGGAATGAGTTCCGGACGCCCGACTTCCAGAAGATGAAAAAGCTCATGAAAAAACCAATCATCTTCGACGGCAGGAATATCTATAACCAGGAAGAGCTCAGGAAAATGGGATTTACCTACTACGGCATCGGGAGAAGATAAGAATAATTCAAGATTCAAGATTCAAGATTCAAGATTCAAGATTCAAAATTCAAGATTCAAGACACACGTTAAAGACGATGATGAGGAGATACGATGCGAATACTGGTTACCGGCGGCGCGGGATTTTTAGGGTCTCATTTGTGCGAACGACTGCTCAAGGAAGGGCATGAGGTGCTCTGCCTGGATAATTTTTTTACCGGCAGAAAAAACAATATTGCGGCATTCTTAAAGGACCCTGCGTTCGAGCTGGTGCGGCACGATATCGTGCTTCCCATTTTACTGGAAGTGGACAAGATCTATCACCTGGCCTGCCCCGCTTCGCCCATACATTATCAGTACAACCCGGTGAAGACCATCAAAACGAACTTCCTCGGTACGCTCAACATGCTCGGCATAGCGAAAAGGACGAAGGCCCGGATCCTCCTGGCTTCAACCTCCGAAGTATACGGAGATCCCATCGTGCATCCGCAAACAGAGGACTACTGGGGCAATGTCAACCCCATCGGCATCAGAAGCTGCTATGACGAGGGTAAACGGGCTTCCGAGACCCTCATGATGGACTATCACCGCCAGAACCGCGTGGATATCAAGATCGTCCGGATCTTCAACACCTATGGCCCGCGCATGCTGCAGCATGACGGCCGGGTGGTGAGCAACTTCATCGTTCAAGCGCTCCAGGGCCAGGACATCACGGTTTACGGGGAAGGGTCTCAGACCCGTTCGTTCTGCTACGTTGACGACCTGGTCGACGGCATGGTCAGGATGATGGACAGCGAGAATTTTATCGGCCCCGTGAACCTGGGGAACCCCGAGGAGTATACTATCCTCGATTTCGCAAAAAAGATCATTGCCATGACGGGATCGAAGTCGAAGATCATTCATCAGCCGCTGCCCTCGGACGACCCCACGCAGCGTCAGCCCGATATTACCCTCGCCGGGGCCAAGCTCGGTTGGAAGCCGAAGGTGACTGTGGATGACGGTTTGAAAAGAACGATCGAATACTTTAAAAAGGAACTGTCGGTCTGATTAACCGAATCTTTGTTATCCGCAGATTTCGCAGATGGCCGGAAATTTTACGACAAGAAAGAGAACCTTTGACACTGATCACGGCTGATTAAATTATGAAAAATCATGATGCGGCCTTGGTGTATCCGATGTTATCATAGCCGTTATCAGATTTTATCCGTGTCAAAGATTTTTCTATTCTTTAATGCTACCCAAAATAAATTCTATGAAAGCATCTCAAAACATCATCGCCATCATACCGGCCCGTTACGGATCGACCCGGTTTCCCGGAAAGTCGCTTGCCCTGATCCAGGGCAAACCCATGATCCAGTGGGTCTATGAGCGGACAAAGCGATCGCAGCTCGTCGACCGGGTGCTGGTGGCCACGGACGACGACCGCATCATGCGGGCTGTTGCCGGTTTCGGGGGAGAGGCCGTCATGACCTCGCCGGACCATCCCACGGGCACCGACCGCATCGCCGAGGTCGCCCAGGGACTGGACTGCGGCATTATCGTGAATGTGCAGGGCGACGAACCGCTGATCGAGCCTGCCATGATCGATGAAGCGATCGGTCCGCTGAAGAACGACGCGGCCATCCTCATGGGAACGGTCTGTAAGCAGATCGACAGCGCGGAAGAAGCCTTTGATCCCAACGTGGTCAAGGTCGTTCTTGACGAACAGGGTTTTGCTTTGTTGTTCTCGCGCGCCCCCATACCCTGGGACCGGGACGCCTGGGCGGGCAAACGGTCTCTGGATGAGCTGCCCCTGACCACTGCTCTGTATAAACACATCGGCCTGTACGTGTATCGCCGGGAGTTCCTGCTGCGCTACGCGAGCCTGCCCCAGACACGACTGGAGAACGTTGAAAAGCTGGAGCAGCTGCGCGCACTCGGGCACGGCTACCGCATCCGGGTCGTTATCACGGAATACGAATCCTTTGGTGTTGACATCCCGGGGGATTTGAGTAAAATACTGAATCGCCTGAAAGAAAGAAGAACCTAAGGTATGGAAAAGAAAAAAGCTGCGACAAAATACATCTTCGTAACAGGCGGGGTCGTTTCCTCGCTCGGCAAGGGACTTGCCGCGGCTTCCATCGGGGCGCTGCTGGAGAGCAGGGGATTGAAGGTGACCTTTCTCAAGCTCGACCCGTATATCAATGTCGATCCGGGAACGATGAGCCCCTTCCAGCACGGCGAGGTCTACGTGACCGACGACGGCGCCGAGACCGATCTCGACCTCGGACATTACGAACGGTACAGCAACGCGGTTGTCGGCAAGAAGAACAATTTCACCTCCGGCAGGATCTACTATAACGTTATCACCAAGGAACGGCGCGGCGACTATCTGGGCGGCACGGTCCAGGTCGTACCGCACATCACCGACGAGATCAAGCGCGCGATCACGGACCTCGCGGACGATGAAGATGTCGTGATCGTCGAGATCGGCGGCACCATCGGCGACATCGAAAGCCTTCCCTTCCTCGAAGCCATCCGTCAGCTGCGCTATAACCTGGGCAGGCAGAACGTGCTCTATGTCCATCTTACGCTCGTTCCCTTCATCAAAGCAGCCGGCGAGTTGAAGACCAAACCCACGCAGCACAGCGTCAAAGAGCTCCTGTCCATCGGTATTCAGCCGAACATTCTCGTATGCCGCAGTGAATGGCCCATCCCCAAGGACATGAAGCGGAAGATCGCGCTCTACTGCAACGTGGATGAGAACGCCGTCATCACCGCCCAGGATGTCGAGACGATCTATGAGGTCCCGCTTCACCTGCATGAAGAGGGGATCGACGACCGCATTGTCGAATTGCTGGAGCTCAAGTCCTCAACGCCCAACCTGAAAACGTGGGAAACGATCGTCGAGCGCATCAAGCACCCGACCAAAAACGTCACCATCGCGCTGGTCGGGAAATACATCGACCTGAAGGAGGCCTACAAGAGCCTCTGCGAAGCGCTGACCCACGGCGGCATTGCCAATGACGCAAAAGTGAACATCACCTGGGTGGATTCCGAGGACATCGAAGCAAAGGGCGCCGAAAACATGCTCAAGGGCGTGGACGGCATCCTCGTTCCGGGCGGTTTCGGCATCCGGGGTGTTGAAGGCAAGATCGCAGCCGTCAGATACGCGCGGGAAAATAAAATACCCTACTTCGGCATTTGCCTCGGCATGCAGTGCGCCGTCATCGAAGCAGCGCGAAACCTTGCCGGCATCAAGGCCGCTAACAGCTTGGAGTTCAACCTGCAGACGCCGGACCCGGTCATCTACCTCATCGAACAGTGGTTCGACTACCGGACCCAGTCCGTTCAGAAACGCGACCTGACCTCTGATAAGGGCGGCAGCATGCGTCTTGGCTCCTACCCCTGCAAGATCGAGAAGGGGACCCATGCCTACGAAGCCTACGGCAAGGACGAGATCGCTGAACGGCATCGTCATCGTTATGAGTTCAACAACCGCTACAAGGACGCGTTGATGAAGGCGGGGCTCGTGATCAGCGGCACCTCTCCCGACGGAGAACTGGTCGAGATCGTGGAGCTCAAGGACCATCCCTGGTTCCTCGGTTGCCAGTTCCATCCGGAATTCAAATCAAACCCACGCAAACCGCACCCGTTGTTCACGGCGTTCATCAAGGCCGCATTGAAGAAAAAAGAACAGGGGGCCAAATCATGATGCGTCAGGTCCAGGTCAGGGACATATCCTTTGGCGACAATCTGCCCTTCGTGCTGATCGCCGGGCCCTGTGTGATCGAGTCTGAAGGCGCTACACTCGAAGCCGCGGCACGGCTCAAAGAGATCACGACCGACCTCGGTATTCCGTTCATTTTTAAATCATCCTATGACAAGGCCAACCGCAGTTCCTCCCGGTCCTACCGGGGACCGGGGCTTGTGGAAGGACTGCGCATCCTTGCCCGCGTGGGGAAAGAGCTCAATCTGCCCCTGCTCTCGGATGTGCACCGTTTTGAGGAGATCGGGCTGGCAGCCGAGGTCCTGGACATCCTGCAGATACCGGCATTCCTCTGCCGGCAGACCGACTTTCTCATCGAAGTGGCGCGGACCAACCGGGTCGTGAACATCAAAAAGGGGCAGTTCCTCGCACCCTGGGACATCAAGAATGCGGCCGACAAAGTGGCATCCACCGGCAATGAAAAGATCCTCATCACCGAACGGGGAGTATCGTTCGGGTACAATAACCTGGTCGCGGACATGCGCGCCCTGCCGATCATGCGTGCTTTGGGCTATCCGGTCGTATTCGATGCCACCCATGCAGTCCAACTCCCCGGAGCGGGCGGGACCGCGTCCTCCGGCGACCGGCAGTACGTCTCGCACCTCACGAGGGCCGCGATAGCCGTGGGCATCGACGCACTCTTCATGGAAGTGCACGCCTGCCCGGACAAGGCGCTCTGTGACGGTCCGAACATGCTCAGCTTTGAAGAACTCCCGGCATTATTGAAGCAGGCGCAGCAGATAGACAGGATCGTAAAATGACGATCGAGCGGGCAAAACGGGTGCTCAGAATCGAAGCCGATGCCGTGGCGGCATTGATCGACCGGATCGATGCGACCTTCGTGCAGGCCGTTGATATGGTGCTGGAAAGCAAAGGCAGAGTGGTCGTCACCGGCATGGGCAAGTCCGGCCAGATCGGGAAAAAGATCGCTGCCACGCTGGCATCCACGGGCACACCGGCGCTGTTCCTGCATCCGGCAGAGGGCGTCCATGGCGACCTTGGCATGGTCATGCGCGGCGATGTGGTGATCGCGCTTTCGAACAGCGGAGAGACCGAAGAGCTCGCCCGCATGCTCCCGTCGCTCAAACGGCTCGGGATCCAGATCATTGCCTTGACCGGCAACAAGGAATCCACCCTTGCCAAGAACAGCGATGTCGTGCTCGATGTGGGAGTGAAGGAAGAAGCCTGCCCGCTGGGGCTTGCACCGACGGCCAGCACCACCGCGGCCCTTGCCATGGGAGACGCACTGGCGGTGGCGCTTCTTGACAAGCGCGGATTCAGGCCCGAGGATTTCGCCTGTTTCCATCCCGGCGGCGCACTCGGAAAACGGCTGCTGCTGCGCGTTCGCGATCTTATGCATAGTGGAAATGATATACCGACCGTCAGCGAAAATACGCTCATCAAGGACGCCATCTTTGAGATTTCCTCGAAAAAAATGGGCGTTACCGCGGTCCTGGATGCGGCAGGCAGGCTGGTCGGCGTCATTTCGGATGGTGATCTGCGGCGCTGGATGGAGAAGACCGAGAAAACGGGCGAGAACCTGCTTGCGAAGAAGGCCGTGGAGATCATGACAAAAAATCCGAAAACGGCTAACAAGGACTCCCTGGCAGCCGAGGCCGTGGCCATCATGGAAAAGAATTCCATCACCTGCCTGATCGTGGCTGATGCGCAAAAGAAACCGGAAGGCGTCATCCATCTGCATGATTTGCTGAAGGCAGGGGTGGTTTGAGGGGCAGGAGACAGTAGAGACAACAGACTGGAGACAACAGACAGGCGACAGGAGACAGCAGACAGGAGACAGGATCATAAATCAACCTTTAGTCTTCAGCCTTAACACCTGAATTACAAACACCTGAATTATTTATGAGAAAAACCAAAACAAGCGTCCAGACTAAAGCGAAGAACATCAAACTGCTCCTCCTCGATGTGGACGGAGTGATGACCGACGGCAGGATCATCCTGGACAACCAGGGCAATGAGCAGAAGGCGTTCCACGTGCGCGACGGCCATGGCATCAAACTGGCGCAAAAGGCAGGCATCATCATCGGTATCATTACGGGCAGAAAATCCGAGGTGGTGAACATCCGCGCACGGGAATTGGGCATTACCGAGGTCTATCAGGGCGCACACGAGAAGATCGCCATTTACGACGAGATCCTGAAGAAATACGGGTTCCGCGATGCCGAGGTCGCTTATATGGGCGATGACGTTGTAGACCTTGCTATCTTTAAACGGGCCGGTCTAGCCGTGACCGTTGCTGACGCTGATCCGGCAGTGAGACCCTTCACGGACATGGTCACCCGGGCGGCAGGAGGCCGGGGGGCCGTCCGCGAACTCATCAATCTTATCCTCAAAAAACAGGGCCATCTCCCGACTGCATGAAACGCCGCCTGATCACATTGCGTAAATCGCTCAGCCGCATTTCTTTGCTCTGGTCGATCAGGCTTATCTGGTTCATTTCACGCCTGCTCCCGTATGGATTCGGAGTTCAGGCCGGCGCCGCCCTCGGATTCGTGGGCTATTATCTCCTCCCGCGGGAACGGAAAAGGGCGCTTACGCATCTGACCTCGGTCTTCAAGGACCGGGGCGATGCCTGGATCAGGCGGACTGCGCGCGGAAGTTTCATGCATCTCGGCAAGTCGATGCTTGAGATCATGCTGATGACCCCGGACCGGTTGGCGGTGATTGCCGATTTTCCGGGCCAGGACAACCTTCGCGTTGCTCTCGCGGCAGGCAAGGGCGTCGTCTATGTCACCGGCCATATCGGGAACTGGGAATTGTGCGGCGGCGTCATTGCTCAGCACTTCCCGCTCAGCGTTGTTGCCGCGCCGATCGAGCCAGAGCCCCTGAATGACATGCTTGTCCATTTGCGCGAACAGACCGGCATGAAGATCATCCTGCGCGGCAAACCAGGCGCCTCGCGCCAGCTCATACGCATATTCAAGGAAAACCGCATCCTGGGCCTGCTCATTGACCAGGATACCGATGTGGAGGGAGCATTCGTTGATTTCATGGGACGCCCGGCCTGGACCCCGACCGCTGCTGCTGCCATGGCGATCAAATTCAACGCCCCCGTTGTTTTCGGCTACACGCGGCGGGGCAGGGACAACCGGCACACCGTGATCGTAGAAGGCCCTCTGGAACTGGTCAGGACAGGGGATATCGAACAGGACATCATAACCAATACAGCGCTGTTCAACCGAAAGATCGAAGAATGCATCATGCGTGAGCCCGAGCAATGGGTCTGGATGCACCGAAGGTGGAGGAGACAACCGTGAAAATATTCAATGTCCCAAACCTTCTCTCAATGAGCAGGATACTGGCGGTCCCCGTGTTCATCTTCCTCATGCTCGATCCGAGCCCTTTGCGCTCCCTTGCAGCCGGTATCGTGTTCTCCATTGCATCCGCCACGGACTGGCTGGACGGCTACCTTGCGCGAAAATGGGGGCAGGTGACCAAGATGGGGAAGCTGCTCGACCCCATTGCCGACAAGATCCTGATCATGGCCGCCCTGGTGGTCCTGGTCGAGATAAAATCCGACGTGGTCCATTCCTGGATGGCGATCCTTATCATCGGCAGGGAATTCGCCGTGACCGGTCTTCGCGCGATCGCCGCCAGTGACGGCGTCGTCATCCCTGCTGAGACGATCGGCAAATATAAGGTCGGCGCGCAGATCGTGGCAGTCCTGTCACTGCTCCTGTATCAATATTTCGACAAGGACTGGATGACCGATCTCGGCCGGATCGCGCTCTGGGTCGCCATGGTCCTCGCCGTGTACTCGGCGGTGCTGTATTTCAGGACCTACTGGAATAAGCTGAATAGTTAAGGGACACAGAGAAAACAAGTAACCATTGACACTGAAAAACCATGATCCCTTATGATCTGCACTGATACATCATATACAATCAGTGGAAATCAGTGTCAAAAGAAGACTTTCTAACTGTTTATGACTACAACTCTTACAATATCGGCCGTCATCCTCTGCTACCTCATCGGGGCAATACCCTTCGGGCTGCTTTTCACCCGGTGGTTCTCCCATATCGATGTGCGGACCGTGGGAAGCGGGAATATCGGCGCTACCAATGTTTTGCGCGCAGCCGGAAAGAAGGCCGCAATACTGACGCTGCTTGCCGACTGCCTCAAAGGCCTGCTGCCGGTCCTGGCGATCAGATTGTTGTTTCATGACGACTACACTTCCGTCCTGTCAGGCGCTGCGGCCTTGCTCGGCCACACCTTCCCGATCTATCTGGGGTTCAAAGGCGGGAAGGGTGTCGCCACCAGTTTCGGCGTTGCGCTGGCGCTCACCCCTTTGGCTGCGCTCGCAAGCCTCATCACCTGGGCCGTCGCCGCCTTTCTCTGGCGCTATTCTTCCCTTGCAGCGCTCACCGCATTTGCGCTCTATCCGCTGTATACCTTTACGCTCTATCCCTCACAGCACCTGCAACTGCTCTCGCTCTTTCTCTTCGGCATGATCTACGCCAGGCACCGGGATAATGTCAAACGGCTCATTGCCGGGACGGAATCGAAGATAGGGAAGAAATAAGGGATCGGTTCATTCATTTGACGGCCTATGGCCACAACCAGATAACGAACCTTTGACACGGACGCTGGTTGCGATCAGGATATTTTTCTTGATTACACAAGTTCTGTTGTGTAAAATAGTGTGTAGAGGTGATGCCGATGCCGACCAATCTTGCCATTGACGACAAATTAATAGAGGACGCGCGCCGTATCGGGAAACATCCGACGAAAAAACAGGCGGTCAACGAAGCCCTCCGGGAATATATACAACGCCGGAAGCAGCTTGAGATCCTAACGCTTTTTCATGCCGTAGATTATGCTCCGGACCATGACTATAAAAAACAGCGGAAAAGGGCATGAAAGTCCTGGTTGACACGTGCGTTTGGTCGCTGGCGTTCCGACGCACCGGGGTAAAGGAGGAAAGCGAGCCTGTTGTGCGGGAACTTCAGGAACTCATCCATGATTCCCGGGTGCAAATGATCGGACCGATCCGGCAGGAAGTATTGTCGGGGATACGAACGCAAGCCCAATTTGAGGTTCTTCGTGATCACTTGCGCGCCTTTCCCGACCTCGAGATCACTTTTGCCGATTACGAACTCGCCGCAGCAATGTTCAACAAGCTTCGCTCAAAAGGGATCCAAGGATCAAACACAGATTACCTTTTGTGCGCTCTCTCTCAACAGTACCACATGCCGATTTATACCGTTGATGCGGATTTTCTCCTCTTTAAAAAACATCTCCCCATAAAGCTCCATCAGCCGCGTACAGTGCGCGCTCATCATCCTGTAGAGTGAGAACAATGACGACTGACCTCATGACCGTGGATCCCGGTGAACTCCTGACACCTGCAATTGCCGCGGCCCGGGAAGCGGGAAATGCGGTGATGGAAGTATATGCGTCCGATTTCGCCGTGGAGCACAAGGACGACAAGTCGCCGCTCACCCTCGCGGATAAACGCTCGCATGAAATAATCGTAAAAAGGCTTTCCAATATCACCGGGAAGACAATCCCCATCCTCAGCGAAGAAGGGAGGGGCATTCCCTACGAAGAAAGAAAAAACTGGGACTATTTCTGGCTCGTCGACCCCCTGGACGGGACCAAGGAATTCATAAAAAGGAACGGCGAGTTCACCGTCAATATCGCGCTGATCCAGGGGCACAGGCCGGTACTGGGCGTCATTTATGTTCCGGTAACGGAGACGCTCTATTACGCCCGTGAGGGAGCGGGCGCGTATAAGGAAAGCAAAGGGAGCACGATCAAGCTGCCGGAGCTTCAAACACGGGGACGCTTTACGATCGTCGGCAGCCGATCCCACGCCACGCCGGAGCTTGCAGCCTTTGTCGAGGAAATGAAAAAGAACCACGGCGAGGTCGATTTCATCTCCGCGGGCAGTTCCTTGAAGTTCTGCCTGGTGGCCGAAGGAAAGGCCGATGTGTATCCGCGGTTAGGGCCCACCATGGAATGGGACACCGCCGCGGGACAGGCGATCGCGGAGCAGGCGGGGGTATCGGTGATCGACAGGGAAACGAAAAGGCCGTTGGTGTATAATAAACCAAATCTGCTGAACCCGTGGTTCACGGTGAACAGGCGAATAGGAGCACCTTAGTGGATTCCCTCAGGGGGACACTTTTATTGTGAGGTAACGCAGTGAAAAAAATATTAGTTACCGGTGCTGCCGGCTTTATCGGTTTTCATTTATCACAGGCACTTTTAAAACACGGCGATGCGGTAACCGGCATCGACAATCTCAATGATTATTATGATGTGGACCTCAAAAACGCGAGGCTCGCGCAACTGGTGGAAAAGCATAGAAATTTCAAATTCGTGAAAGCCGGTATTGAAGACCGGGAAACGACGGAACATCTTTTCAAGGAAGGCGCATTCGACGTTGTGATGAATTTAGCCGCTCAGCCCGGAGTCCGGCACTCCCTGAAGAACCCTTATTCCTACATCGACACGAATATCGTCGGATTCACGAATATCCTCGAAGGCTGCAGGCATACCAACGTTAAACATCTAGTCTTCGCATCGTCAAGCTCGATCTACGGGACCAATCACAAGACGCCGTTTTCAGTCAGCGACAACGTGGATCACCCCGTATCGCTCTACGCCGCATCCAAAAAGGCAAACGAACTGATGGCGCATACCTATGCGCACTTGTACGGACTGCCCTGCACCGGTCTCAGGTTTTTTACGGTGTATGGCCCCTGGGGTCGTCCGGACATGGCCTATTTCTCATTCACGAAGGCTATCATGGAAGGAAAGCCCATCGATGTATTCAATTATGGCGACATGAAGCGTGATTTCACCTATATCGACGATATTGTGGAAGGGATCGTGCGCATAATAGATAAAGTTCCGCAGCCGAACCCCGCGTGGGACAGGACGCATCCTGATCCGGGATCAAGCTACGCGCCGTACAAACTGTATAACATCGGCAACAACAATCCTGTCCAGCTTATGAGATTCATTGAAGTTCTTGAGGCGAACCTCGGCAGAAAAGCCCTGAAAAACATGCTTCCCATGCAGCAGGGCGACGTCCCTATCACTTATGCGGATGTCGATGAGCTCATGAAAGATGTCGGCTTTAAACCGTCCATACCGATCGAAGAAGGCATACGGAAGTTTGTGGAATGGTATCTTGCCTACTACGGGACCGATGTCCCGGCCGGGAAAACGGTTATTCACAACGCGGCATCTATGCCGACGCGTCAGGCATGACTTTTTACACTACTGGACGAATGAGGACAATCGACATGATAAAGCATAAGATGTTTTACATTGTATAAGGAAACGATAGCATGAAAAACATCTATGTTACGCAACCATATATGCCTCCCTTAGAAGAATTTATACCGTATCTTGAAAAAATATGGGAGAGTAAATGGCTTACCAACAGTGGTCCCTTTCACCAGGAACTGGAAAAAAAACTGGCGGATTATCTGGGGATTGAGCATATTGCCTTATTTGCCAACGGCACGCTTGCCCTTGTTACAGCACTTCAATCGTTGCAAATTACCGGAGAGGTCATTACCACTCCATTTTCGTTTGTTGCCACGGCACACTCGCTTCTATGGAACGGTATTAAGCCTGTTTTCGTTGATATCG
>Ga0315272_10000754_pt1 | contig 16484 bp, 13 predicted proteins | sample C3_middle_MG_FD_203918 | JGI IMG/M metagenome (GOLD analysis project Ga0315272, IMG submission 203918) | Sediment microbial communities from Yellowstone Lake, YNP, Wyoming, USA - C3_middle | ecosystem: Environmental > Aquatic > Freshwater > Lake > Sediment | place: USA: Wyoming | collected...
ACGGGCGGTGCCGTTATCATCATGGAGACCAAGTCCGGGACGAACCAGTACCACGGCAGCGCCTTCGAGTTCTTGCGCAACACGGCCCTCAACGCGCGCCAGTTTAACGTCGCCACCACGCCCACGGATATTGAAAACGACTTTGGCGCCACCCTCGGTGGGCCGTTGAAGATTCCAGTTTCAGGACTGCGGCGCAACAAGGCTTTCTTCTTCTTCAACTACGAAGGGTTTCGGCAGGTTGGCGCACCGAACCGTTCGACCTACAGCATCCCGTCGCTGCTCGAGCGGCAGGGCGATTTTTCGGATTGGAGAGACGCCGGCGGCAACCTGATCCCGATCTACGATCCTTTGACATCGCGCACTCTTGCCGACGGTACCGTCGTGCGCCAGCAGTTCATGGGCTGCGACGGGCAACACCCGAACGTGATCTGCCCAACCCGGTTCGACGGCAGTGCACTCGGGTTTCTCAAGTACCTCCCCCAGCCGACCGCTAGCGGCCCATTGAACAACTTCGTTCCGCAGAACAGCGGCAGCAACTACAACGGTAAAACGAACCTTTATAGTGGACGGGTGGACGAGTATCTCGGCGACAAAGACCACATTACGGTGACGATCTTCCGCCGCGACATGCCGACCTACACTTCGTCACAGTTGCCACCGCAGATCAGTACGGATTTCGATGTCTACAAGTACACCTGGTCGAATCACGTCAACTGGGATCACACGTTTGGCTCGACGCTGCTCAACCACTTGCCGGCAGCTACAATCACGACTATTATCAAGGCGGTGGACACAATGCGGGTTATGCGGATTCGTTGCCGCAAATCGCCGGGGCACCAAGCCACCAGTACCCGCCGCAAATCAACTTCAGTTCCGGTTTTACTTCGTTCGGCTCGGGGATCGGCTCCGGGCCGGACAATAAGTGGCTGGCGCCTGCGTTCGTGTTCAGTGACCTGTTGACGTGGGTGAAGGGGCACCACACGTTGAAGTTCGGCGCCGAATATCGTAACGAGAGAGACTCCAACGAGGTCACTTCGGGTGAGTCCGGGACGCTGAGCTTCGGCCAGTTGGAAACCGGTTTACGAAACGTAAATAGCGGCAACCCCGTAGCGAGTTTCCTGCTCGGCCAAGTGGATAGTGGGAGCCTCTCGGATCGGCCCTACGGCCTGTGGTCGGCGCGTTGGAGCTCTTATATCGCGCACGTGGGCGATACATGGAAGGCGACGTCCAAGCTAAGCGTCAACCTCGGTGTGCGTTGGGACATGCATCCGCCGACGGTGGAACAGCACGACGTTTTCTCATTTCTCGATCCATCCGCTCCGAACCCGTCGGCCGGTGGGTTGCCAGGCGCATTGACTTTCGCAGGAACACGCTGGGGTCAGTACAGCTATGGCAAGCGCTATCCGGAACAGTTGTTCACGACGGGCTTCGCGCCGCGCCTCGGCATCGCATACGCGGTGAATGACAAGACCGTGGTCCGGACGGGCTACGGCATCTTCTACGACGCCGGCTACTACCCCGGCTGGATGGGCGGCATCGCCAACGACGGCTTTAACCTGAACAACTACAGCTTCGGCTCACCGGACGGCGGCCTCACACCGGCTTTCGAGACCGCGCAGGGGTTCCCTAACACCTGGCCGAAGCCGCCGTTTATCGATCCCGGCTTCCTCAATGGCCAGAACGGTCCAATCTACCGGCCCAAAGACGCCAACCGCCTTCCGTATACGCAACAGTGGAACTTCGGCGTCGAGCGAGAGATCACCAAGGATCTGTCGATGACGGCCTCCTACGTCGGCACGAAGGGCACGCGGCTGACCTCTTCGTTGCTGCCGATCAACGCCCTCAATCCGGCGCTGGAAAAACAGTACGGCAACCAGTTGTTCGACACATTCGGCTCGACGGACACCGTCGTGGACGGCGTGCATACGCCTTACTCGGGGTGGGCTAATCAGATGTCGAGCTGCGGCGCAACAGTAGCCCAGGCGCTGCTGCCGTTTCCGCAATACTGTGGCGGGCTGACCGGCATCGACGAGAAGGCTGGCAACTCGAATTACCATTCGCTGCAACTCAAGGTGGAGAAACGCTTCTCCAAGGGCGTATGGGTGTTGGGCTCCTATACGTGGGCCAAACTGCTGACCGATACCGATAGCAACCAGCCCGGCGCCTCACCGTTCTCGCCCTATGAGCGGCAACGCAACAAGTCGCTGGCCCAGACCGATATCCCACAAACATTAGTAGCCAGCTTCGTTTACGACATGCCGTTCGGCCGCGGCCGCCGGTGGGTGAACAACAACCGTTTGGCCGACCTGGCAATCGGCGGATGGCAACTCAGCAGCATCATCCGATTCAGCACTGGTGCGCCCCTGACAATCACGAGCTCCAAATGCAACGTCCCCGGGGCTTTCCGCGCAGCCTGCTTGCCTGGTGTGCTGTCGGGTCAGAATCCGTGGGCGCAGCAGGGCAGCGTCAACCCGGACCTGTCGCTATTGAACGTTAACGCCTTCCAGAGCGCCGACACATTCAACAATTACTGGGGCGCAGGATCGAGAGTGACGAATCTGCGCACGCCGAACTTCTTCAACGAGGACCTGACCATCCAGAAGTCTTTCGCCATCACTGAAAAGATCGCATTCCAAGTGCGAGGCGACTTCTTCAACGTTTACAATTCGCACACGCTGACGGGTTTCAACACCGACGTGGCCAGCCCGTCGTTCGGCATGTGGAACGGTGGCGTGACCAACCCGCGCTACCTGCAAATCGGCGGCAAGATCAAGTTCTGAAGCTCCTGAAGCATAGCCAGCGGCGCGAGATGCGTTCCCGCGCCGCTTCTTTGTGACATGTGCAGTCTAATTGGATTCCCGCTCTGCGTCCTGCGCGATGCGGTTCAGGGATTCGTATTCGGCTGGAGTGCAGACCGGGTCCATGCGGTCGTAGCCGGTTGTGGCCATCTCGACGAACTCAGCCGCCTTGACGAGAGAGTCTTTGGCGCCACGTTTTTGCCAGGCGTCCCAGCCGTACCGATTGAATATCTTCGAATGGAGATAGGCTTGGCGGGCATGGTGTGCGGTATGATCTTCGCCTAGGTAGCTGCCACCGATGCCGACCGAGGCGATCACCTCCTCAGCCAGTTCCTCAGCCCCCGCGGCGATTCCTTGTACCACGTAGTTGTAGGTATCGAGCCACTCGTTGTCCAGCACGAGCTGTTCGAAACTGAAGCCCTGATCAGCGCCTGCCAGGCCCTGGGCACCGATGGCCCGGGCACCGGCGAGCGCCGCGATTGCGCCGGTAAAGCCCTTTTCGAAACCGGCCTGGAAATCCGGCCGTAAGGAGTCCGTGAGTCCGGCGTTGCACTCGGGTACGAGGCCGTAACGGCGCGCGAGTTGGGCGACAGCGACAGCCAGCAGCGCCTGGTTCGGCGAGCCGAAGGAACAGAGCATAGTGCGCAGATCCAAGCTGTGCGGGATGGCGGTGTAGCGCGGCGCACCGCTCGTGAGCGCATGCACAAGAAAGGCGCAGGCGAGGGTTTCGGCATTCTCAAGCGCCAGCGTGCCAGCCAGCGTAACTGGTCCCGATCCACCTGCCATCACCATGGCGCTGATGCCGATGGGTTGTCTGGCTTGGGCGAAGAGAGTGGCAATCTCGAGACTCTTCTCTTGAAACTGCAGCGGGCTCACGGTGTCCAGCAGGAACCGAATGGAGCGGCCCATTACATCAGCCATGTTGAGGATGTGACGGGCAGACGAGGGTGTCAGCACGAATGTGCCGCCAGGCTTTTGCGAGTAGCTGTAGATGAGCTGGAAAGAGACGACGTCCGTAAGCAGCGGCGGGACATCGGACGGGATAACTACAGCATTGGCGTACGGGAGATTGCGCAGCCGCTGGACGAGAGTAATGCCCTTTTTGACGTCATCGAGCACACCCAGGCGGCGGGTGTTGCTGGGATAGTCAGCGACATAGACCTGCGTGGAGATCCAGCCTTCCAGAGGGCAGGCCCGGTTGTCGCTGACGGGCAGCTCGGCCGCAGCGCGTAGTCGAGCGAGTGTTCGTTCCATAACCGGGGCTGGGATCCGAACGATGCAGGTGCGATGATCGACCTCGGCGCCGAACTCGGCACAGATGCGCAGAGTGGCAGCGTGCGGCACTTTGATGCCGGTGCGGGCCAGGATGCGTAGGCTGGCGTCGTGGATGGATTCGATTTCGGGGGAGTCGAGGACGGCGAGTTGAGATACAAGGTGTCGCATGGGTGATGGGGTATTTTCGAGCTTGAAGAGGCAAGAGTGGACTCTGGCGCGAGGGGGCATGAGAGTCCAGAACGGCATGTCAGCCGGAGGGGTTCCACAGCCCGGCGGCGGCGCCGATGACTCCAGCCCTCGCGCCCAGAGTCCCCTTGCACAATGTGACACGATCTGCGACGAAGGGCGCCGCGGTTTCCCGAAAGGCATGGTCCGCCGCAACCAGCAGCATTTCGCCGGCTTCGGAGACACCCCCGGAGATAGCGACACGGTCGGGAAAGAAGATCGTGGCCATCGAGGCTATGGCGATACCGAGCCAATGGCCAGTGCGGGCGAGCAGCGACTGCGCGGCGGCATCGCCGGCGTGACCCAACTCGATCACGTCGCGCGCCGTGATTGTGCCGTGCAGAGCGAGACGCCGGGCTAGTCCTCCCTGCGGCTCCATTCGGGCTTGCTTGAGCGCTTGCACTTCCAGAGCCGGAGCGGAGATGAGCGCCTCCGCGCAGCCTTGGCAGCCGGCAGCGCATCGCGGGCCCTGAGGATCAACGATGACGTGGCCGATGTCGCCAACGCATCCGTAAGCAGTACGCATGAGCCTACCGTGCTGAATGATTCCGCCGCCCAATCCGGTGCCGATGGAGACTGAAAGAAATCGCGCGACACCCCGGCCTGCGCCATAAAGAGCCTCGGCGAGGCATGCGGCGTTGGAATCTACTTCAAGGATGGCGGGCATCTGCAGGTGCACCGAGAGGTTGGCGAGGAGGGGATAGCCGACTAGTGGTTGAAGGTTCGGGTTATAAACGAGCCGGTCTCGCCGTTCGTCGAGAAAGCCAGCAATGGCGATACCGGCGCCCGAGATGTTGTGACCCTCCGCACGGGCCAATTCAACGAGGGCTTGGGCCGCTTCGACGATCGCGGGCAGGAGCAATGATGGCGCGCCCTGGTTCGATGTGGGAATGGATTTCGCGGCTAAGATTGAGCCATCACCACCAGCGACGATCGCTAGCTTCGTTGATGTACCCCCTATGTCGATGCCGAGCGCGACTGTTTCTTTGAACTGCATTTTGCTTTACAGGACTGGTCCTCTCCAGTGGCCAACGGTTCGCGCCGGTTGGGCGCGAACCGCCGGAAGGACGTCAGGGCTAGACCAGGCTTCCGATTTGCACCACTCTTGGAGAGCCGAAGACGAGGAAGAGCCATCACCGATTCGGCCCTCTCACCGCCAGCCTTACGCGAAGACGGGCCACTGGAAAGTGGAGTTGACTTTCACGCGGCGGCCGGTGCGGCCCGATTCCAGGCAGGCATTCATCACTTCGAGCACGTGCAGTCCATGCTCGGCGCGAATGATGATGGGCTGGTCCGTGGCCAGACACTCGGCGATATAGGAGGCTCCAAACTGCCACTTGTACTTGCCCGGCTCAGTGCTGTAGCGCTGGACCTTGCGATGTCCCTTCGAGGAGATGTCGATACCCTTGGGCTCCCAGTCGTAGCCCACCATGTGCATCGTCCCCTCATGGCCAAAAACGTCGATGGTGTAGTCCTCGGATGATCCGTCGGTATGATCAACACCCGTGAAGTAGGTGTAGCCGGTCTGGACATGCGAGAGGACATTGTCCTTGCGGTGGCGCATGATCAGCATGGTGTTGTCATCGGATTCCACCTTCTCCATCTCGCCCATGGCAATGCGCTCTTTGATATCGGTATCGGCATAGCCGACAACGGATTCTACGGGGCCCAGCAGGCCGGTGAGCGTGGCGACGTTGTAGACGCCGAGGTCATAAAGACTCCCGCCGCCCTTCTTCAAAAACCACTTCGCCCAGGTGAATTCACCCTCGTGTCCATAGAATGCGTGCGCGTTGTAGACCTTGCCGATCCTACCGGCGGCGATTGTGTCGGCCATGAACTTGAATTGCGGGCTGGTAACGACGGTTGGCGAAGGCCACAAGACGACATTCTTGCGATGCGCGATTTCGATCAGCTCACTATATTCGGCGACCGTTTGCGCGGCCGGCTTCTCGCACCACACCTTGCGTCCGGCGAGCAGCGCCTTCTTGTTGATGGGGTAGTGCTCGAGCATCGGCGTGAGGTTCAGGAGCACCTCGAAGTCGGCGCCGGCCAGCATCCTATCGATGTTCGGATAGTGGTTGGGAACGTGCCATTTCTTCGCGGCGGCGTCGGCGCGCTCCGGAAGGATGTCGCAGACGCTGACCAGGTCGATGTAAGGACACTCGGCCATGTTGGGCAGGTAGCTCTGGGACACGCTGCCGCAGCCGATCAAGCCCATTTTGATCTTACGAGTCGTGCTTGGCGCGGCTTGCGCGCCGGACGCCGACTGGACTATGGACCCGGCGGCGACCATGCCCGTTAAGAACATGCGTCGGCCAATTGAATTATCTGAGTTCACCTTAGACTCCTTTAAAAGGTCAATGATCAGTCTCGTAGGAGAGCATTCCTCCCGCGCAAATTGCCAAGAACACCCCAAACCACTGCAGCCCATCGAGCCGCTCCGAGAGGAACAAATAGGCTAGGGCGACGGTGACCAGAGGATAAAGAGCGGTCAGTGGAACGGCCACAGACGCCTTGGCGCCACTCTCAAACGCGGCAAAGAGTAACCACGTGCCGACACCGTTCACGGAACCAGCGAGGACGCCCAGCAGGAGAGCTTTAGAGCTGAGTGTCTCCAACCCTGCTCCTTTCCAGAAAAGGGGTATTGCCAGCAGGTAGCCAACAGTCACCCATATGAGCAGGGACGACGCATTGATGCGGTTGGAACCCAGTTTCTGGAGCAGGCCCACGATGCCCCACAGGGCCGCGGCGAGCAAGGCGAGTTGGAGCCAGTTGGTCATTGGTGGTTCATCCTCGTGAGAAGATCGCCAGTGCAGACAGGGCCACGACGATTCCCATGGCCTGGACCTTGTTCAGTTTCTCCTTGAGGAACAGCACCGCGCCGGCCACAGTGAACAGCGGGAAGAGCGCGGTGACAGGACCCACAATGGACGCCTTACCGTAAGTCATGGCCGCGTAAAAAGCCAGCATTCCGAAGCTGGCCAGCAAACCGTTCAGAATTCCATACATGACGCCGCGACCATCGCGTTGCACGCGAAAGCCCGCTTGCCACAGGGCCAGAATGACCGGCGGAAGCATGCCGCAAACGAAGAGGATCTGCATAGCCTGGGGGGTCATCAGCGCCGTGCCTAGCTTCACCAGGAAGCCCCACACTCCCCACCACAGCATCGACATCAGCGACAACCACAACCACTTCGGCATGAGTTAGGGCCTCTTCATCGAACGAATGCGGCCTCATCCAGGGTGACTTGCGGCGTGTAGAAGAAGCGCCCGATTTCCAGACCGCGCAGTTGCGCCAGGCGAAGTGCGGCGTACTGCACTGGGATTATCTCAACCAGCGGCGCCAGGGAGTCGGAGACAGCCGGGACTTCACAGAGGTCAAGCCCCGTGGTGTCCTCGCCGACCGGCCCGATCACACGCACATGGCCGCCGAAACGAACCAGGTCGCGCGCCAGAGCGAGATTGAGCGCGCGCGTGGGTCCAAAGGGCGCAAACACGAAACCAACGAATCTGTTGTTGACCTGCTCTACGGGGCCGTGCCGGAAGGAGGCCGCCGGCATGCCCATGGCCGGAACCTTGGCAGTTTCATTGAACAGCAAGGAAGCCTCCAGAGCGGAGCCGCAACTGGGCCCGCGTCCGAGAATACACACGGGCGGCGCACAACTCAGGAAGGAGTCCCATTGTTCCAAGGCTTCGCTGCCTGCGGCGATCGCGGGCCGAAGCATGTCGATGGCGGCCTCCACCTCGGCGGCCGCTGCGTCCAGCGTGCCGGTGGCGGCCGCCGCGAGTAGATGCAGCGCCAGCACCGTGCCCGTATAGGTCTGAATAGCCACCATTTCATCGGCCAGGCTGGCGATATGGATTGAGTGATCGACCTGCAACGCGAGGCGGCTTTGCGGCTCGTTGGAAACGCTGATCGTCACGCATTTGCCACGGATTCTATCAAGCAGCATGGAGATCTCTACCGATTCGCCAGAGCGCGAGACCAGTACGACCACTGAGTTTTCGCAGGCTCCCAAGCGGTAATGGAGCAATTCGCCGCTTTCTACAACCATCGCGTTCAAGCCGAGGGCGCAAAGTTGGTATTCGAGCGGAATGGCGGCATACATGGATGCGCCCATGCCGGTGATGACGACGCGGCGGCTGGACCGCAGAGCTTGACCTGCCTCCGCCAGCGTCGTCCGCCCGGTGGCGATCTGGTGGTGCAGCGCACGCGCCAGCGATTCCGGCTGGGAAAGAATGTCGTGGTGCAGTCGAGGAAGTTTCATGGGAGCCTTGAATAGCAAACGTTTGCGGCAAACGTTTACAGTTTATCAGAAACTGACCCTTCCGCCAACGGAATTTCAGCCCGCCGGAGTGCTCCCGGCCAGCCCGGCGGCAAGCGCGCGAATGTAGGCCGCGTTGCAGCCGCAGCACCCGCCGAGGTAACCGATCCGCTCCTGCACCGCCAGGCGGCCAAACTCGGCAAAGCTTCGGCGCGCCACCTGAATGGTCTCAAGTTCATCGGGGAATTCCGGCAACTTGGTGAAGCAGGGGGTTTCGGTGAGCGTACGAAACGCCGCCGGTTGCGCGGCGATGTGGACATCTGTAGCCTGGCGCATGGCGCGCAGTATGGGTAGCATTTGCTCGGGTGCCTGTTCGCAGTTGGCGCCCACGGCGATCGCGCCGGCGCCGGCCATGGCGCGCGCGCACTCCTGAGGGGAGTGGCCGTCGCTGCAGGCGGCGATGGTAGGCCTGAAACTCATAGTGGCGATGGCAGCCAGGCCCGACGCGCGGGCGCAATCGAGGGCGATCAGCATCTCTTCCAGGTGGAAAAAGGTTTCGAGGATCAGAAAGTCGATCCCGGCATCTTGCAGCAGTCGCACTTGCTCGCTCACCAGATCTCGCACGTGGCTTGCCGCCCCTGGTCCCTCGCGTTCGAAGAGCTGGGTGCGCGACACTGACCCGGCCACTAGGGCGCGGTCGCCTGCGACTTCCCTCGCCAGGCGCACGGCAGCAAGGTTGATGTCCTCCGTGCGTGCTCCGTAGCCCGCCCGCGTGAGCTTCTCGCGAGTGGCAAAGAACGTGAGCGCCTGAAGCACCTGTGAACCTGCGGCCAGAAACTCGTGATGTAGGCCGCGCAATGCGTCGGGGTTCTCAATGACCACTTCCGGCGTGAACTGGCCGCTGCCGCGGCCTGTACCGACCTTCTCGCGCCCCGAGCCGCTGTCCACGTACCCGCGGCGTTCGAGTTCTATCAGATAGCCGCCGTCGCCAAGAACGATCCCAGGCTGGTCGAGCATTGATTTGATATCCAGTGCCCTGTTCAATCCTTCCGATTACTTTTCCGCGTTCGGGCCCGTGGGCGCGCGGCGCATCTTCCCCGGCTCCAGAAATGCGGCGGCCGCGCCCACGACGCCGACATCGCGGCCGAGAGCTGCGGTGACGATCGGCACCTGGCGGCTATCCTCCGCCCAGATGTGCTGGCGGGCGGACTCGACAAAGCACTTCCAATAGCGGCCGCCGCAGAGCCCCAAGCCGCCGCCGATCACCACCACCTCGGGATCGAGGATGTTCACTAAGAACCCGACCGCCACGCCCAGTGCTTCTCCAGCCGTCTCTACGATCTCGATAGCTACAAGATCCCCCTGGTCGGCGAGACGCATCACGTCCTCGCCTCGGTGGCTACCGCCGCCGACGCGCGCGGAATAGCGGAGCCCAATCGCTCGGCCGGACGCGAAATCTTCCAGCACCTGTGCTGAGCGCCGGCCGCAGTGCGAGCAACTGTGCGTCATGGGTGAGCTGGCGAGTATCAGGGCGTTGCCGCGCGCGCCTGCATAGGGGCGGCCGTCTTGGACGAGCGAGTAGCTTATGCCCGTGCCGACGCTGACATAGACCACGCTACGGCATCCCCGGCCGGCGCCGTATAGCGCCTCACCGAGCGCCGCAGCGCGTACGTCGGCCTCAACAGTGGCTGGGGCCAACGCAGAGAGGCGATCCTGCACATCCAGCCCCTGCCAGTGGATCGTGAGGCCGCTGGTGATTTCGCCCCGACCGTTGACCAGTTCGGCCACACCGAGGCCGATGCCGGCCACCTTGCGTCCGTCCCGCTGAGCCTCCTGCACCAGACCTGTGGCGAGTTCCAAAGTACTGTCGAACACCTCTTCTCCCGTGCGGCCGGCGCGAGTCGGAATGACGCGCCGCACGAGCACGTCCGCACGAGGAAACATGACCACGCCGGCGGCGATCTTGGTGCCGCCCACGTCGATACCGATGACACAGGTCGACTGGTCCGTCACTTTTGGTATCAAGCTAGCGCTCCTGTCGCGGTTGGAGTTGGTGAAGGTACCACCTTACAAAATGCTCGACGCCGCGTTCATCGGGGCCGTATGGGCCTGGGACATAGCGGGATGAGTTGACGCCGAGTTGGTTGTCCCCGCAAAGCTTCCAATCCTGTTCTGAAGTGAGCCGCCAGAACTCAGTAAGGCGATCCACATCGTAATCGATCCCTTCGCGAGCATCGCCCCAGACAAACCAACAAACCTCAGCCAATGTTCGCTGCGGGCCGGCTGGTGTGATGCGCAGCGTCATCACGTAGTCGCTGTTGGCCTCCAGCAAGAGATTGGGGAGGGTGACGATGGCGAAGCTGCCGTTATCCCAGCCCGGGAGAGAACCCATCAGGGGCGCGACTGGTCTGCCGTCCATGCTCTCAGTGACAAAGCCTGGGCGCAAAGAAAAGCGGCGGAAGTGATACCAGCCGTGGGGCGTGAATGGGACTTCGGCGCTCTCGATTCCCAGATCGCGCTCGCCACTGGACCTTGGTTGCTGGAGCGCGGCGTCCTGTTGGGCCAAGTCGGGTGAGCCGATAGCGGCCGCGAAGCCTACGGCGCGGCAGTATTGTGGATGGCCCACGCCGCAGTGGTAGCATTCGCGGGAGTTCTCGACCACCAACTTCCAATTGGCCTTTATGTCATAAGTCCGGATGTGCGCCAGGCGTGCCGATTGGAGGTCATGCTGGTGCAGACGGGGTTCCATAAGCCGTTGGAACTCCGCGAAGTCCTGGGGCTCATCTCCGAGATGCACGAATATGAGGCCTTCGAGGACTCGCACTTCGGCGCGAGCCAGGTCGTATCGGCCGGGCGAGGTGGCGTCCTGCATCAGACGGGCTTTGAGCAGGCGCCCGTCCCTGGCGTAGGCCCATTGATGGTAGGGGCAGACCAGGGTGCGCGCACTGCCCGCCGGTTCTGTGCAGATTCTGGAACCACGATGACGGCAAACGTTCCAGACGGCGTGGATCTGGTCCTGGTCACTACGGATGATGATGAGGGATTCGGTGCCGAGCTCGAAGGTGAAGTAGTCGCCGGGCCGGGGAATCCGTGCGAGGTGCCCGGCATACAGCCAGTTGCGACCGAAGACCAGTTCCAAGTCCTGGCGAAAGATCGCCTCCGATGTGTAGAACTGCTGCTGGAGGCTCACCCCGGGCCGGGTGGCATTCACGATTTCTTCGAGGGCAACGGACGGCATCGTGATTCAGACTCCTTCCACGCGCGGCTCGCCCGAACTCGCATCGACTTGAAGCAACTAGCAAGCGTTTGCGGCAAACGTTTGCTCATCGTACTACGAGGCTGCAATCAGAGTCAACGGGAATGTTGCGGCTGCGGATTCAGCGCTGTTTGGCGGCTGGACCCGTGGAGCGGCGGACGATCAAATGAGTTTCGACCGAGTCCTGAAAGCCGGACATACGTTTGGACTTGAGGGTCCGGGCTAGGGCCGAGTAGGCCAGCGACCCGAGCTGCTCCCGAGGTACCCGGATCGTGGTGAGGGCAGGCGCGGCGTAGCTGGCGTAGGCGATGTCGTCGGCACCGATGATGGAAACGTCTTCCGGCACGCGCAGACCGGCTTCTGCCAGGGAGGAAAGAGCCCCGATGGCGCTCAAGTCATTTCCAAATAGAATCGCAGTGGGAAAAGGTGCCTGTTCGGCAAGTAAGTTCTTGACGCCGGCGGCGCCGCCGTCGATGGTGTTTGAACCTTCGCGCACGCGCGCGGCCGGCAGCCCCTCTTCATCGAGCGCCTTCAGCAGAGCATTTCGATAAGTCAGGGCTGAGACGCGCGATTGCGGCCCCGTAATGAATGCAATATCGCGATGGCCTAGGGCCTTCAAGTGCGCTGCGACCTCTCTAGCTCCGGACATGTACTCGACGCGAATATCGCTGACGCCGCGGCGCGTTGAGCCGGCGTCCAAGCGCACCACCGGAATGCCTGCCTCCACGAGATCCTCAACGAGCCGGGAGTCAAGCTGCGAAGTCATGATGGCGACGCCCTGGACGCTGTTTTCGATCATGCGCCGAACAGCTTTCTTGGCTCGTTCCGGGTCGTAGTTAGTGGAAACAAGCAGCACGTCGCACGAGTCGGCGATCACGACATCCTCATAGCCCTTAATGAGCTCGGCGAAAAAGGGATTCTGGATGTCCGAAATGATGAGCCCAAACGAGTCACTACGCCCTCGCTTGAGACGGCGGCCGAAGGCATTCTTGTAGTAGTTTAGATCCTCCATCGCCTGCAGCACTCGCTGACGAGTGGGCTCTGCCACATCGCGCGTGTTGTTGAGGATGTGGGAGACCGTGCTAATGGAGACGCCGGCTTGCGCGGCGACGTCCTTCATCTGAGCGCGCCCTTTGCCGGACCGGGCGAAATCTTGCGAAGGAGCTGATTTGCTTACGGGCATATTCAGATATCGATCGTCGACTGTTTGCGTCCGAACCCGGCAGCCATCAGGAGGCACATTAGCGCTGCCTCCACGAGGGCTAGCCTCTGACGCAAACGTTTTACCATGCAGGCCGATGTACTGTCAACGATGGGATGCGGTGTGAGAGGAGGGACTTTAAGAGAAGGCTCTCGTGGCGTCTGGCGATTATTCCTTTGCTTCGGTCAGATCGTAGCACCGTCGAGATCATGTTCAGCTTCCACCGGCTCCATGGGCCGTAGCACCCTGGACGGGACAGGAGCAACGCAAGTGAACAGGCGTGAACTATTGGAGAATGCGCTGATCGGTGCGGCCGCGCTAGGCAAGGCGGAGGCGTCGACGCCTGTGGAGAACCGGGCCGCAGTTCCAGTCGCGAGCGTGTTGGACGTTGCCGAACAGCAGGAAGTTTACAGGCTGCTCGGATTTGCCACTATGTCCGGCGAGGATCCGCTCAAGCTGTGGGCGCGCTTGCGCAACACCAACGAGTGGCTGGCCGGCCCGTTGGCACCGGATGCCTGGCCTGGGCAAGTGTTTATCGCAGATCACGGCGACATTTTCGCATTTCGTTTCATGTCGTTGCCTCAGACCTGGACGGCACCTGCCGGAGGCAAAGAACGTGCGGCTTACTGCGCTCGGCAGTGGCCCGCGTGGTGGCAGCACTGGCCAGATTGGTGGCGCATCGTTGGCCCGCGTGCCTGGGACGACTCGTACGCCCGGTTGATCTGGCAGATGCCGGACGGCGGCCCGGAGGTCACGTACGAATGGGCTCGCACCGCACCCAACGAGGTCGTGTGCCGCATCACGCACTCGGTCGTTGCTGATCTGGTCCTGCAAGGCTATACGCCCTGGACCGCCGACTCGCCGAAGCATTCCGTTCTCTATGCTGAAGGCCCGCAACGGCGATTCCTGCGAGGACGGGCCTGGGTTCCCCATACTCGCGACGGTATGCGTTGGTCGCTATCCCTTTCTAGTCCGCCTGAGGAAGTCATAGGCAACGGATCGGGCGAGTGGTACGGCTACATCCCGAAAGTGAAGACGCTGTATTTGGTGGGCCGTCCGGGGCAGCGCTACGAAGAGATCGAAGCGGCTACGGCACGGTGGCTCGAAAACGGCTACATCAATGACGTGCTGGCGCGCAATCGCAAGCGCTACCTGGAACAGTGGCCCGCCGGCAAAGGCTGGCTGGCGGACGTTCCGGCGGCGATCAACGATCAACTGGAGTGGAGCGAAGTCTACACCCCGGGCCGACGCAGGTCCTACATCACGGTCTCCCGGGCCTGGGCTCGGGCCCGCACCAACAGTTCTCCGGATTTCCTCTGGGACAGCTTCTTCAACGCCGTACTGGTTTGCCAGGAGGACGAGCGCAAGGCCTACGACATGATTCGTGACATCACCTCGTGGCAGAACGACCAGGGGATGTTCGTACAGTACGGCGAATGGGAACCCGAGCCCCAACCTTCGATTTTTCCGGTGGCGTGGGGACACACCCAGTACCCTGTGGGTGCCCTGGCGATGGCCAAGGTTTACCAGCGCCGTCCCAATCGGGCCTTCCTGGCCCAGATCTATCCGCGCCTGCTCCAGAACCACCGTTGGTGGTTCGCCGACCGAGGCGACGGCCAGCCCTGGCGCGACGGCAATCGCAACGGACTGCTCGAACTCGGCTCCAACTACCCCGAAGAGATCCCGTACGATGATCGGCAGCAGGTCGCGTATTACGAGTCCTATGACGACAGTCCCCAGTGGTGGCATGTGGCCCGGTACAACGAGCAGACCGGGACCCTTGAGCAAGACACGGTGGAGCGCAACTGCCTCTATGCCATGGATTGCTGGCTGCTGGCGTGGCTGGCCCGCCAACTCGGACGCCTGCAGGAGGCCTCCGCGCTGGAAGCGGAACATTCGCGCATGGCGACCACCATCAACCGGCTGCTTTGGGATCCGCGGCGACGGTGCTATTTCAACCGCCACTGGGACAACCATCGCGGCGATCCCTTCTTCCCACACATCTCCCCGGACATCTTCATGTCGCTGCTCGGCAAGGTCGCCAGCCGCGAACAAGCCGAGGCGCTTCGCAAGATCTTCCACGATCCAACCAAGTTCGCGGGAGAGTGGATCTTACCTACCATCAGCCGGGATGATCCTGAATACCCGAAACAGCATTACTGGAAGGGCAAGGTCTGGGCTCCTGTGAACTGGCTGGTTTACCAGGGGTTGAAGATTTACGAGTGGGACCGAGAAGCGGCACTCCTGGCCGAATCGAGCGCCCGCATGTTTCTGAAGCCTTGGCGCGAGCGCGCCGAGTGCCACGAGAACTTCTTGTCCACTACCGGTGAAGGTTCAAGCGATCCACACTACACCTGGGGCGCCTTGATGGCGCTGATCGGAGTAGAAGAATACATTGACGTCAACCCCTGGCACGGGTTGCGCTTCGGCAACTTAATGCCGGCACAAGCTGGGTCGCTGGAGCGCTACTACGTAGCGGGTTCGCTCTACGATGTGGCGCTGACGTCCACCTCAATCGAGGTTCGACGCGACAACAGACTGCTCTTCGCAGCGGACGCTCCAGTTGAGATCCGACAGGTCGAATTCGCTAACGGCACTGTTCGCTTTGAAGTGCGCTCGGAGCACGGTGCCAGGTTGCGTGTGGGAACACAGCCGGCGCGGGAGTTCCACGGGGGTGTAGAGAAAGGAACAGCCAAGTGGTGACTCGGAAAGGTTCTGGGAAAGCGGGTGGCGCGGCCCGCAACTGAGCCACACCGGTTCCCATTCGGCACCGGCTTCGAGTTGCAGTAACGCCAAGAGTGGAGTGCCGTGCATGGCCCCTTCCAGCAGGCTCGATTCAACGTTGCCGGAGCGGCGCAAAGGACCCGGTGGTGGACGATGCGAGTGGAAGCCAAGATGCCACCTGGTAGAGTTGTTGCAGGGACGAGAAGATCCTGAAGCTCGACGAGCATAGATGAGTACACGCCCCGTCCTTCTAGTAGTGGTCACGGGCTTGGCGGCTGTCTGGCTGCGGCCCTCTCAGAGCGAGCCGAAGATCGTGTTTGAGGATGTTGTTGGGCGTAGTGGCATCGCTTACGAGATGCACAACAGCGCGACGCCGCAACGGCACCAAGTGGAGACGATGCTCGCGGGCGTAGCGGTGTTCGACTACAACAACGACGGATTGCCGGACATCTATTTCGTGAACGGCGCGAAGCTCCCAGAGATGGACAAGTCCGACCCGGCTCATCACATCCGGCTGTACCGCAATAACGGAGACGGAACCTTTACGGACGTCACCCAGAGCGCCGGGCTGCAGGGCGTGGGGTACGGCATGGGTGTCGCTGCCGGCGATTACGACAACGATGGTTTCGAGGATCTGTACATCGCTAGTGTAGTGTCCACGAAATAACTGGACAGTCATTTTTTCCGGTTTCTGGCCCTCGGACTGGTGCACCCGGGCTGAATAATTTCCAGAGTCTGGC
>Ga0315272_10000755_pt1 | contig 16481 bp, 10 predicted proteins | sample C3_middle_MG_FD_203918 | JGI IMG/M metagenome (GOLD analysis project Ga0315272, IMG submission 203918) | Sediment microbial communities from Yellowstone Lake, YNP, Wyoming, USA - C3_middle | ecosystem: Environmental > Aquatic > Freshwater > Lake > Sediment | place: USA: Wyoming | collected...
CTCTCGCCAGATCGGCTCAGCTTGAGTTGCATCCAGACGAAGCCGCTTTGTTGCGTGGCGCCCTGGTTGGGGTCGTAAACAAAAGCACAACTGGCTATGTCGGTAGCAACTACGGCACCCGACGTTTCAATGCATGTAGCGGCCTGGTTGGCACTGAAGTCGGCAACAGTGCGGTAAAGCGTGAACGATGGCGTACTGCCAACACAACTGTAAAACACGGTCTTCTCGGCGTTGGGCACGACGACAAAGCGGCCACCGTCATAGCCACTGGGGAACTGGGTGCTGGCGATGGCAATGCGCAGCAGACCGTCAGTGGGGCGTGTCGGCGCACTCGGTGTAGCGCTGATCCGGGCTCTGTTAGTAACCGCATAAACGTCGCCTGCATTCTGGTTGTCAACCACCACCCAATCGTTGAGGGCCGGCATCGTCACCACCGGCGACAGCACATCAAAAACCGTGGTTGCCTGCGTCACATCGAGCGGTGCGCTACAGGTAGCTGACGGTGAGCAGGGCAACGGCGCCGGCGTGTCGTTGACGGTGTCCGATGCCATGCGGTAGCGGCCCCCGGTAATGGTCGGCACCAACTGAAAGCAGGTGGGAGACACCGAGCGAATCGAATTGGGCACCGCACTGCGAATGTCCTTGGCCATGCGTCGCAGCGCGGTATCGGCTATGTCGGTCAGGTCGGCGCGGCGGCGGGTATCGAAATAGCCGTCGATCACGGGTTTGAGAAAAATCGTCAGGGTCGCCGCCAGGATGCCGGTGATGATGATCACCATGATCAGCTCGATCAGCGTGAAGCCACGCATTGTTTTGCGGCTCATGATGCGTAGTCCGTGCGCCAGCCGACCAAACTCAAAGAATCACCATTGTGCGTTACGGTGACGGTCACTTTTTTCACATTACTTGAAAGCGTCCCCAGGCTGGCTGTCGAATTGACAGCAACGCTGACCGTGTAGCCAGTGAGGCCAGGAACCGGCGTGCCATCAATGTCGCAAACCGGTTGGTTGGTATAGCTGGCGTAATCAGAAACGTCATCGGCGCTGGCACGATTGCAGCCGCTGATCGCTCCGGTTGCGCCCACTGGCGCCACATAGGGTTTGAGCAAAATCTCTTCCATCATCTCTTCTGCAACCGCCAGCATCTGCTTGTGGATCAACGGGTCGGCGCTTGACTTGACCGCTGTATTGAACGCCAGCAGCACGCCGGCCAGTCCGACGCTGATGATCACGATGGCGATGATCATCTCGATCAGGGTAAAGCCGGATGCGCGCTTACTGGACATAGCCGGTCGCTCCCACAACGGTAATCGACGTCGCTGCGTTGATCGTCGGACTGGCAGCGTAGATCGTCAAGCCCGCCGTGTCTGCTGTAGCGCGTCCGTCCGGCTGAAAATACAGCGACGCAGGCACCGGGGAAAAGATCGCATTGGCAGAATCACTGCTTTGCACGACGTTTGAACCTCCTCCCGGTAGCGTTAGTGAAGCAACACACGACGCAGCTGGATTGACCTGGGCAATAGTCAAGGTCACCGTGGAAGCCGTGAACGCCACACACACCAGCCGCCGGTGGCTGGTCGCCGTTTTCTGCGCATAACGCAACGCCGCCACTGCTTTGTCGTGAAACTCCAGGGCACGGTATGCGCTGGTATCCATGCGAGGCATCACGAAGACGGCAAGAATACCCAGCATCAGGATGACCATCACCAGCTCGACCATGGTAAATCCGCCTTCGTGTCGCATCATTTCAATACAACTCCCGGACGTGCACCGTCTTTTTGGTTTCTGGCGCATAGATGCCGAAGGTGGCGCGGGCCGACGGGTCGCGGTCGTAGTTTGGTGAACAACTGCCATTGCGTGAGCGCAGCCACGGCGAATTGGCTGCAGCGCCGCCACTGCCAACCATGCACGAGGCAAGCGCACTGCCGGTGGCCCCGAGATTCAGCGACACATCGATACTTCCCGGTGCTGCGGGCGGCGCCAGAGTGATGAACCCCTGGCCGCCGGACCAGCTCAGCCCATTGACAGTCGTTGTGGGCGCAAGCGCCACAGCCGCGGCGGTCAGCGAAGACGCATCGGTAGCGCTGATCACCCAGGAATTGCCGCTCCAGAATTGCGCCTGAACTGGAACGGCCAGCGGCGAGCTGCGCGTGCCAAACGCGTTGGACAGTCGGATGCGCCCTGGCACCACTTTGACCCCACCTTCCACCGACGTTGTCGTGGGGTTGCTCAAGCGCAAGGAACTAACACCATCGCCACCAGCCGTCTCAACTGCGCGCGCATAAACATCCGTCGGTGCGGTCAATGCGGTCGCAAACGTGAACGCGGGGTTGGCCGGCGTCACTGAATTCAAGCCGGCAGCAAAAGCCGTCGCCGCAAGCGTGTTCGCACTCAGCGTGCCGCCAGGCGCGGCGGTTGCCAGCGCTGCGCCACCGCTCGCAGCCGCCGCGCTCAAGGTCACGCCTTTGGCAAAGCTGCCCTGGTAGTTTTGCGTCACATTGCCGGCCGCATTCTTCGCCGCCACCTGCACGTTAAACGGCTGGCCGGCATAAACCATACCGTTGTAAGCCGTTGGACAAGTCAAGCCCGCCGGGCAGGTCATGGGCACACCGGCCACGGCTGCGACGGTGGTATCAAAGTGATCGGGGATGAAGCGCCCGAAGTATGGCGAATTTGCCATGCCGCCAAAATAGCAGCCATACATGCCGTTGGCGTCCTTCACATTCGGGTCGGCCGGGTCCACGTTGGTACCTACCTTGTTGTCAACAACGCATTCGGGCGTCGCCTTGTTGCGGTCAACACTGGCAAAGCTGCCGTCGTCGTAAACCCCCCAGGGCTTGAAACGAAAATTGCCTACTTCGGAATAGGTGAAAGCCGTCCCTTTCGAAACCCAGCCTGACCCGGAGATTGCCGCAGCAAAGACACCACCCACTACGCCGGCCTGCACGGCGCCGCTGTGGGCGTCAACCCGGTTGTTGTTGAGCCATGCAGTGCCGGTGTAATTGGTCAATGAGGTGGCATCCAGCTCGAAAGCATCAGCCCCGGCCTTGAATGTTGGCGTGCCGGTCGGCGCGGTATTGCTGGCGTTGGGAGAGATAACGCTGAAACTGGTCGGCCGGATGGCAAAGTTGTCGGACGAACAGGCGGTTGAACCGCCCACGATACGCACACGAACATCCCTGGCGGCGTTCGGATAATTAAAAGTATAGGTCCGCCGCCCGTTGCTCCAGCTTGTTGAGTTGGTCGGACTGGCAAGCAGCGACCATGCACTGCTGCACGTCGCCGCAGTTCGCCCGGCAACCGTCATATCCACCAGGCCCACCGTTACGGTACTGTTGTACCCGGTATTGGGGGCTCCGTTCGTCAAAGCCAGAACATCCACCGTAAACGCAGTCCCGGCCAGCTTGGTGAAAATCGGCGTGCCCGGGGCCTGGCCGGGTTCCACGGCATCGAAGGCGCAGGCACTCGATGAGTAGGTCAGCGAACAATCGCCGCTGGTCGAACCGTTATAGCAAACCGCTGCCATGCTGACCGGCGCCGTGACGTTGCCGCCCAAGGTGACAGTGCCGGTGGTCGTTTTGGTCAGTGTCAGCTGCGCCTCGCCGCCGCTGAATGTGACCGGGTTCGACGACCAGCTTGCCCCGCTGATCGTGTTCAGGTTCACCGTCACGCTGCCGGTGTAGAGCGCGCTGCAGGTGGCGTTGGCGCAGGCTCTGAGCGTGATGGTTTCGGCCGCACAGGTCAGGGCGCTGCCGTCGTGAATGATGCGCACATGATCGAGCACAGGTATCACCTGAGGCTGCGCAGTGCAAACTTTAAGGTTGTCGATTTCGTGGATGTTGGTCGAACTTCCGGTTGAGCCCGTAAAGGAAAAAAACCAGTTGGTGGGAACTGCGGCCTGGCTGGAAATCGCTTTGGCGTCGTAGGTGGGAATCAATGTGGCATAGCTATTGCCGCTGCCAGTGGTATCGCGGTCCACCGTAACCCAGGCATGCAAGCTGTCAGAATGGTCCACCGTGACGCGGTAGCGGTGCCCGGGCGCGGGAACCGGCGGTGTCTTGACCCCGGGGCTGTCTATCGTTGGGCTCAGGGCTGCCGAACCCGTGTACGCGTGAAAGTTGTAGCCGGTCTGATCGGAGCCAGAGCCGCGCACAGTTACCGCCTCGGACCGAACGCCTGGCCCATCGACACGACCCTCGGTGGGATTGGAATAGTTGCCGAATTCATCCAGTCCGATCCCGATCCAGCCCCCGGCAAAGCCGGGGATGCCGGTTTTTTGCGCATAGCCGAGCGACCCGCCGTAGGCGCCGGCTGCCGGCGCGACGGATGCGTCGGAAAGGGTGATGGCCACCCCATCAGCGCCGTTGCCGTTGTAGGAAAAATAATCGAACTCCGCCACCACCTTGTTGCCGAATCCGGGAAACAGCCGAGCCAAATGCACAGCGGTTGCCTCGTTGGTACCGGCATCAGTCAGGCGCAGACGGTTGTTCACAATATCCGCATCAAACGTGGTGCCAACACTTTTGGTTCGAGTCCAATTGGGTGATGACAGAAGCGAGGCACGATTGAAGTCATCAACAAAGCACAAGGAGTCTGTGACGGCGAAGCTCTGGGTAGCCTGCGGGGCGGCGTTGTAATCAGCGCTGCCGAGTTGGTTGGCCGCGATGGTGCACGTGCCAACGGCGACACCGGTCACCGTGCTGCCACTGACCGTGCAAACCCCCGTCGTCGTGCTGGTGAAAGTCACCGGATTCCCGGATGCGCCCCCTGTGGCGCTGACCGTTGCGGTGCCCCCCGTCGCCACAGTGGGCACCGTACCAAAGGTGATGGTCTGGCTGCCCTTGTTGACGCTCACCGCTTGCTGCACCTGGGACGCGGCGTTGTAGTTGCCATTGCCGCCTTGGTTGGCAGCGATGGTGCAGGTGCCGACAGTGAGGAACGACACGGCACCGGCACTGATGGTGCACACGCTGCTCGACGTCGCATCGACGGTAAAGGCGACCGCCAGACCCGAAGTGGCCGTTGCGCTCGGCATATAAGTGGCGCCACCGACCGTGGCTGGCGGTGCCGACGAGGTGAAACTGAGGGTCTGATTGGCCTTGACGAGTGTGACCGTGAACGCCGCCGAGGTCGTGGCGTTGTAGTTGTTGTCAGCGGCCTTGGTGACCGTGACGGTGCAAGTTCCGCTGGCGTCGATCACCGACAGCGTGCTGCCCGCCACCGTACAACCCGTCGATGCGCCCGCGCTGTACGTCACGGCGCCGGTGCCGCTGCCGCCGCTGGAGGTCAGACTACCGGTGCTGCCATAAGTCACGCTGGCCGGCCCCGTCACCGTCAAAGTGGCTTGGTTGGCCCAGTATGTGAGGACAATTTTTCCGTCAGCACCATCGCCGCCCGTCCTGTTACTGCCGTTATTTGTCCTATCGCCAGCCCCGCCGCCGCCACCGCCATTGCCTGAGGCCGGTGCTGACCCGGAAGACCCCGAGACACCGCCATTGCCGCCGATCCCACCGTTGGCCGGGGCTGCCGCCGCAGTCACGGTTGACCAGGTGGTAGGTCCACTGGTGCCGTTCGCCGCATTGCCGGCCGATGAGCCGCCCGGCCCGCCTTCACCGGTGCCTGCATTGCGCCCTGTGCCACCGTTGCCACCGGCAAACCGCGTGCTGCCAACACCGAGGGCACCGCCAGCACCGGCGACTCCACCGTTGCCGGCTACCGGAGCCACCCCACCCGCACCTCCATTCGCCTGCACGGTAGCGGCAGAGCCGAAATAGGTCTGGCCACCGGCGTTGCCCGTAGCTCCCGTCACCCCCGTGCCGCCAGCTCCGACAAAATAGGCGGGGTTGGTTCCAAACGATACGCCAACTGTTCCCAGCGAATAGCCGCCACCGCCGCCACCGCCGCCACCGTCTGAAGTTGTCCTATTACCGCCGCCCGCCCCGCCAGCGCCCCAGACTTCCACCGTGACCGAAGTCACGTTGGCCGGCACTGTCCATGTTCCTGCACCGGTCGTGGTGATGGTCACCGTTGTTGCCTGTGCCGGGGCCAGCGCAAGCAGAAGCATCAGCAACGCAAAATGACCTAGGAACGACCGGACGGCGCACGCGCAGGCGACGAACTCGCCTTCGACGCCCTGCAGGGTTTGCCACTTTTCAATCAATTCGCGTATCCCATGTCTTGTTCCTGCCTGCAACCATCTGCATTGCTCGTGTACCTTGGTCAGCGCCAATCGTAGCAGTTTCGGTGATGCCGACGAATCCAGTTCCACCAAATTTTCAGCGCCCGTTTGAACACACGACCCTAGCCTTGACGGCACCTTGCCTGGGGTAAACTTCATCAGATCCATCCGAAGCACAGCACTTGTGCTGACCACAAACACCACCACCGCCTGTTGACGCAACGTGGCAAAAAAACGAAATGCAAGCATTCAACCCGGACTACCTGTTGTGGCGTGCGCTCGCCTTCTTCCTGCTGGTGGGCGCATTGGCAGGTGTGGCCGTTTCCCTGCTGCTGATCTTCAATCCGCGTCTCATGGAACGCATCAACCGCGTGGCCAACCGCAGGGTTTCCACGCGCCCTCTGAGCGAGTGGACGGATCGCCGCATCAGCATCGAGCGCTGGTTCTACCGGCACCACCGTCCGCTGGGTCTGTTCATGGTGGTGGGCGCAGGCTACATGCTGGTGTATTTTGGTTGGCGGTTCGACCGGGCCGCCGCCCTGAAAAACTTGTCGATCTATGGGCTGAACCACCTGTTGCTCGACATGCTGCTCCAGGCCATGGCGCTGATCGCATTGGCAGGCGCGGCGGGTGCGCTGGTGATAGGCGTGTTCATGGGGCTGCGTCCCAGCCGGTTGAAAGGTGTGGAACGCCTTTCAAACCAATGGCTGTCCTCGCGCCGCGCCACCCAGGAAATCGATCTCGAGCGCGGTCAGTTTGACCTCTTTGCGCTGCGCCATGCACAGCGCGTTGGCTGGCTGCTGCTGGTGGGCAGCATCTACCTGTTCTTCGTCATGTTCAGGTGGCTGGTGTAGCGGCATCCGAGGCCATGACACGCCATGGTGGACAACCCGGCACCCATCGAACCCAGCAACAACTTCCAGCCTGCACCTCGCCGATTGATGAACCTCTTCTTTAAATCCTGCAAAACCCAAGCCAGCAACATCGCTTCGCCCGTCGCGATACTCGCCCTGATGATGTTCCTGGTGCCCGCCCTGGGCGTTCCCAGTGATCTGATGCTGCAAGACACACTCAAGTCGGCGCTGGTGGCGTTTGGCGTTTTGATTGCCGCGCTGGTGTTCTTCTGGCAACAACGCGAGCGTACTGCGCCGCTGGTGTGGCATGGCCTAATGTGGTTGCCACTGGCACTGATGGCGTATGCGCTAGGGAGCATGGCTTGGTCGCACACCTATCTGGCAGGTGCCGAAGCGATTCGCTGGTTTTTGCTGAGCTTGCTGCTGTGGCTGGGCCTGAACACCTTCACGCGGGCGAACCTGCCGATACTTTTCTGGGGCATTCATGGCGGCGCGGTGGTGGCTTCGGTCTGGGCCATTCTGCAATTCTGGCTTGACTTTGGCCTGTTCCCGCAGTTCGCGATGCCCGCCTCCACCTTTGCCAATCGAAATTTTTTTGCCGAATATGCGGTCTGTGCGTTGCCCTTTTCAGTCTATGTGCTGGCCAATCTGCGCGCCTCGCGCTGGCTGGTGCTGGTGGCGCTCTCCCTGGCGCTCAACGTGACCGCGCTGATGATGACCGGCACGCGCTCGGCCTTGGTCGCCTTGCTGGTGCTGCTGCCGGTGTTTGCATTGATTCTGATTCGGCATCGCCAGCAATTTGCTTTTAGGCATTGGAGCCGGACCAACCAGGTGCTGGTTGGATTGGTGTTGCTCATCGGCGTATTGGGCTTGGGCTCGCTTCCCAGCGACAACACCAAAACCATTCAGGAAAAGACTGGCAGCACCGCATTTCAACGCAGTTTTTTGCGCGCCACCTCGATGACCGAGGGAAAAGAGTACACCGAACGGACTTTCTCCGTGCGCGAGGTGATGTGGAAGGCCACTGCCCGCATGATGATCGCCAATCCGTGGACTGGCGTCGGAGCGGGCGCCTGGGAAGTACAGATTCCGCTCTATCAGCGCATCGGCGAGAGCATGGAAACCGACTACTACGCGCACAACGAATTTCTACAACTGCTCAGTGAATATGGCGTAGTGGTGGGCGGATTATTTATCGCGGTCTTGTTCGCCTATTTGATGCTGTCCGCTGGCCAGACCTGGCGCCTGCAAGGTAGTAACTTAGCGGAGGCATCGTTACGTGCTGTGACCCTGGCCAGCCTGCTGGCGCTGCTGATTGTGAGCAACGCAGGGTTCCCTTGGCATATGGCCGGCACCGGCGCACTGTTTGCCTTGTGCTTAGGTGTATTGGCGGCTTCGGATGCAAATCTTGGTGTTCGGAGGTTATTTTTTGTTTCACCGCTGCGATGGTGGTCAGGTTCTTCCCGCGCCATGCTGGCCTGCTTTCTGTGCTGCACCCTGTTGGCTGCCTACATCACACTGCAGGCAGCACAGGCCGAACGCAAGATTGTGGGCGCCATCAAACTCTCGCGCGCTATTGCACTGTCAAACAGTTACGACAAAACACAATCGGCTGAGCGTAAAGCAGAATTACTGCAAGACATTCGCGAAGGCCTTGCCATCAACCCGCATTACCGCAAACTCACCGCCGTGGTCGCTGACAATTTGATGGCCGCCAGAAACTGGGAAAATGCAGTCTGGATTTTGGAATCGATCGCGGCATCGCGCCCCCATATTCCGGCCGTTTGGTCCAGTCTCGCTCAAGGTTACACCTACCTGGGCCAGAACAACAAAGCAGTGCGAGCCCTGCGCCAGTTGCAGCGGCTGCAGGCTGATGCGCCGGGAGCGCGCGTGCTGGAAGTTGTTTTGCTCAGTCGCACTGGCCACGAGGTGCAGGCTGCACAGTTGCTGACCGACTATTTCAGCCAGGGCCAGTACGACTACGACCTGCTACAGGCCGGCTATTCCCTGGGACTGGCGATGCGCGACTGGTCGCTGGCGATTCGATCTTTGGAGTTGCGCAATCAGAATTGGCCAGGGCAGGCGGCCGACGGTTATCTGCGCTTGGGGAAAATTTATTCCGACCCCGAGGTGCATGACGATGCCAGGGCGCTGGCGGCGTTTCGCGCAGGGCTGCTGGCAGTGCCTGCCGAACAGCAAGACAACTTTCGCAGCCAAGTGCCGGAAAACTATCGGATCAATCTTTAATTCAACCCTTCTTCATAGACATAAAACAAAACGCGAGGGCTTCTTTATGAAACCCTCGCGCATTGAATGCAGTCCTGTCGAAGTTGAAATGACGCTAGGAAACTAAAACATCGTTCCCAACTCGGAACATCGTCCAAATATCAGTTTGTAGCCTTCCAATCGGCAGTGGCATTGCCGTTGGAAACTTGGCAAGCAGGGAATGTATTGTCGGTGACGGTGTAGCCAGAGGGAACGACACCGCCAGCAAGATGAGCTGCAACGCCCGTGCAAGACGAGTCCACCGTGTGTCCGGATTGACCAGCCTTAGCTGCCGCATATTCGATAGCTGATGCCGACGCCAGCGCACCCGCTACACCTGCCACTGCGGCGGTGTCCGCCTTACCCGACAGGTCCACAAACTTCGGGATCGCTACCGCTGCCAGAATACCCAGAATCACGATCACCATCACCAACTCAATCAACGTAAAACCACGTTGTACTTGTTTCATGTTGTTCACCTTGTAAAAGATTTAAAAACCTTGTCTGAAAACCAATGCAGACGTTTTGTCACCGAAACTTCTCGCGAGACGTCTGGGTGACCGGAGGATTCTAGTTCAGCACCTCGCCCTGCCCGGCATAATTTCCCTGGGTATTTTCCGGCAAACGTCGGTGGCAACGGCCCGACGGCAGCGCTGACCCGGTACCAAACCATGCACTCGCCACATTGGGAAGACCCTGCTGTTCGCACACCTATTTGGTCAAAATAACGCACCGGGTGGCCCCGCAATGGCGCAAAGGGTTTGTGTTGTTCCAATGCGACGAATGCAGCCTCTCGGCCAAAGACTGCCGCGTCGCCATGACGGGAACAAGCCAGGCTAGTTCAGCGCCTGGCCCTGCCAGCGGTAATTTTCTTTCGCCGTGAGTTGCAGAAAAGACCCCGGCACGGCGCTGATCCGAAACCAGGGCATCAGCGCACCGCTGGTGCTGTCCAACCATTCGCCCCAAATCGGCTGGTAGCCAACGCAGACGCAATCCGGGTCAAAAACCCAGGTGCCCGCTGGCGCCAGCGCGGCTTGCTCGGGATTCATCTCACCGATGTAATTCAGCGGGTAGATCTGCAACAGCTCGAACGGGTTGTGTTGTGCCAAAGCGGCGGTGTCTTCTGTAGCAGCACTCTTGCGCAAATGGTCGATCACCAGGGCCGTGCGCAAAGCCGCCAGCGTGGTCTTGACCGCCGACAGCTCGGCCTGCCCTTGCAGCACGCGCATCTGGCGTGCAAACACCCACACCAGCAGCAAAATCACCAGCACCACAATCATCCACTCGACCATGCGCCGGGTGTGAAATGGCAGTTTCAGCGGCGCCGTGCGCTCTTGGCCCATGACTAACCACCGCCTTTGCCCATGGCGGCCTGGCCCAGGTTCCAAAGTGGCAGGAACACACCCAGCGCCAGCAGCAGCACCAGCACGGCAATGATGGTCAGCAGGATAGGCTCGATGGCGGCCGAGAGACCCTTGATGGCGTAGTCGGTTTCGCGCTCGTACATGTCGGCGATTTCAAACAGCAGGCTGTCGAGCTCGCCGGTTTCTTCACCGACCGAGATCATCTGCATCACCACCGGCGTGAAGACACCGGTGGCAGCGGCGCAGCGCGCAATGCTCTCGCCGCGCTCTATGCCGTCGCGCATCTGCTCTATGCGGCTGCCGATAAAAGCGTTGTCCACCGTTTGCGCCACCACGGTGAGCGCCTGCACCAGCGGCACCCCGCTCTGGCTCGACAACGCAAAGCTGCGCGCGAAACGCGCCAGCGTGGCTTTAAGAATGATCTCGCCTATCACTGGCAACTTGATCTTGCGTGCATCCCAGCGCAGGCGCCCGACGCTGGTGCGCAAGTAGTTGCGCAGCAGCACCGCCGCGCCCGCCAGAGCGGCCAGCAGAACCGGCCACCAGGCCAGCATCCAGCCCGAAAAAGCCAGCAGGCCGCGCGTGATCAGCGGCAGCTCGGCATGAAAACCCGCAAACACTTTGGCAAACACCGGGATCACGAAAATATTCAGAATCACGATCGCAATGGCCATCGCGATCAAGACAAAAATGGGGTAGCGCATGGCCTGCTTGATGCGTTCACGCACATCGCGCTCGAACTCCAGGTGTTCATTCAGGCGCAAAAAGACTTCGGTCAGGCGCCCGGTCATCTCACCGACGCGGATCATCGAGGTGTAAAAAGGCCCAAAAGCATCGGGGTGGCGGGCCATCGCCACCGACAGCTCGCGCCCCTGATCCAGGCTGGCGCGAATGTCTTGCAGCATCTCGGTCATGGCGGGCTTGGTGGCCGAAGCCTGCAGACCGGCAAACGCGCGCAGAATGGGCACACCGGCTTTGTTCAGGGTGTACATCTGGCGCGAGAACACCAGTATGTCTTCCACTGTGATGGGCTTGCGGCTCATGCGCGCCAGCCACTGGTCAACGCTGCTGGTGGTTTTCAGCTCGACCACGGCAATGTGCACCGGCGCCACGCCGATGGCCTTGAGTTGATCGGCCACGCCGCTTTCGCTCAGAGCTTCGAGTTGACCCTGCACCGCCTCGCCCCGGGGGTTGCGGCCACGCCATGCATAGACAGCCACGGCGCGTTATTCCTGTTCGTCCACGTCAAAACCTATGCGCAGCGCCTCGGCCAGCGAGGTCTTGCCCTGGCGCACCAGTTCCAGCGCATGGTGGGCCAGCGTTTGCCCTTTCATGCGTTCACGCGCCAGCCGCATGAAAGTGGCCGGGTCCGAATGCGAGGCCGCTTGCGTCAGTTCGGCGTCCATCTGCAGGAACTCATAAACACCTTGGCGCCCCGCATAACCGGTGCCGTTGCAGGCCGAACAGCCCTGCCCGCGCTTGGCGCTTAGCGTCGCGCCAACTTCCAGCATGCTGTTGAGCCAGGATTGTTCCTGCGGGCTGGGCTCTTGTTCTTCCGCGCATTCAACGCAATTAAGGCGCACCAGCCGCTGCGCAATCACGGCTTGCAGCGAGGTCGCCACCATGAACGCGGGCACGCCCATGTCCAGCAACCGAAACGGTGTGCTGATGGCATCGCGGGTGTGCAAGGTGGAGAGCACCAGATGCCCGGTGATGGCGGCGCGCAGGCCGATTTCAGCGGTTTCGGCGTCGCGCATTTCACCGACCAGAATCACGTCCGGGTCCTGGCGCAGGGTGGAGCGCAGGATGCGGGAAAAACTGAGGTCGATTTTGTCATTGACCTGCACCTGGGTGATGCCGGCCAAGCGGTATTCGACCGGGTCTTCGACCGTGATGACTTTGAGCTCGGCGGCATTGATCTCGGCCAGCGCAGCGTACAGCGTGGTGGTCTTACCGGAGCCGGTCGGCCCGGTGACCAGCACCAGCCCGGCGCTGTGCCCCAGTATTTCCCGAAAGCGTTTGAGGATGTCAGCAGGCATGCCGATGCTGTCGAGCCGGCGCATGTCAGCACCCTGGTTGAGCAGCCGCATCACGGCCGACTCGCCATAAGACGTCGGCAAAGTGGACAGCCGCACATCGATGGTGTGTTCTTTCAGGCGCACGCTAAAGCGCCCATCCTGCGGCAGGCGCTTTTCGGAAATATCCAGGCCGGCCATCAGCTTGAGACGCTGCGCCAGCGCGCTGCCGATGCGCTTGTCGGCCATGGTCTGGGTTTGCAGGATGCCATCGACCCGCACCCGGACTTGCAGCCCGGTTTCCTGCGGCTCGATGTGGATGTCGGAGGCGCCGATTTGAATCGCGTCTTCAAACAGCGATTGCAGCAAACGCACCACCGGTGCCCCTTCGGTGCCCACCGTGGCGCTGAGCTCGCCAAAGTCAACCGCGTCGCCGAGGTCTTTCTCCAGCGCTCGGGCCAGACCGCTGATCTCTTCAGTGCGGCGGTAGAGACGGTCAAACGCCAGCGACAACTGGCTCTCGGCCACCGCTGCAACGCTGATACCGCGTTTGACCAGACGGGTGATCTCGTCAAAGGCAAACAGATCGAGCGGGTCACCCAAGGCCACCAGCAATGTGTCGCCCTTGTCTTGCAGCACCAGCGCGCGAAACCGGCGTGCCGCCGACTCGGGCAAGAGCTTGACGACATCCGGGCGAAACGGAAAAGTCTTGAGGTTGACGAACGGGATGCGCAACTGGCGCGCCAGCCCATTGGCCAGCAGCTCTTCGGTAATGATGCCCGATTCAATCAGCAGGCGGCCCACCTTCTTGCCGGTCTGGCGCTGCATGGCCAGGGTTTCGTGGAGTTGCTCCTGCGTGATCAGCTTTTGCAGCACCAGCACGTCGCCCAGGCGCAGCTTCTCGCGACGGCCGTTTTCACCTGGCGTAGAGGGTGTGGAAGGAATGGGCGCCATGGGCCGGGCTGATTGGCTTGGGCTGCGCGCTTCAGTGCAGATGACGCGGCTTGCGCGTGCCGCCATGGCCAACACCGCCGTGGCCGCCACCGGCGCCGCGCGGGGGCCGACCGAGCTGCAAAGAATTCACCAGCGCGTCAAACCGCTGGCCAAACAACTTGTCGATTTCAGAGACCACGCCAACCAGCTCGGCGCCGTCAAAATGGCGCTCCATCAGGCTCACCACGTCTTGCACCAGCAAATCGCGCTGCACCTGCATGATGGCCGCCGGGTCGGGCCCGACAAACAGCATCACAAAGTCATCGCGCGACTCGGCCTCTTCGTCTTCTTCATCTTCTTCGTCAAATTCAACGTCGTAAAAAGTGACCTCGATGGCCGCACCGGTGACGGCCAATTCGTTCAGGTTCATGCACATTTCATCAAGCGTCTGGCGAAAGTCGTCGTCGCCAGCGACCGTCCAGCACATTTGCAACAAGTGCTCTTGCGGGTCGAACTTGATGCCGGGCTCGTCTTCGTAGCAACTCTGGGCGGCGTCTGCCAGAGAGCGCGCACCGGCGTACTTCCAGAGCGGCTTGAGCGCATCCTGCAACTGTTCAAAAACAACTGCCGGACGCAAAGCCACCTGGCCGTGGACATGAATCTCAAAAGGAGCGTTATAGCGTGACATGTGTTCAGAGTAATGATTGATTGTGCCATGGCGCACGCCGCGCTCTACCAGCGTGCCGCCAAGCGTGGTGCTCCCGGCCGGAATCGAACCGGCACGCCTTTAGGGCTGCAGATTTTAAGTCTGCTATGTCTACCAATTTCATCACAGGAGCGCCTGGAAATAGCCCCGATTATCCTCGCAACACCGGCGCCGGCGCCAAGCGCCGACGCAAATGCATCTGTTACAGTTATTTATTGACAACGCCTTTTCGCGCAAGCGATACCCAGGAGTCCCAACCATGAACAGTCCGGCGCCCCCCCCCAGCAACTTCGCTGCGCAACACCAGGGCCTGTCAGCCTTGTTCCAGCAGGCCGTGACGACGGGGCGAGATACGCTGGACCCGGCGCAAATCAATACCCTGCTCGACAGCATGGGCCTGGCTTTGGCAGCAGAGGCCGCGCAGCCAGGCGCTGTCGAAATCACTGTCAAGCTCTGCCACACGCGTGAATTCGGCATGGTCATCAGCGCCGGCATGGGCGGCGCGGACGCGCAACTGGCTGAGCGCAATTTCAAAAAGGACAGGGCCGGCGTCACTGCCTGCACCGCGCTCACCAGCGTCGACGATTTCCTGACGCTGTTCCAGCGCACGCTGGTTTATCAAAAAATGGCCAGCAACACCCAGCATGGGCACTGGCCCCTGCCCGACGAAGAACTGAAAACTTGTTTCAGGCAGCTGCTGGCGCTGGGCCACGCATCGAGCCAGCCCGAGGCCGGTTTCACTTTGCAGCAACTGGTCTTGCATCTGAGCGCAACCGGCGCGGGCCTGAGCGTGCAGGCCGCGCATTGCGAGCTGGGCCGACCGGTGCCGACCCGGCTGGCGCGCCCGCTGCACAAGATCGAAAAACTGATACACCCGCAAAGCATAGGCGTGATCGGGGTGTCATCGAGCAACATGAATTTTGGTCGAATCATTTTGCGCAACCTGATGGACAGTGGCTACGCCAAGGAGCGCCTGGTCATCATTCGCGCCGGCGAGACCGAGATCGACGGCGTCAAATGCGTCGCGGGCCTGAGCGCGCTGGAGCACAAGCTCGATCTGCTGATCGTCGCGGTGGCTGCCAGCGCGGTCTATGAACTGGTCGATGAAATCATCGCCACCGATGCGGTCGAATCCGTCATGCTGATTCCCGGCGGCCTGGGCGAAACCCAGGCCAGCCGCGACAGCGCCGCCGCCATGGCGCAGCGCATCAATGCCGCTCACGGCAAGACCGGTGGCGGACCGATTTTTCTTGGTGCTAACTGCCTCGGTGTGGTGTCGCACCCCGGCGCTTACGACTCCTGGTTCATCCCGCTGGAGCGGCTGCCCAAACCGCAGAAAAAACCGAACCGCAACTCCGTCATGCTGAGCCAGAGCGGCGCTTTCATGATCACCCGGCTGAGCCAGAACCCGTGGCTTGACCCGCGCTACATGCTGGCGCTGGGCAACCAGACCGACCTCACCCACGCCGACCTGCTCCACTACTTTGCAGCGCTGCCTGAAATTGAAACCTTGGGCATCTACATCGAGGGTTTCAAGGACCTGGACGGACTCGATTTTGCCCAGGCGGTGCGCCAGGCCGTCATCAACGGCAAGCAGGTGGTGGTTTACAAGTCCGGCAAGACTGCGTCCGGCAGCGACAGTGTGATGGGACACACCGCCTCCGTGGCGGGCGATGCAAGCCTGTTCGACTCGGTGCTGCGCCATGCCGGCGCCATCGTGGCCGAGGACTTCAACAGCTTCGACGACTTGTTCTACATCGCCGGCGCCCTGCACCATAAAAAAATCGGCGGCAACCGTCTCGGCGGCATCAGCGGCGCCGGGTTCGAGGCGGTGGGCATCGCCGACAGCACCGAGTCGGACAACTTTGCCATGGTGATGGGCGATCTGCAAGCGGGCACCGTCGGGCGACTGGAAGAAATTCTGACAGCCAAGAAACTCAATGCGCTGGTCGAGATCAGAAACCCGATAGACATCAACCCCGGCGCCGATGATGAAGCTCATTTGCAAGTGGTGGAAGCTTTTCTTCAGGACAGCCAGATCGACGCCGTGGTGGTCGGGCTGGACCCGACGGCGCCCGCCGTGCGCTCGCTCGAAGCGAGCACGCTGCGCCCCGGTTTTGATATCACGGACCCGAAAAGCACGGTGCATCTGATGCCGACACTGGTC
>Ga0315272_10000756_pt1 | contig 16477 bp, 19 predicted proteins | sample C3_middle_MG_FD_203918 | JGI IMG/M metagenome (GOLD analysis project Ga0315272, IMG submission 203918) | Sediment microbial communities from Yellowstone Lake, YNP, Wyoming, USA - C3_middle | ecosystem: Environmental > Aquatic > Freshwater > Lake > Sediment | place: USA: Wyoming | collected...
GGAGTTGTCATTGGTCCCGATGAACATAAAATGGGAATCAAGGGATCTTCAACAGCTCAGATATATTTCAATGATGTTAAAGTACCTGTTGAGAACCTTCTTGGTAAAAGAGGAGAGGGTTTCCGTATAGCACTCAGTATCCTTCATATGGGAAGGCTAAAACTTGGTGCAAACGTGATAGGCGCTGCAAAGAAAGCAATTAATGACTCAGTGAAATATGCTAATGAAAGAAAGCAGTTTGGTGTTTTAATTTCTACTTTCGGTGCTTTGAAACATAAGATGGCCGAACAGGTAATTCGACTTTTTGCTTCTGAGTCAGCAGTTTACAGAGTCAGTTCTGATATTGACAGGTTGATGAAGCAGCTTACAGTCGACTGTGGTGATTATGGCAGGGCATCGATTGAGGCAATCAGCCATTATGCAGTTGAGGCAGCTATACTTAAGGTAGTCGGATCTGAAATGCTTGATTTCGTTGCTGATGAGGCTGTTCAGATACACGGCGGAATGGGTTATTCAGCTGAAATGTCAGTGGAAAGAGGTTACAGAGATTCAAGGATCAACAGGATCTTTGAAGGAACCAACGAGATTAACCGTCTTCTGGTTGTCGATACTGCTATGAAACGTGCCATGAAGGGGGAATTTGATCTTTTCGGAGAAGCTGAAAAACTTTTCTCGTCACTTGAAAGCCTGACCGACAATAAAGTAAAAGGAGAGAGCTACTTCCAGGAAAAAACAAGATGCATCAAAAACTTCAAGAAAGCCATCCTGATCTGTATTCATGGAGCTTCAAAATCATTTGGCAAGGGGCTTATAAATGAACAGGAGGTACTGAATAATATAGCCGAGATGATGATGGAAACTTATGTTTCCGAATCACTTGTTCTCAGAGTGGAAAAAATGGCTTCACTCAATGGTAATATAGGTGTGTATAAAGATATGGCCGATGTAAATATATCTGATACATCAGCTATTATCCGGAAGTCTGCTCTTGAAGCAATAGGTTCCTTCTCAACTCCTGAGAATTGTGCTTCACTTATCAGTGCGATAGAAACACTTTCAAGGGTGGAATGCCTGAATGTAAAAAATGCAAGAAGACGTATTGCAGATAAGCTCATCGAGGATAATTCCTATAAATTCTGAGATACAATATTTCTGATATACTGAAAGAGGCTTCGTGAGAAGCCTTTTTTGTTATGGTTAAGTTTCTTCCGAATATTTTCCACCAGAAAATAAATATCATCCTTGGAAGTGATAAAGATCAATTATTCAGGTGTTAAAGAGCATGCAAAACAGCGAATTTTATGGTTGATAATAAACTTTTACTGAGGATAATCTGATATCTTTGTGAATAAATTAACAATCTTAAAATATGAATCATAAATTGAAAAGGATCAGACAGATATTCGTTGCGCTAATCTTGATTGCAGCTGTGGAAGGCTTTTCTTCATGTGAAAAGTATTCGTATGCGCAACCTAAAGTGGACCCAAATATTACCTGGCATTTTCAAACTGACATACAGCCGATTTTTAACTCAAACTGTATTACATGTCATAATGGTACGCAATTTCCGGATCTGAGATCTGGCAAATCATTTGCAGCTCTCACAAAAGCCGGATTACTAACGCTTCCTGCTGAAACAAGCGGGTTGTATGTTCAGATCACCACTCAGGCCGAGCATATATCAAGAACAACTTCACTCGAGAAGGATAAAATTCTTAACTGGCTGCTCCAGGGTGCCCTCAATAATTAAACTATCTTAACCTGATAAAACCAATAAATATGAAAAAATTCTTAATCCTTTTGACTTTATCATTAAGTATAACACCTCTGTTCGCACAGGAAGCAACACAGGCTCCGGAAGCATCCAAACCTGTGAGGTTTACTTTCGGAACAACAACTCTGGTTGATATTAATACAACAGAAACCCCATATAAAGGCGGACTGCAGCTCGAGATTCAGCACAGATTCAGTCTGATAGAGAACTATCATAATCTGTTTGGAATTTATGGCTCAGCTAATACCCGCATTGGACTGAATTATGGTATCACCGACAGATTAATGATCGGAGCCGGAACAACAAAGGACAATAAACTCCAGGATATTCAGTGGAAATATCAGATCCTTCGCCAGACAGAGGATAATAAAGTACCTGTCTCAATCGCATATTATGGGAACATAGTTGCTGATCTGAGTAAAGCAGAAGCTTTTGGGCCTGCAGCCAGTTTTAAGGAAATTCACAGGCTTTCCTACTTTACCCAGCTTATAATTGCCAGAAAGCTGAATAATGTATTCTCGGTTGAGGTTGCACCTTCACTGGCATATTTTAATTCTGTGCCTCAGAATGTTGATTCAACCAGGGGTTATAAGAACCTTAATATAGGTATATCAGCAGGCGCAAGGGCAAATGTATTCGGGTCTCATTCGGTAATTCTTGAGTATGATCAGTTATTGACAAAACAGGATATCGCCGTTCAGCCAAAACCAAACCTTTCACTGGGTTGGGAAATAAATACAGCAACACATACTTTCCAGATATTTGTAGCAAATTATAACCAGATCATTAATCAGAGAAACCTTGTATTCAATACCAATGATTTTAATAAGAGTCAGTGGTTAGTGGGTTTCAACATACATGTCAGATTCTAATACAGTCAACTTTTCAGGAATGAGATTATTAATATTCCGGTTGCTGATACTGGTGACATTTGCCGGTCTTGGGAGTGATTTATTTGCATCCGGGTTTTTTAATAAGGAAATAGAGAAGGTTGAGGATACCTCAACCTTTGTATCTCCTTTTCATGATGCCAATGAGCGTTGTTTCAAATGCCACGGTCAGGACAGATATGAATACACAAATGAAACGGTTGGACGGCAGGTTAAAGATATAATGTGTTCTGAGCGTATAATCCACAGGTCGGAGTTCTATTCCTCCAATCACAAAAGTTTCAATTGCACTGACTGCCATTCAGAGGAATATGCCAAATTCCCGCATGCCGGGACTCTGAGAATGGAGCAGAAATATAACTGTCTTGATTGCCACGGCGGTGATGCAAAATTTGCCCAGTACCATTTTGAGGAGATTGATTCTGAGTACATGAAAAGTACTCATTATAAAATGGAGAATGATGGTTTTTCTTGCTGGAAATGCCATAATCCGCATACCTATAAAATTTCGGTAAGGAATGCATATAATCTTAAGGAAACTATTGCATATGATAATGCAATTTGTTTAAATTGCCATTCTGATTACAGCCGTTTTCAGCTTCTGAGCGATAAGGCGGGAATTGACATTATCAAAAAACATGAATGGTTACCGAACCAGGCTTCTCATTTTGCTAATGTCAGATGTATAGAATGCCACACAAAAATAAATAATAATATACCTGTGTCTCATCAGATAAGACCTAAGGCGGAAGCAGTAAGACGATGTAATGAGTGTCATTCAAAAAACTCTATTCTCATGGCTTCGCTTTATAAATTTGAGTCAAAAGGACAACGACGCGACGGATTCTTTAATGGTATTATTCTGAATGCTTCTTATGTAATCGGAGCAAACAGGAACGAATATCTTAATTTAATAAGCCTGGTTCTTTTTGTTGCAGTGCTTGCTGTAATTTGTGTCCATATCGCATTCAGGATCAGGAAAAAATCAAAAACAATTAAAGAAAAGTAAGATGTATCTGTACCCAAAATGGATCAGGCTCTGGCATGTACTTAATGCACTTCTGTTTATAATTCTTATTATTACAGGAATAAGCATGCAATATACTGATAAGGAGAATTCCACCTACGTTGTTGGTTTCGCCAAAGCGGTCAGGATGCATAACTTTGCCGCTATTGTGCTGATTATAAACTATATCATATTTGTAACCGGTAACTTGCTTACAAGGAACGGCAGATACTACAGAATCAGCAGAAAAAATTTTATTTCAGATCTGGTTACTCAATTCAGGTTTTATGCAAGCGGTATGTTCAAGGGTGAAAAACACCCTTTCCCGGTTACTGAGGAACGCAAGTTCAACCCTCTGCAAAAAATTACCTATGTGCTTGCCTTATATGTGGCAGTCCCGTTGCTGATTATATCAGGAATAGGCTTGCTTTTGCCCGAGATAACCATCAAATCCATTTTTGGTATAAGCGGACTTATCCTTACCGACATCCTTCATATTACCATGGGTTTCTTTTTGTCAATTTTCATGCTGGTTCATATTTATACCTGCACGCTTGGACATAAGCCCCTTTCTCTCTTTAGAGGAATCATTACAGGTTATCATGATTCTGAAGATGAGTAAATTAAGGATCACCATTTAGATTTGCGCAAAATTTTGTATTTTTATTGATAATTTAAAATCGAAGATTATGAAGAATCTTAAATTTTTATTGACAGGTTCATTACTTATTTTTGTAAGTGTTTCAATTTTGGCTCAGCCTAAACCATGGGTTGTTCCCGCTAACTTTAAGACTATGAAAAATCCGGTTGCATTTGGCGATGCCAGTACAAAACAGGGTCAGATCCTCTATACTAAAAACTGCGCATCATGTCATGGTAAAGCTGGTTTAGGTGACGGCGTAAAAGCCAGGTCTCTTAAGACTTTCCCCGGCGATTTTTCAAAAGCAGATTTTCAGAAGCAGACTGATGGTGAACTTTTCTTCAAATCAAAAATGGGAAGAGACGAAATGCCAAAATATGAAGGGAAATTAACTGATGATGATATCTGGAACATGGTTAATTATATGAAAACATTTAAGAAGTAAAACTGTTCTTATTTCGGTTGTGATACATATTTGCATGATTCTTGCATGACATTATTTAATTAAAACTTAAAAAGTATGAGAACAATGAAACTTTTGTTTGCCAGTGCACTTCTTCTGATCATGAGTGCAACTCTGGTTGCCCAGCCTAAACCATGGGTTGTTCCTGCCAATTTCAAAGCAATGAAAAACCCTGTTGCAAAAAACGATGCAAGCGACAAAGCCGGAATGGCCGTATTTACAAAAAATTGTGCTGCCTGCCACGGAAAACTTGGACTTGGCGATGGCGTAAAAGCCAGGGCTCTCAAAACTTTCCCGGGTGATTTTTCAAAAGCCGATTTTCAGAATCTGACTGATGGTGAACTTTTCTTCAAAACTAAAAATGGAAGAGACGAAATGCCTAAGTATGAGGGCAAACTGACAGATGATGATATATGGAATACTGTCAACTACCTGAGGACTCTTAAAAAGTAGTATTCTATCCTAAATTATTAAGAAGCCGTTCCAGTTATGGACCGGCTTTTTTTTTGAGAATTATGCAGATCTTTGATTCACAAATGTATAAATTTGAATTTTATTTGCCATTCTGGCTTTGTAAACTTCAGCTTAACTTTATTTAAGACTAATGCACAGAATAGATAAGTTAACCAATTTAATCAGTATATATGGGAAAAGTTAAATCATTATTGGTGGTTCCGGCATTATTAGTGATGAATATTTCATTAATGGCCCAGAGCAATGGATGGAATGTGCCCCCGGCTTTTAAGTCGATGAAAAACCCGGTAACACAGAATGAGGCCGGAGTAAAATCGGGTCAGGCAGTATTTACCAGAAACTGTTTGGCCTGCCATGGAAAAACAGGCCAGGGGAATGGTGTCAAAGCTGCATCGCTAAGAAATTTTCCAGGCGATTTTTCCCGACCCGAATTCCAGAATCTTACAGATGGGGAGATCCTTTACAGGGTAAAAACCGGGAAAGGTGAAATGCCGAAGTTCGAAGCAAAGCTGACTGATGAAGAGATCTGGAATGTGATTATCTATCTGAGAACCTTTAAAAAGTAATTTGTATTTCCTTAATCCCAGACCGGGATAATTATTTCAGTTAATTATGGCTAAAAAAAAAGCTGAACTCATTGAGTCCAGCTTTTTTAATATCGTGATCAGCCTGTAATTAGTAACCCAAAGCTGTCATAGTTTCAATTGAATTCTGAAGGAGAGCTTTTGAATATTTGGTATTGTGAATACCAAGGCTGTATTCTCTCAGGCACAGCTGGAAATTGATCATTGCACCCAATACTCCTGCTTTTAATGAAGGGAATACAGGAAGAGCATTGTTGGTAGCTTTCTGAGGTGCACTCCATGATCCTGTCGATCCCGGGTTTTTCCATACACCTGCTGGATTTGTAGACGGATCATATATATTAAGGTATCCGTCAAAGTTCCCTGTAGTAAGACCTGCCCAAAGGTTTAATGTTCCGTCGGGTTCACTGTGAAGAATGTTTGTTCCTGCACCTACTGCATTAATTTTTGCAGCCAGAGTATTCAGCAAGCCCTGGTTCTCAGTTCTTGTAGCAGTCCAGAGAGTTGAAGTTGCACTCATTGGAGAGGTGTGGCATCCGGCTACGTTGCAACCGTTGAAGTTCCATGCTGAGTTACTTGTAAGTGCACCTGCATCACTTCTTACCCTGAATGTATGTCCGCCTGCTCTCAAAGAGACAGTTGCACTGTGGCAATCGACGCATGAAGCGACTGTGGTATGAGCTGAGTTGGTATAGCTGAGCGATCCTGTAAACTCAACACCGCCTTTACCTGCAAAGATGGCGCCCTGGGCACCATAATGAATATGGGTTCTGTAGGAAGGAATTACTTTGTTAGGAGCAGCGTTGCCAACAACATTGTCATAGTAAACAGCTGAAGGAGTGGTCGCAAGCGCAACATAGTCAACCACATCGCCATTTGAAGTAGTTGTACTTGTTGTAAGTGGACGTGGCTGATGACATTTTGCACAAAGGTTACTTGAAGCGCCGTCCTGCTGCAGATCAATTGTTTTAGTGCCTTTCCACATCGTCATAGAGACAGGGGCGATATTTGTGAAAGGATGAAAGTCTGCACCTGTATAAGTTGTGTGAAGACTTGAATGGCAGGTGAAGCAAGTAAACTCGCCAAGAGTCTTGTCTGCAACAGCTGCATAATCATTTGAATACTTACCTGTTGATGTGTTCAATGTGAAAGTGGATGGTACATTGTTCTTGCAAACATACCTGAAAGCATCGGAGGTATGACAAGGAGTACATCCAGTAACACCTGCTTCATCAAAAGATACTTCACCATAAGAATGCTTTGAAAAGGCATATTCGGTAAGTTTGGGTTCAACCACAGTCTGGTTATGACATTCTTTACATGATTCATTAGCATCCTTCCCGTCTAATCCGTTGGCACCATCTGCTCCTGGCATACCACGCGGACCTTCACATGAGGTTAAAATGAATCCTGCTGTAACTAATAATGAGATAAATCTTAATAGGTTTTTCATATCAGGTTTTTGTTAAAATTTCGTACTGCAATTTAGTAATTAGGTCAGTTATAGGAATAACAGTTGATATGTTATTTATGATATATATTATTGATAGATATAGCGTTTCCCGGTGATAAATATCAATTATTGAAATGATATTTGTTAGTTTTGCAGAGTGCTAAGTTGATTAAAACCTATTTTTAAACGCCTTTAAAACGGAATTATGTCTGTTGTAAACTTAATCAGTAGTTGCGAATCCTGTACCCGTCGATGGAAGAATTTCCAGTACCTGTCTTCAGAAGAGCTATCCATACTTAATAAAAACAGATATGAGGCAACCTTTAAACCGGGTGAAATAATAATTAAGCAGGGCTCGCCTACATCCAACGCATTGTTCATGGCCACCGGTATGGCAAAGACCTATATCGAAGGACTTAACGGAAAAAATTTCATCCTGAGTATTGCACTCCCCGGGAGACTGATTTTAGGTCCGGGTGCATATGTTGACTCGCGGCACACCTACACTGTTGCGGCAATAACATCTGTACAGGCCTGTTTCATTAATTTTGAAATATTTAAACAGCTTGTCAGAAACAACGGAGTGTTTGCTCAAAGTCTTCTTGAAGACATAAGCGCTAAATCTCAAAACACATTGAACAGGATGGTTAGCCTTTCACAGAAGAAGATGCATGGAAGACTGGCTGACGCATTGCTATATTTTTCTGATACAGTATTTAAATGTGATGATTATGAGATGATTCTCTCACGGCAGGAATTGGGCGAAATGACAAATATGGCCAAGGAATGCGTAGTCAGGATTCTTAAAGAGCTTGAAGATTCAGGAGTTATCTATTCTGATTCTTCCAGCATCAAAATCCTTGATAAGGAAAAGCTGATTCAGATTTCGGTAAAAGGGTAAAAAGGAAAAATCCGGAAGGAAAAGGATGATAACCTGATTCTGATAACGGACTTCCGCTTAACGTAAAAATTATTGTTGTTATAACACATATATTATATTATGAAGTATCTGAAATTCCTTTATTCCCCTCTGACAATGGGGGTCCTTTTTATAATCTTTACCATTGCAATGGCTGCAGCAACGTTTTTTGAAAATGACTTCGGTTCTGCTGCTGCATATAATATGGTATATAACTCGTGGTGGTTCGAACTGATCTTATTGCTCCTTTCGGTTAATCTCATAGGACAGGTGATCGTCCTGAAGCTTTTTCGCAGGGAAAAGCTCACGATTGCTCTTTTTCATCTCTCTTTTGTGCTGATGATTATCGGTGCAGGGATTACCAGATATTTCGGATGGGAAGGTACAATTCATATTAGGGAAGGAGAGGAGCAGCAGCAGTGTTTTTCAAATGAGAAATACATCAGCTATTCAGTTAAGGATAATAATGGAAAAGTTATTGCCGGCAGGAAAGATAAATATACCATGACCTCTGTTTCAGCCGATAATTATAAAAAATCAATAAACATCAAAGGCAGGGAATACGAACTTGTCCTGGCTAAAATTATTCCTAACGCCACCGAGTCTATATCCGATGTACCAGATGGTGAACCTGTTATTTCATTTTTGCTGACCAGGACAATGACATCAACAGAGACGGTTACTCTTAGAAAAGGTGAGACGAAAACGGCTGAAGGCCTTTCCTTCGGATTTGCTTCATCACAGCCGGCTGATCTTAATATCAGTGTCGACTCGGGTAAGTTTTATCTGGTATCGAAGTTAAACCTTGGCGAAATGAGCATGATGAATAAGCAGGTAACACAGCTTGAAAACGGCAAACCATTAGAATTAAAAACCATGCAGATTATTACTGCAGGCGATATCAGGGTCATACCTCAGCAGATGTCGTTGTCAGGGGTAATAAGTGCTGAAGCTGTAAAGCCAGAAGAGCAGACAACAGGCATGAACGCTTTTATTTTTCATCTGATTAGCGGCAATCAGTATTCAACTGCATATCTGTGGGACAGGGAAGGGGAGAAGGCAGCCTCCGGCACATTCATTATGGACGGAAATAGTGTTGAAGTAAGCTATGGGCCGAAAATCACATCTCTTCCATTTTCAATCAAGCTGAATAAATTTATTCTCGAGAGATATCCTGGTTCTTCAAGCCCCTCAGGTTATAAGAGTGATGTAGTACTGCTCGACAGGCAGGAAAAATTTGAAAAGCCATTCATGATTTTCATGAATAATATTCTGAAATATAAAGGTTATCGTTTTTACCAGTCGTCGTTCGACCGCGACGAGAAAGGTACTATCCTTTCGGTAAATCACGACATGGCAGGAATGATTGTGACCTATACAGGCTATATTCTGCTTTTCGCATTTATTATTCTCTCGCTGTTTAATAAGAAGTCTTTATTTTATACAGTTAGTTCGGGAAACTGGAATTCAGTTCTCCGAAAGACTATTCCCGCAATTATTGTCATTCTGTTTTTATCAGGATTGACAGATGCCAGTGCACAGAAACTTATTCCTAATAAAGCAGTTGCAGGGGAATTCGGAAAGGTACTTGTCCAGGACCAGAAAGGAAGGACAAAACCTCTTTTCACCCTCAGCAACGACATACTCCGGAAGGTGACCAGGGAAAACGAATTTGAAGGACTTACATCGATGCAGGTTTTCCTTGGTTTATATTTTGATTTTAATAACTGGAAGGATTATCCGCTGATAAGAATTTCAAGCAGTGAGGTTCAGAAGAAAATTGGTATTACCGGGAAGTTTGCATCATTCAGTGATCTGGTCAGCATTGATGGGAACGGTATGTATAAAATTGCTGATGAAGTAAATGCTGCCTACGCAAAATCTCCTGCTGAAAGGAATAAGACTGACAAGGAGTTAATGAAGGTCGATGAGCGGTTGAATATTATCTATATGATATATAAAGGAGATTTTCTGAAGCTCTTCCCGCTCAGAGACGGAACAAATAGCTGGGGATCATCCACCGACGCGCTTCAGAAGGCAGCCGGCAAAGAGGATTCAGTTTACATCAAAAGTGTTATGCCTGCACTTGCAGAAGCTATGCAGACAAATAATATTGTATCAGCCCGTAAGATTACAGAATCGGTAAGCAGCTATCAGGCGAAGTTTTCAAAATACTCGCTCCCGTCAAAATCAAAGACAACAGCCGAACTATTGTACTATAAACTCGGAATATTTGAAAAGTTATTTCCTTTCTATGCTACAATCGGACTTATAATGCTTATCGGACTGATTACAATGGTTATCAGGGGAAGCAAGGAAAAGTCAATTCTGGTGAAGATTTTAGGATGGGTGTTGTTTGCCGGTTTTCTTTTTCATACTCTCGGGCTTGGTTTGCGATGGTATATAGCAGGCCATTCCCCAATGAGCAATGGATATGAATCAATGATATTCATTTCATGGGCGACACTTCTGGCTGGTTTTATCTTCAGCCGGAAATCGGCATTTGCTCTTTCTGCTACAGCCGTTCTGGGATCATTGACACTTATGGTGGCCCACCTCAGTTTTATGGACCCTGAAATAACCAATCTTGTACCGGTTCTTAAATCATACTGGCTGACTTTACATGTATCAGTTATAACCGGAAGTTACGGATTCCTGGGACTTGGAGCAATTCTTGGACTAATTGTGCTTATATTGATTTCATTAACAAATGACAATAACCGACAGCGTATCTCAAATACTATTGATGAGCTCACAATGATTAATTTCAAGACACTCACCCTTGGTTTGTATTTTCTTACCATCGGTACATTTCTTGGAGCTGTATGGGCTAATGAATCATGGGGAAGATACTGGGGTTGGGACCCCAAGGAAACTTGGTCGCTTATTACAATTATTATTTACAGCATTGTGATTCACAGCAGGAGAATTCCTGGTATGAAGGACATATTTACCTTCAATCTGATTTCGCTGTTCGCTTTTTCTTCTGTGCTGATGACCTATTTCGGAGTGAATTATTATCTCTCGGGAATGCATTCTTATGCTGCAGGTGATCCTGTTCCGGTACCTTCATTTGTTTATATTACGGTTATTTCCCTTGCCGCCCTCTCCTTCCTTGCTTATACAAAATATAAGACAGGCAAGAAAACCGATTCTGTTTAATCATACAGGGACAGATCTTATATTTGTCCCTGAATATTTCTATAAAAATCATAAAATCAGGTGGAAATATTTACCTGATCAGCCACGGATTAATTTACCTTCTGCGGGTAAACCCTTGGCTGATCTTATTTATATATGTTTGATCCATTAAATCATTCACTATCATTAGGATAAGTATCATTTTCTGCTGTTTGAAGAGCCTGTCTGGTGATTCATTATTATGATAAATCGGATAAAAACACCCGATAAAATCAGGTATATTCTGTAGCAATTCAAGTATTGACACTCATTCTTCTCTTCAGCCAGCGCCTATTTTTGTAACGTTTAAAGATGTAATTTATTAATTGACAGCCAGAACCTGTGAAATTGATATCACAAGTCGCAAAGATGCTTCATCATGAATCAATGAATGCGATTATGGAAAACAAAGGTCCTGGTATTTTTCACTTTAGAATTCCATTATATATAAACAATCAATTTAATCACCTTTAAAAATGACAAAAATGAAAGAAATGACAAAAAAACTAGTACTCGTGTTCATTGCATTTGCTTTTTCAGCTGCCACTTTTGCACAGGTATCTGCTACAGCTAATGCTTCAGCTACAATTATCACACCTATCACCATTACCAAAGTTGTAGGTGCTGATATGAATTTTAGAAACATCGCGGTTAATGCTACCCCTGGTACAGTCGTTCTGACACCTGGTGGAACACGTTCATTAACAGGCGGATGTACACTTCCTGCTTCTGCAGGTACAGTAACAGCTGCTGCTTTTACTGTAACAGGACTTGCTGCTGCTACTTATTCCATCACTCTTCCCGGCGTTGCAACTACCATTGTATCAGGTGCTAATAACATGACAGTAGATACATGGACAAGTACTCCTAATGCTTCCGGAACACTTGCAGGCGGAACAGACAATCTTACAGTAGGTGCAACTTTACATGTTGGTGCAAGTCAGGCTGCTGGAACTTATACTTCAGCTGACCCATTTTCAGTAACTGTTAACTATAACTTGTGTCATGTCATTCGTTAATTGACGGATAAAGTTTCTTGAGTTTTATTCTGGCATCCTTTGTTGTGAACTGCCAGTTTATTTTTGATTTCTTGCTGTTCCTGATTTCCGTCCACGCTCTGACTTCTCTTCTTACTTCCTTAAAATTATCGGTTCGTCTATTAAGATATTGTCCGTGAAGAACGTTCAATTCAATCTCTGCCATATTCAACCAGCTTCCGTGCTTAGGCGTGTTGGTAAAGTTAAATCTGTCCCAGATTCTTTTTGCCTCAGATGGCACATATATTTCATAAAGTGATGATGCTTACCAAAGATGCTGTCCCAGGAGACGAAACTGTCCGGGTGACACAGTATTTTATAAATGGAACAGAGGCTACTCTCATAGATTTTGGTGCTGGGTACAAAGCTGTCATGGGTTGGCTGACCGTGCCAGCCGAAGCCGCCTCAGTCCAGATAAACAAATTTTGGGGTTGATACAGGCGGCGAAGGCTGAAGGCACTTAATTAAACCGTCCGATTAGCCTTAGCTTTTTTTTAATTAATCAACGAGAGTCTCTTTCAGAACGGATTTAACTTCTTTGATCTCAGGTTTTGAAAGTTTTCCAAGGTCCTTGATAATCCGTTGCTTATCAATTGTTCTGATTTGATCTATAACAATCCAACCCTCTTTGTTATCGTGTTTTACCTCGACTCTGGTTGGATAATTTTTTGAGCTGGTTGTCATGGGTGCAATGATAACACTCCTCAAATATTTGTTCATCTCATCTGGAGAGATAACAACACAAGGTCTTGTTTTCTTAATTTCGCTACCGATAGTAGGATCAAGGTTAGCAAGGACTATTTGATACTGCTTTATTTCCATTCATCAAGATTTTCGTCTTCAAATACATCTGGGATGAGTAATGTATCATCGCCATTTGCATGCATATCCATGAAGGTTTTTTCCCAGCCCTTTCTTGGTCGAGAAAGAGGCTTTATTATTATCTGCCCTTTATCAAGGATTAAATCCACGGTATCACGGATATTATATCTCTCGATTATGGTCTTGCTGAACCTAATCCCCTTCGAATTCCCAATCTTTACAACAGATACTTCCATGGTTAAACTATTTACAAAATGTAATTACAAAGTTAGTACATATTTTGATAATCTAGTCCGGCTTGAATAAATATTTTATCAAAAATCTGTTCTGTCATGATCCAGTTAAACTCAGCAAAATGAAAAAACTAAAACTTGTGAATCTGGGGGAATTGACAAACTATCTGTCCTGTCAAGTCCTGGAGAAAGTGAGTTATTTCCAAATCTTTTAAATCTTAGTAGTCGGGATGAAATTGATAAAGCTGAATTTGAAGGATTCTTACTAGCAGAACTGTCCCTGACTGAAGAATTAACTAGTCGAACAAAGTTTAATATCAAGTACATAAAACGAATACATAAGCTGTCGTTGGGTCATCTGTATTCTTTTGCAGGTAAATTTCGAACTGTTAATATGTCCAAGGGCGGGTTTTTGTTTCTTTCAGCTAAATTTATTTCTCAGAACATGGACAATTTTGAAAATGAAATTCTTAAAAGCCTACCATCTAAATATGAATCGAACCTAGCGTTGATTAAAGATATTGCTAAAGTCCATGGTGAATTTTTGTTTATACATCCTTTTAGAGAAGGTAATGGTCGTACGGCAAGAGTCCTAGCCAATTTGATGGTAAGAAAACAGGGATTTAAAGGTTTGAATTTTGAAAAAATAACTGAAAAGGTCTTTCCTGAATATGTGATTGCAGTACAAAGTGTTGCAGACAAAAACTACGAACAGATGGAAAGGATAGTCGAGCTTATTTTTTAAGTTTCTTCTGAACTTTCTTAAAGATTTCTTCAGCTGTCCTTTCAGAAATATTGATTTTTTCGATTCTGAAAGAGGCAATTAAAGACCTCAGAATACTCTCCCTCATCTCATCATTACTGACTGTTATGATATTTTTCGAAGCCTGTTTCATGCTACAAATATACGAAATTTTAAGGTAAATCGATCATTGGACTGTGTAGAAGCTGGCACCTAACGGCCCGGCGGTTTAATGAGTTGCCACAGCCTGCCCCGAGCGGTAGCGAGGGGTGTCAGGGTTGGCATGCGTTTTTGCAAAGTCCCGGTAAGTGTTGAGGAGTTCTTTGTTACGATAAAGCTGTCCAGATGGCGCGGTCCCGATAAGTGGGCAGGATTTGTCATGTCACGATAAAGTTGTCTAGGTTGCGTGCAAAAACCATGACAACTCGAGCGTCGGCTTGCAACCCTATTGACTTTGTCTCGGCAGCAGGATCAGTCCGGGTACCACAAGATTTAATAAGTGGGACAAATTCTTCTCTCAAAGACTTTTGAATGCGAATATAAAACTGTCCGGGTTGCAAAAGGCACTTAATTAAAGCACCGTCCGAGTTAGTTGGTCGGGTTAATTATTTAAAGGTCAGGGTGTCAGGGTCCTGTCGGGTGTCGTAGATTCTTAATATTTGAACACTGGATCTCGAGTCGCGATAAAACAAAGAATTATGCTTGGTGAGAACACATTTCCTTACTTTTTTCTTATAGTAACAGATTGGGAATTGTTTAGAATTTATAGAAATCTGATTTAAAGTATTTTCAGTCAGGTTTATGAAATTTGAAGCAACTTTTCTATCCCAATTTTTATCAAGATAGTCTAGGATATTTGCAAAGTCATTTTCAGCACGTGGTGACCAAATAATTTGCTTAGGCATCAGAATATTTCTTGCGGAATTTATCAATGACAACTTTATTCGGAACACCTTTCTTGGAATCTAATTCATCAATCGCATCTAAAATGCCTTGTTTTTGGAGTTCTGAAAGTTTGTCCCAGTCAGAGATATCTTTTTTACCGTTGACATAATTCAGCAGTAATCCGTAAAACTCCTCAAGCCGACTCTTTTCAAGGGAGTCTATTTGTCTGAAAATTTTGAGTTTTAAATCTGAAACTGTCATGCTCGATTTTTTTACAAATATAACATAAATTTAGGTTTTAAGTTTGTTCTCAGAACTTCGAATGCACTATAACGGCCCGGCGGTTGAGGGAGTAAAGTTTATTACCCCAACCGTCCGTGTTAGCACATGTATAGATTATTTTTCTATCTCATCGATGAGTTTCTCAAGTGTTGGAATATCTTGATGGATAGTCTTCCAGACAACAGTAACATCAACACCTAAATAGTCATGGATGAGTTTATCCCGCATGCCGGCAATCTCTTTCCAGGGGATCTCATAATAAGTCTGTTTTGTGTCTTTCGAGATTTTCTTTGAAGCCTCGCCAATTATCTCAATATTTCTGATAATAGCATCCTGAACCATCTCATTTGTCTTAAAATCTTTCAAAGACAGTCCATTACTAAACTCATTGATTTTCCTGATACAATCAAGAATATGCTCTATGTAAGCGAGATCGTCCTTAATCATTACAATATATTAATTAGGTCTTTGGCAATGCTTTTTTTGATTCTCTTATTTTTCAAAGCGCCAGTTGTCACCAAGTCTACTTTGACACCAAGTAGTTCAGTAAGATCATTTTCTAATTTAATAAGTGTTAACAAAGAAGGAGCCTCTCTGAACTCAACCAAGATATCGATATCGCTACCTTTTTTATTGTCTCCTCTTGCAAAAGATCCAAAGATACCGACCTTAATTGGGTCAAATCCTTTTAAGTGACTCAAGATTATATTTTTAATCTCAGATTGAACCATTTTCAATGTTTTTACAAATCTATCAAAAAATGATCACTCGACAATGCTGATGTCTTGTTTTAATTGGATATCAAATCAGTCCAGATATCTTAAACTGGCCTTTGCTGTTAGCATATGTATTTTTCGTCGCGCGATGGGAGAGTCCCGGTAGAAAGCAGAATTGTTAATTAAATAACAGATATTTCTGGTGACGGCGGGAGGGCCAGCGCGTCGGCCGGCAGCCCGACGTATACTTTGTCCCGGGAGACGAAACTGTCGTGGTGCAGTGAAGCTAATAAACGGCAGAAATTTTTCTCTCATAGACTTTAAGGGTTGACTTTGAAGCTGTCCGGGCTGGCGAAGGCAATTAATTAAAGCACATA
>Ga0315272_10000759_pt1 | contig 16466 bp, 16 predicted proteins | sample C3_middle_MG_FD_203918 | JGI IMG/M metagenome (GOLD analysis project Ga0315272, IMG submission 203918) | Sediment microbial communities from Yellowstone Lake, YNP, Wyoming, USA - C3_middle | ecosystem: Environmental > Aquatic > Freshwater > Lake > Sediment | place: USA: Wyoming | collected...
TCAATCGTTACGTCCGGCGCCCGATCGCGCCGGACGACGTGGTGTGGAGCTTCGCCGGTATCCGTCCCTTGCATGACGACGGTAGTGCCAACCCGGCGGCGGTGACGCGTGACTACAGTCTGCTGGTCGAAGAGGAGGGCGGCGCCCCCTTGCTCAACGTACTCGGCGGCAAGATCACCACTCATCGCAAGCTGGCCGAAGCCGTGCTCGACAAACTACAACCCTGGCTGCGACATACCCGTGGCAGTTGGACCGGCGACGAAGCCCTGCCGGATCGCCCGTGCTTCGATTCGGCGGATGCCGGCGAGGACCTCGGCGGCGGGCTCGGGCAAAGTGAGGTGGATCATCTTGTGGCGGAAGAATGGGCGTGCACGGCGGAGGACATCCTGTGGCGGCGTACCAAGGCCGGATTGCACATGACGCCGGCTCAGCGCGAGAAGTTTGCGCAAAGCTTCGCCGGTTGTGCCCGCTAAAGTCAGTGCATCTTGTCGCAGATGGGCGCGAATTGCTCCAGATCCAGGACCTTTTGTCCGGCAAACCTCTTGTCCAGTTTCTCCGGCGGCTCGTCGGCTTCCTTGAGAAAGCCGATCAACATCTGTCCGCGGTAGGGCTGCTCTTCGAATTTGACGACATGGCGAAAGTTGCCGCGTTGCCGGGCCAGTTCGCGCACGCTGCATAGAATGAAGAACGACGATCCGACCGAAGATCCAACAGCTTTGGCTTGGATTCGCAGCGTCGAGGTTCGCGGTGTGCGTGCCGTTTCGGTGATGAGGATGTCCATCTTCGGGTTGCCGAAGCGGCTTGAATCTGCGCGGAAAGTTTCAGCGTGCACCGGCAAGGTTGCCAGCAGGGCGAGTGATGTCGTCACTATTGCACGGATGCGTGCTGAGCTCACCGTGCGGCCCTCGCAGCCGCGCGTTGGCTGATTCGAACGGCCCATTGGCTCAGGCGCGGATAGTCCGCAAGGTTAACATCGGCCATATCCTCCAACGCAACCGTCCACGGGTACAGCGCAATGTCGGCAATCGAAAAATCGTCGCAGAGGTAGTCGCGCCCGTCGAGCTGGCGCTCAAGGATTGCGCAGAAGCCCGCGACCTTGGTCTTGTAGCGCGGGAGGACGGCTTCTGCCAGTTCTTCCGGTTCCTTGAGCATGTAGTGATAAATCTCTCCCATCGCTGGCCCCATGTTGCCGACTTCGAACATCAGCCACTTCATGACCTCGCCGTGCGGCTTCAGTTCTGTTGGCAACAGCTTGCCGGTTTTTTCCGCCAGGTACAGCAGAATTGCACCCGACTCGAAGACCACGGCCCCGGTCTCATGGTCCACGATGGTGGGCACGGTGCCGTTGGGGCTGATCAGGCGGAAATATTCCGGACTGCTGCCGTCGCTATTTTTTTCGACTACCTTTTCCACATAGGGCAGACCGAGCTCCTCAAGCATCAAGGAGGCCTTGCGGATGTTGGGACTGGCGCTGCTCAGGGTGTAGAGGTCGATCATCGATGGCTCCTGGTGGTTTTACGGAAAGCTTGTGTCGTTATGTGGTGGTTTGCCGCTCGCGTGTCCGCCATGCTGCCGGCGAGATGCCAACATGCTTCTTGAATGTGCGGCTGAAGGCGGCAAGGCTTTCATAGCCAACCCTGGCGGCAATTTGTTCCACGCCCTGCTGCGTTCCCGCCAGTTCCCGGCAGGCCACGTTCATGCGCCATTTCGTGGCGTAGGACATCGGGCTGTCGCCGAGCGCCTCGGAAAAGCGGGCGGCGAAGCGTGACGGAGACATCGCGACGTCCGAGGACAGGCGCTGCACCGTCCAGTCGGCGCCGGGGGCTGCATGAATGGCGGCGATGGCGCGTCCGATGACCGGGTCCTTGATGCCACGGAACCAGCTGGCTTCGCGATGCGGCGCGGCTTCGATATGGGCGCGCACTGCTTCTGCGCACAACACTTCCAGCAGGCGGTCGACGACATAGCCACCGCCCAGCGCGTTGCGGTTCATTTCGTCGGTCATCAAGCGCGCCACGCCGGAAAGGTTGTGCAGTTCGCCGGGGCGTGACAGCGAGGCGCGCAGCAGCGGCGGCAGGGCGGCAACAAGCGGATTGAACGGCGTGTGATGCAGCATGAAAACGCCGCATAGCAAGGACGTGCCTGCCGGGCTGTCGACAAGGTCAGGGCGACGCAGGTTCGGGCAGCCAGCCAGCAATTCTTCGACCGGTTGCGACTTTGCTGTCTTGCCTTCGGAGATTCGATGGGCAGTACCGCCGAAGCAGATGGCCATTTCTCCGGCAGTGAGCAGGACTTCAACACCGTCCGCACCGGTGATTGTGCAGTGCCCGAACTCGACCAGGTGGAACGCCACGACATGGACACTTGCGGCAATTCCCAGCAGTGACGTCAACTGACCCGAGGCGGGAATGGCTATGGACCAAGGGGGCGCATAGGTCTCCCGCAGCAGCAGGCTGCCACTGATCCGCAACGAGCGCAGCGTATCGTCTACAACACTCGAAATTCCGCTTGGAACAGTAGTATCGGCAAATGAAACGGCAGTATCAGGCATGGTGGCAACTGTATCACGAGATTATTCTGCACACTCACACCATACCATGAAAGGAAGAAAAGCCATGCCGTACATCTCCCCTGCGGCGACCATGATCGGTCTCGACCTCCTCATGATCGTCTATACCCTGTGGGTCTTGTCGCTGACCCGGTCGCTCGGCGGCAAGGCCGTGGCCATTGCTGTCGGCATGCTGGCCTGGCTCGGCGTGTTGCATTACGGCTTGTCGAGCCATAGTCTGTTCCCCACGGATATCTCGGGCGTGACCTTCCTGCTGCTCATCTTCGCCGGCGTCGGCGCTGTGGGCGCACTCCTGCTGCTGGTTCGTCCGCTGCGTGAGGTGTTGCTGGCGCTGGATCAACGACAGTTGCTGTTGCTACAGGGCATCCGTGTGTTTTTCGGCGCAGGGTTTTTGATGCAGGCGGCCACGGGCGTACTACCGCAGGCGTTCGGCATACTTGATGGTTTTACCCATATCGGCGCAGGATTTTTCGGGTTGGTTGCTGCTTTTTCGGTGGCGGCAGGCGTGGATGGGGCGCGCCGCGCATGGTTTGCCAATCTGTTCGGGCTGGCCGACATCCTGGTGGTCGCGAGTTCTCTGGCACTTGTGTTGCTGCCGCAGATTGGTCCGCACCACAGCATGATGTACGCGGTGTTCCTGCCGGCTCCTTTGTGGTTGTGGTTCCACGTGCTGTCGATACACAAGCTGCTGCAGACGCAAAGCCGTCCTGTACAAGTGGCACACGCCTGACGCGGCGCGCTCACCATGGAAATAGCGAACAAAGTCGTGCTGATCACGGGCGCGTCCGGTGGCATCGGCGCCGCCGTTGCCCGCGCGATGATGCAGGCGGGGGCTGCCGAGGTGCTGCTGCTCGCGCGCAACGAGGCAGGCCTGCAGGCAGTTGCTGACGCGATCATCGCCGGGGGAGGCAAGGCGCGAACCTATGCTGCTGACCTGACAGACCTGCCGTCGCTTGATGCGGTGGTGCAGCGTATCGTCGCAGACGCAGGTGTACCGGACATTCTCATCAACAATGCGGGCAGCGGTCAGTGGAAGTCGCTGACGGAATCCACCGACGATGAACTGCAACAACTCATGACCATGCCCTACCTGGGTGCCGCATGGCTGACCCGACGCGTGCTGCCCGGAATGCTGGCGCGCAACAGTGGCCACATCGTGAACATGAGCTCCGTTGCCTCGCGCATGGCATGGCCGGGCGCCACCGGTTACATCGCCGCTTGTCGGGCGCTGCGTGGCTTCTCGGATGCGCTGCGGGCCGACCTGTACCGCACCGGCATTTGTGTTACCCACTACGAGAGCGGCCCGGTTGACTCGCCCTATTGGCGCAACAATCCCGGCAGTCGCGAACGGGTGCCGGGAATCGCTCGGCTGTTGCTGCCCGTGCTGACCGAGAAGCAGGTGGCTGGTGCTGTAGTAGCGGGTATTGCCGGCAATCGACACATGATTGTCGCCCCAACAATGCTGCGACTGGTTTATCTGCTGCATTCCCTGTTGCCGGCAGTGGTGCAGTGGCTGATGACGGCCACGGGGCATCGACGCACGAGGTGATTGTGGCGCGAAGATGGGCGGTCAGTGGGTGCGGACGCGGCTGACAGCATGTCGCCAGGCATCCAGCAATGTCGCGGCCTGGTCTCGCGCCATGGCCGGTTCGAAACGCTGCTCGACCTGCCACAGGGCATCCAATGCTGCGACATTCGTCCACACGCCGGCCGCCAGGCCGGCGAGGTAGGCAGCCCCAAGCGCCGTGGTTTCAAGTACGCGCGGGCGAACCACGGGAATGCCGAGAAGGTCGGCCTGCAATTGCAACAGCGTGTTGTTGGCAGCGGCACCGCCATCGACGCGCAGCTCGGTGATGGCCTGCCTGGCGTCGGCCTGCATGGCCTCGGCCAATTCGGCAGACTGATAGGCGATTGACTCAATGGCGGCGCGGGCTATGTGTGCGGACGTGGTACCGCGAGTAAGGCCGACGATGGCACCGCGCGCATTCGGGTCCCAATAGGGCGCGCCAAGGCCGGCGAAGGCTGGGACAAAGTGCACCCCGCCGCTGTCGGGCACGGACGCGGCAAGTCCCTCGACTTCGCCGGAGTGTTTGATGATGCCCAGTCCGTCGCGCAGCCATTGCACTACGGCACCGCCGATGAAGACCCCACCTTCCAGCGCGTATGCCGGTGCGGTGCCAGGTTGTGCCGCTGCCGTGGTAATGAGGCCGTGGGTCGATACGTGCGGCACGGCGCCAGTCTGCATCAGCATGAAGCAGCCGGTGCCATAGGTGTTCTTGGCCATACCCGACTTGTGGCAGGCCTGGCCGAAGAGGGCGGCCTGCTGGTCGCCGGCGATGCCGCCGATGGCAATGGGGCTGCCGAAAATTGTCGCATCCGTTGCGCCGTAGATTTCGCTCGACGTGTGTACCGTCGGCAGTAATGCCTTCGGAATATCCAGCAGGGCGAGCAGTTCCACATCCCAGCATTGGCGGTGGATGTCGTAGAGCAGGGTGCGCGCGGCATTGCTGGCGTCGGTGATATGCAGGCGTCCGCCGGTGAGTTGCCAGACCAGCCAGCTATCTACGGTACCGAATGCCAGCTCGCCAGCCTCCGCTCGGTGACGCATGCCGTCAATGTGGGTGAGCATCCACGCCAGCTTGGTGCCGGAAAAATAGGGATCGAGCAACAGGCCGGTGCGTTGTCGAAACAGCTCTTCATGGCCACGCTGACGTAGTTCATCGCACATGCCGGCGGTGCGGCGATCCTGCCAGACGATGGCATTGCCCACCGGTCGGCCTGTGGCACGTTCCCACACCAGTGTTGTCTCGCGCTGGTTGGTGATGCCGATGGCGACAATGTCGCGGGGCGTAAGCGCAGCGGCGGCCAGGGCCCTGCGTGCCGTGTCCAGCTGCGACTGCCAGATTTCCAGCGGGTCGTGCTCAACCCAGCCGGGCTGGGGGAAAATCTGGCGAAATTCCTGCTGTGCGCTGGCGACGATGTTGCCGCCGTCATCAAAGACAATGGCGCGTGAACTGGTGGTGCCCTGGTCGAGGGCAAGAATGAATTTCACTCTTTGCCGATGCCGTTGGCCCAGGTCATGGCTTCGATTTGTACCGCCGTCCATTGCTCGAGGTTGAGCTGCAAACGTTCCAGCAGGGCCATGATCAGTGCGGCGTCCCATTTCTCCGTGGCCTCGACCAGGTCAAGGTGGCAACCGAGGCGGCCCTGATGACGCAAAAGCGCATCGCGGATGTCTATGCTCAAGCGCAACTCGTCGCATATTTTTGACAAGGGCAGGTCAAGCGCTACATCCATCAACGACATCATCCCCGTCACGTAGGCCTTGTCCTGGTCCTCGTGGCTTCCGCCTTCGAGCGCCGCCAACCGTTCCAGGGTCTTGCCGCGGCAGGCGGCCAGGATCACCAGCGGGTTGGGGAAGTGGCCAGTTCCCTTGTGCGCGAACATCAGCAGGCACAGCCATGCCCGCAACTGTCGCCGCCCCAGCATCATGATTGCCTGACTGATGGAGTTGATGTCGCCGCGAGCCCCGGCAGCGCCCATGGCCACCGAATTGACCAGGCGCAGCAAGTTGTAGGTGAGTTTCGGGTCCTGCTTGAAGACTTCTTCGAGTTCGTCCAGGTCGCCCTCGGCAAAGGCCAGGCGCATCAGACGCAGCAGGTGCAGCTCCGAATGTTCGACTGCCTTGCCGCGCAGCACCTGCGGTTGTGCGAAGTAGTAACCCTGAAAACATTCGAAACCGAGGCTTGCGCAAAACGCTGCCTGTTCCGGTGTTTCGACCTTTTCGGCCAGCAGCGTCAGGCCGAGCGGCTTGATCTGCGTGACAAGCTTGGCGATGGAGTCATTGGGCATTTCCGAGACTTCCACCTTGACATAGGTGACATACGGCAACAGCGCGTGATGGCCCGGTTCCAGTGCCGTAATGTCATCCAGGGCGAAGTGGAAACCCTTGGCGTGCAAGGCGCGGCAATTCTCGATCAGTGCGTCATTGATCTCAATGTTTTCCAGTAGTTCGAGCACGATTTGCTGCGGTGGCAGCACCCGGATCAAGTCGCTGGCAAGCATCTCGGCATCGCAGTTGAGGAAGCCGAGGTGGCTGCCAAGCACTGACGCCAGTCCCAGTTCGCTGAACGCACGCGTCACGACTTGCGTGGTGGCTTCGCGATGATTGCGGAAAACTGCGCTGTTGGCCGCACCCGAGCGGAACAGCAACTCATAGGCGACGGTGTCGCCCTTGCGATCGAGTATGGGCTGGCGGCCCAGATAGAACGACGCGGGTGCGGTGCTGGCAGCGGTCACGGGCGGCTCTCGATCGGAAGAGGGAGAGCCGCATTGTTCCACAGCTTGGCTAGTCCGTGTAATCCTCGACGGGTACGCAGGCGCAGAAGAGATTGCGGTCGCCATACACGTCGTCGATGCGATTGACTGAGGGCCAGAACTTGTTGTCCCTCACCCAGGGCAGCGGGAACACGGCCTGCTCACGACTGTAGGGGCGATCCCATTCGGCGACAACGTCCGCTTGCGTATGTGGCGCTTGCTTGAGCGGGTTGTTGTCGGCGGGCCATTCGCCGCGTTCGATTTTGCGGATCTCGTCGCGGATCGAAATCATTGCTGCGACGAAGCGATCGAGTTCGGCCTTGGCCTCAGATTCGGTGGGTTCCACCATCAAGGTGCCGGCAACGGGAAAGCTCACCGTCGGAGCGTGAAAGCCATAGTCCATCAGGCGCTTGGCAATGTCGATTTCGGCAATCCCCGTGGCGGCCTTGATGGCGCGCACGTCGAGAATGCACTCGTGGGCGACCCGGCCCTTGCTGCCGACGTAGAGGACAGGGTAGTGATCCTTGAGTTTCGCTGCGACATAGTTGGCGTTGAGTATCGCTACCTTGGTCGCCAGTGTCAGGCCGGTGCCACCGAGCAGGGCGATGTACATCCACGAAATGTTGAGGATGGACACCGATCCCCAGGGCGCCGCCGACACGGCGCCCTGGCCGGCGTGCGGGCCGGGGACGGTCGTTACCGCATGGTTGGCCATGAAAGGGGCCAGATGGGCTTTCAATCCAATGGGTCCCATGCCGGGACCACCGCCGCCGTGCGGGATGGCGAAGGTCTTGTGCAGGTTCATGTGGCTCACATCGGCGCCGATGCTGGCCGGGCTGGTCAAGCCGACCTGGGCGTTGAGGTTGGCGCCGTCCATGTACACCTGGCCGCCGTTGGCATGGACGATGGCGCAGATGTCTTTCACTGCCTCCTCGAACACGCCGTGGGTGGATGGATAAGTGAGCATCAGGCAACAGAGGTTTGCCGCGTGTTGCTCGGCCTTGGCTTTGAGGTCGGCAACTTCGATGTTGCCGCTGTCATCGCAATTGACGACCACCACGTCGAGACCGCACATCTGCGCCGTGGCGGGGTTGGTGCCGTGGGCCGACTTGGGAATGAGGCAGATGTTGCGGCTTGCCTGGCCCTGCGCCGCCTGGTAGCGGCGGATGGCGACGAGGCCGGCGTACTCGCCCTGTGCGCCGGAGTTGGGCTGCATGCAGATGGCGTCGAAGCCAGTAATGGCCTTCAGTCCATCTTCCAGCGTCTGGATCATTTCCATGCAACCTTGCGCCTGATCGAGCGGGGCGAAGGGGTGCATGTCGGAGAACTCCGGCCAGGTCACCGGAATCATTTCGCTGGTGGCATTGAGCTTCATGGTGCAGCTGCCGAGCGAGATCATCGAGTGGTCGAGCGCGAGGTCCTTGTTCTGCAGGCGCTTCAAGTAGCGCAGCATCTCGTGCTCGGTGTGGTGGCTGTTGAACACCGGATGCGAAAGGATGGCGTCGCCGCGCAATAACGTTGCATGAGAGCCGGCGAGCGGGTCGTTGGCGGCGGCCAGCGCATCCAGTGCGTTGATGTCAGGTGCCTTGCCGGTGATAGCCTTGAGGATGGCGGCGACATCGTCGCGCGTGGTTTTCTCGTTGACGGCAATGCCGCGCACGGTGGGCGAGACGATGCGGAAGTTGTAGCCATCGACTTCGCGGTTCGTCTCGACCTGGAGGGTGTCGAAGTACTTTTGCGTCGTCACCTTGACGCCAGCCGCCTTGAAGCCTTCGGCGAGGATGCCGGTGAGGCGGTGGATGCGCTGCGCGATGGTGCGCAGGCCAGCGGGGCCGTGATAGACCGCATACATGCCAGCCATGTTGGCCAGCAGTACCTGCGAGGTGCAGATGTTGGAGTTGGCCTTCTCGCGGCGGATGTGCTGCTCGCGGGTTTGCAGTGCCATGCGCAAGGCCTTCTTGCCGCGGGCGTCGACCGAGACGCCGATGATGCGGCCGGGCACCTGCCGCTTGTGTTCGTCCTTGCAGGCGAAGAAGGCGGCGTGCGGGCCGCCGAAGCCCATGGGCACGCCAAAGCGCTGCGAGGTGCCCAGCGCAATGTCAGCACCCATACTGCCGGGCGATTTGAGCAGCACCAGCGCCATCAGATCGGTGGCGACCGCCGTGACGGCAGCCATGGCCTTGAGCGCGGCAATGGTGTCTGTCAGGTCGGTGCACTCGCCGGCTGCGTTCGGATATTGCAGCAGCGCGCCGAAGACGTCGTGGCCTGCTGCATCAGCAGCAGCCCCCACAATCAGTTCAAAGCCGAAGTAGACCGCGCGTGTCTTCACGACATCGATGGTCTGCGGGAAACAGGCCGCATCGACGAAGAAGGCGTTGGATTTGGATTTTGAAACGCGTCGCGCCATCGTCATGGCTTCGGCCGCTGCCGTGGCTTCGTCCAAGAGCGAGGCGTTGGCGAGTTCCATGCCGGTAAGGTCGATCACCATCTGCTGATAGTTGAGCAGGGCTTCGAGGCGGCCTTGTGCAATCTCGGCCTGGTAGGGCGTGTAGGCGGTGTACCAGCCGGGGTTCTCCAACACGTTGCGCACGATCACCTTGGGCGTCAGTGTGTCGTGGTAGCCCATGCCGATCAGCGATTTCTTCACCACGTTTTTCGACGCGATGGCCTTCAATGCCGCCAAAGCATCATGCTCGCGGCGCGGGCCGGGCAGGGCCAGCGGTTTGTCCAGGCGGATTGCGGCAGGGACGGTCTGGTCGATCAACTGGTCGAGGCTGGAGGCCCCGACCGCGGTAAGCATGGCTGCGAGTTCGGCCGCGTCGTGACCAATGTGGCGACCGACGAACTCGTCGTGCTGTTCGAGTTGTGCAAGGGAACTCACTCTGCGGCGACCTTCTCGTAGGCGACTGCATCGAGCAGGCCGCTGATCTGGCCCGCATCGCTGGGCTTGATCTTGAACAGCCACGATGCGTAGGCATCGGTGTTCACACCTTCAGGGGCATCGAGGATGGCGTCGTTGCGGCCGACGATTTCGCCGCTGAGCGGGGCGTAAATGTAGGAAGCGGCCTTGACCGACTCCACCACGGCGCATTCCTCGCCAGCCTTGACCGTGCGGCCGGGTTCCGGCAGTTCGAGGAAGACGATGTCGCCCAGCGCTTCCTGCGCGTGGTCGGTGATGCCGACGATGGCGGTGCCGTCAGCTTCGAGCTTGATCCACTCATGCGATTGCGTGTACTTCAGGTCGGCGGGAACGTTCATGTCATTTCTCCTGGATGAGGACTTTGCCATTGCGCACAAACGGTGGCTTCACCACCTTCGCGCGCAGCAGTTTGTCGCGAATTTCAACTTGCACGGTGTCGCCGGGCGCGATGCACTTGGGCAGGCGTGCCAGGGCGATGGACTGGTTCATGCTGGGCGAAAAGCTGCCGCTGGTGGTTTCACCAACGCCCGCTGTCGTGATGACCTTCTGGTGGGCGCGCAGCACACCCTTGTCCAGCAACACCAGGCCGAGGAAGTCCTTGCCTGCCTTGCGTGCGGTCAGCGCCGACTTTCCGATGAAGTCACGGCTGGGGTCCTTCATGTCAATCGTCCATGTGAGGCCGGACTCAAGCGGACTCTGTGTTTCGTCCATGTCCTGGCCGTAGAGGTTCATGCCGGCCTCCAAGCGCAAGGTGTCGCGCGCGCCCAGGCCGGCCGGCCTGACGCCGCTCGCCGCAAGCTGCTCCCATGCAGCGACGGCGTGCGTGGCAGGCAGGGTGATCTCGAAGCCATCTTCGCCGGTATAGCCGGTGCGGGCGATCAGCCAGTTATCGCCGGTGGTCGTGAATTCGGCGGCCTGAAACACGCCGAGATTTTCACTGACTTCGCGCGTGGCGGGGAAGGCAGCCCACACCTTCTCGCGTGCCTGCGGTCCTTGCACTGCGATCATTGCCAGGTCGCGCCGCGGCGTCAGGTGGATATCGAACTCGCCGATCTGGCCCACCATCCAGGCGAGATCCTTGTCGGCGGTACCGGCATTGACGACGATACGGTAGTGATCGGGCGCGAAAAAGTAGATGATCAGGTCGTCGATCACCGTGCCCTGCTCGTTCAACAGGCATGAGTAGAGCGCCTTGCCGGGCGTTTTCAGTTTGGCGACGTCGTTGGCGACGAGGCGGCACAGCCAGTCCATGGCGCCGTCACCGGTGAGATCGATGGCCAGCATGTGCGAGACGTCGAACATGCCGGCGTCACGACGCACGGCGTGATGCTCCTCGATCTGCGAGCCATAGTGGATGGGCATTTCCCAGCCGGCGAAGTCGACGATCTTGCCGCCTGCGGCAACGTGGAGGTCAAAAAGTGGTGTGCGTTTTCCCATGGAGCGAGGACCTGTTCGAAATGACAATAAAAAAGGGCGAAGACCGATGAACTCATCGATCTTCGCCCCATCTGTCCTTGGTGCCTGAGAGATTTCCCCCTTCGGCAGACGGTTAACCACCCGTCACTCTCCAGATTTTTGCTGCGTCGTCGGCCCTTTTGCCTGAGCGATTCTTGGGCTTTGCGCCTTCGGCGGCAGACGGATGCTGTCTGCCCTCTCCCGACAACCAGCCCGAATTATGCCGGGGTGTCCGATGTGAAGCAACCGTTGGTAAATTTATCTGGCTTCCAGCGTTCTTCTTTTGCCGGGACGAAGGTGACAGCGCGTCAACCTTGGTGGTTTGGCGCGTTATCCCAGGTTCGGCAGGTTGATCTGCACCATTTCGAGTTGGTCGCTGAGCGCGCGGTTGTCAGGACTTTGGCGCGCAAGCTTGACGCACTCCGTGATCAGTGCATCGAGTTCCTGGCGCGATTTTCCCGCAATCCCCTCAAGCAACGACGCAATTGCAGGCAGACCCCGGTCCGCGGCCTTTTGGCGGATCTGCGTGAGTTGGGTTTCGATGCCGCTGCGATCCAGGTTGGTAACGATCTTGAGCGTTGCTTCGTGTTCCATGGCCTGCCTCCGTTTGTCAGACTGTGGCAACTATACCCTGCGATGACAATCAGCGTTTCTTGCTTTTGTGTGCCGGGCGGGCCTTGGACTTGACAGCGGACTTCTTAGTAGATTTTGCGCCTTTGCCGCTGCGCTTGCCTTTCTTGCCGCTCTTGGCCCGTTTGGGCAGGTCGGGTTGCGCTTGCGGCAGTTTGCCGGCGACCGCGGCGGCGGCTGCTTGTGCGCCCTTGCCTGGAACCAGCAGGCTGAAACCGGGACCGACCTTGACGCGTTTGGTAATGCCGTTCAGTTGTTTGAGCTTTACAACGCTCAGGCCAAAGCGCGCGGCCACACTTTCGAGTTTTTCGCCTTTCTTCAATGTGTGGGTTTGCCAACTCGACAGCGGCTTGTCTTCAGCCTCGTAACGTTCAAGATTGCTGCGAAAAAGGTCGACCTTGTCCGTGGGGATGACGACGGAGCCGAGATTGCTACCCTGAATCACCGGGCGGTGGTATGCCGGGTTGAGGGCAATGAAGTCTTCGACCGGCATTTCCGCAAGCTTCGCCGCCAGCGAGATGTCCATGTCATTGCCGATGTCTACCGTTCCAAAGTAAGCTTTGTTGGGAATGGGATCGAGCCTGAAACCAAAGAGTTCGGGCTGCGCCACGATGTTCTTTATTGCCTGCAGCTTGGGAACGTAATAGCGCGTTTCACCTGGCATTTTGAGGCTGAGGTAGTCAGTTGGCAGACCCTTGGCCATGTTCTTCGTCACGGCGCGGGCGACTGCATGTTCGCCCCAGTTGTACGATGCCAGCGCCAGGTGCCAGTCACCATTCATTTCATAAATGTTCTGCAGGTAATCGAGCGCAGCGCTGGTCGAGGCGATGATGTCGCGGCGCTGATCCACCCAGTAGTTCTGCTTCAGGTTGTAGCTCTTGCCTGTCGACGGAATGAACTGCCACATACCCAACGCCCGGGCGCTCGAGTAGGCCAGAGGGTTGAAGGAGCTTTCAACGATGGGTAGCAAGGCCAGTTCGGTCGGCATGCCGCGCTTTTCCAGTTCGGTGACAATGTGGAACAGATATTTTCGACTGCGTTCAAAGATTCGTTTGAGCAATTCCGGCCGGTTTAGATACCAGGCCTGACGGTCGGCAACGAGCGGACTTTGCAGGTCCGGCATGCCGAAACCGTTGCGCATGCGTTGCCAGAGATCGTCTGGCGGCGTGGTGAGGTCGATGGTGGGAAGTGGCGGCAGGTCGTCCTGAACTTCCTGAACCGGATTGAACAATTGGATGACGGGTGCGACGGCCGCCGTGGTCGGCTGGAGCGAAGGTACCGCAGGAGCCGGCGGATGTTGGGCCAACGGTTCAGGCTCGATGCCCCGTGTGAGTTCTGCCGTCAGTTGCAGGCTGGTATCGCCAGAGCCAGTCGTTTCCGCGTGTGCCGTCCAGGCAATGAGACTCGTCAGGATGAGCAGGAAACGCAGATGCATCAGTGGTGGGGGAGGGTGGGGCGGCGGCGAATGGTAACCCAAATGCCAGTCATCGGAAGCCGTTTTTCCATTCGCGAATGGCCGTAAAAGTTTCGACCGCGTCGCGTGGCGTTTTGCCGGCATGCGTGGTCGCTGCTGCAATTACGTCGGGCGAACTCCAGCGCAGAAAGGGGTTGGTGGCGAGTTCGTCGGCAAGCAGCGAGGGCACGGTGGGTAGATGCGCGGCACGGCGCTTGGCGACCGACTCGCGACGTGCCTGCAACGCGGCGTTGTTCGGCTCCACTGCGTGGGCAAAGCGCAGGTTTGACTGGGTGTATTCGTGGGCACAATACACCGCGGTGTCAGGTGGCAGGTCAGCGAGTCGGGCCAGCGAGGACTGCATTTGGGTCATGGTGCCTTCGAAAACCCGGCCGCAGCCGCCGCCGAACAGCGTGTCGCCACAGAAGAGCATCCCTCGGCGATAATAAACCACATGTCCCAGTGTATGCCCCGGTACGGCAATGACCTCGAAATCGATCCCGAGTTCGGGTACGTTGATGTGCTCGCCGCCGCGCAGCTGATGCCTGCAGTGGGGGATGTCTTCCGTGGCGGGGCCGAATACGGGCACCGGCCATCGTGCCACCAGTTCTGCAATGCCGCCGGTGTGGTCGCCGTGCTTGTGGGTGATGAGGATGGCGGCGAGATGGCCGCCGGTTTCTTCGAGGTACCGCATTACCGGCGCAGCATCGCCCGGATCCACCACTGCCACGGCAGCGCCGGATTGCAGGGCCCAGATGTAGTTGTCCTCGAAGGCCGGCAGGGGATGAATTTCGACAGGCATGACCGTACATTGTATCCAATGACGCAATGACGAAAAGCCGATGACCATAGGCGGATTCACTGACTGGCTGGAAACGCCGCAGGGAAGCTATGTCCTTGAGTGGGAGCAGAGGCGCCACGACCAGATCGTCGCCGACATTTTCGGCTTCAACGCCATGCAACTGGGTTTGCCGAAGCTCGACTATCTGCGCGCCAATCGCATGCCTTTTCGTTTTCGCAGCGACGATGGCGAAGATGCAGTCTTGGTGCGTGCCACACCTCTGCATTTGCCATTTGCCGCCAACAGCATTGACCTCGTGGTGTTGCCCCATGTGCTGGAGTTTGAGGACAATCCGCACCAGATTTTGCGCGAAGTGGAGCGCGTACTGGTACCGGAGGGCAGTGTGGTGGTGACGGGTTTCAATCCCTTCAGCCTGTGGGGGGCGCGTCGGCGCCTGGCGCGGCGCGAAAAACTGCCGCCATGGCGCGGCAATTACATCAGTGTGCCGCGCCTCAAGGACTGGTTCGCCCTGCTCGGTTTCGAGACCCGCGCTGGTGCCTTCGGCTGCTACGCGCCACCGGCACGGCAGGAAAAATGGCTGCGCCGCTGGCACTTCATGGAATTGGCAGGTGACCGCTGGTGGCCCTTCGCCGGCGGTGTATATGTCATGCAGGCAATCAAGCGCGTGCACGGCATGCGGCTCATTACCCCGGTGTGGCGTGATCGCCAGATGCGGGCTCAGGCGGTGGCAGCACCGGTAACCCAGAAAACTGACGCACAATGAACTCCCAAACGCTCGTCCCACGGGGACCTGTGCCCTTCAGGGTGGTTCCTGCGGTCACAAAGCCGGCTCGCTGCCCCCACGGTGGCGCGGTTCTTTTTGGGGCAGCCAGGTAGAGACAAAACAATGACAGCGACAGTTGAAAAAGACAGCGTAGACATCTACACCGATGGCGCTTGCAGCGGCAATCCGGGTCCCGGCGGCTGGGGCGCCATCCTGCGCTGCAACGGCAAGGAGAAGGAAATCTTTGGCGGCGCGGCGCAGACCACCAACAATCGCATGGAAATGATGGCCGTGATCGAGTCGCTGCGAACGCTGAAACGCCCGGTGTCGGCACGCGTCTATACCGACTCGCAGTATGTGCAGAAGGGTATCAGCGAGTGGATCCACGGTTGGAAAAGGCGCGGCTGGAAAACCGCCGACAAGAAGCCGGTGAAGAATGAGGATCTGTGGCGCATGCTTGAGGCACTAGCTGCCGAACACCAAGTCGAGTGGCACTGGGTCAAGGGCCATGCCGGTCATGTCGAGAACGAACGCGCTGATGAACTGGCCCGGCGCGGCATTGCTGAATTGGGAAAATCTGAATGAGACAAATCATCCTCGATACGGAAACCACCGGCCTCGAACCCAGCCTCGGCCACCGCATCATCGAGATCGGCTGCGTCGAGATGGTGGGGCGCAAACTCACCGGGCAGCGCTTTCACACCTATATCAATCCCGAGCGCGAGATTGACGCCGGCGCAATGCAGGTGCATGGCATCAGTAATGAGCGTGTCGCCGGCGAACCGCTGTTTGCGGCGATCGCGGCGGACCTGATCGAGTTCATTCGTGGCGCCGAACTCATCATCCACAACGCACCCTTCGACGTCGGCTTTCTGAACCACGAATTCGCCCTGATGAAGGGCGTGCCGCTGGACCAAATCTGCGGTGGCGTGACCGATACGCTGCGCATGGCACGCGAGCTGCGTCCGGGCCGCAAGAACAATCTTGACGCGCTTTGCCGCGACTTCGGTGTCGACAACTCCAATCGCCAGCTACACGGAGCGCTGCTCGACGCCGAACTGCTGGCCGAGGTATTCCTTGCCATGACGCGCGGACAGGAAAGCCTGGTGATGGATCTCGAACCGGACCGGATTGAAGTGGGCGCCGCGCTCGCGGCCGAGCGTCCAACCTTGATTGTCTTGCGCGCCACTGCCGAGGAACTTTCCGACCACGACCGCGTGCTCGCCGAGATCGCCAAAGAGAGCAAAGACAAGTGCCTTTGGCTCTCTGCGACTTGAACGTGGGCGGCATTCCGGACGCTTTGCTGCTGGTTGTCGCTTCGTGCCCGCACTGTCCGGCGGTGCTGGCGAATTTGTCGGCGATGGTGAAGGACGGTGTGCTGGGACGACTGGAAGTGGTCAACGTCGCGGTGCATCCCGAGTTGGCGGAGTCCCTGGGGGTTCGTTCCCTGCCGTGGATGCGCATTGGGCCTTTCGAACTTAGTGGGGCGCGCAGCCGTGCCGAACTCGAAGATTGGGCACAGCGCGCACACGGTGCGGGAAGCGCAACGGGTATGGC
>Ga0315272_10000760_pt1 | contig 16465 bp, 19 predicted proteins | sample C3_middle_MG_FD_203918 | JGI IMG/M metagenome (GOLD analysis project Ga0315272, IMG submission 203918) | Sediment microbial communities from Yellowstone Lake, YNP, Wyoming, USA - C3_middle | ecosystem: Environmental > Aquatic > Freshwater > Lake > Sediment | place: USA: Wyoming | collected...
TCCAGCTATGCCTCGCAAGGATCGTCATCCGGATCCACCCCCAGCTCGGCCTGCAATTCCTCCAGCGCCCACGCCACGGCATCTTCCTGCCCCTGGGTATAAGCCCACCACTCGGCGCGCTTGTTGAGAAAATTTTCCAGCAGGGCGCGTGTATTGTGCAGACCGTATTCGTTAAACAGCCATTGCATTTCCTGCGCCAGCTCACCATCGGGTGCGGCATGCAAACTGTCCGCCAGCGCATCCCACGCCTCCTCGCGCAAAGCTGCCGTGCGCTCCAGCAGTTGCATCCCCACCGGCACACCCGCATTCAAAGGCGCGCGCTGGATGATCTGCATAAACCAGCCATGAAATGTGCTGATCGTGATACTGGAAGAAGACAGCAAAAACTCGCGATAAAGCCCGCGCGCCTTTGCCAGCATTGCATCATCCACCACATCAATGGCGCGTTCTTGCAAGAATTCGCTCACCTCGTCATCGTTTTTTGCAGCCAGTAAATGCAGCCAGTCATGCAGCCGTTCCTGCATCTCCTGCGCCGCCTTGCGCGTAAAGGTGATCGCCAGAATTTCGCTGGGCTGCACGCCCGCTAACAGCAAACGTACGATGCGCGACACCAGCAGCCAGGTCTTGCCGCTGCCGGCACAAGCTTCCACCACGACGCTGTTATTTGGGTCCAGGGCGATTTTGTTTTTCATTTCATCGCCCCCTTTCCGCTGGAATTGTAGGGTGGGCAAATTGCCCACGCGGTAATTTGATAATTGGTGGGCAATTTGCCCACTCTACAATAGAAGGTTTTCGCTTTTCCCACCCCTCGTCCGCCACCGAGTAGCACAGACTGATCAGGGAATTCTGACGAATATGTTTGAGCACGTGGACGCGCAGCGGATCGTGCGAGTTTATAAGGAAGCCTGACCTGTCGCGCAACGCAGGGAACCTCGAAGAGGTGGCGGATTGGGGATCGCCTTCTTTTGGTTACTTTTGGCTCCGACATAACCTGAAGGTTAGTCTCCACCGCAACTCGTTGTCTTAGCGAAGCAAGAAAAGTAACTAGCCGCCGGGCTACCCCCGGCAAACGTTGAGCATTCGGTGGAAACGAAAACACCCTCTCCCCCAACCCCTCTCCCGCATGCGGGAGAGGGGAGTAGCCTAGAGTTGCGAATAATTTATTTATGTTCATCATTTCCATTCAGCTTTGCGACACAAGCCACGCATCTCGCAAAACGTACACACCGTATCAATTCCATTCGCCGGCAACGCCACCCCATCCCGCATCTGCGCAAACACCGTTGTCAATCTCTCCATATTTGCAGCAGACAACTGCGCCACATCCTGCGGCGGCTCCACCACCAGCACCTTGTCTTTTTCTATGCTAATGAAAGCAGCCTCAGTCGCCTCAAACACATGCGCATAAAAAGGCAGCTGCACGTCCTCCCCCGCCTGTTTCAGTTTGCCGCGCAGCATGGCTGCATCCTGCGTCTTATAGTCCAGCACCCGCACCACATGCGAGCCATCAGCCTGCACATCAATGCGGTCGATGCGTCCGCGCATCAGTAGCTCTTTCGCCAGCGGTAACTCGAAATCTACCTCGCCATTCTGGTAACGCCAGCCCTCAGCTTCGCTCTTCAACTGCGCGTCGATATAAGCCGGAATGGATTGCTGCCAGCGCAGCAGCCAGGCGCGCGCCCAGTAGTCGCGCTGCAACGCCTGTTCAAACACCTCGACACTGATGCTGTTCAATGCATACACCAGCACAGAAATTTCATTGCCCGTAAACAGGTTATACTGCTGATGAAAGCGATGCAGAATGTCATGCACCCATTCGCCGAAATCGCGCTTCTCTATGCCCTCGCGCACTTCATCCAGCTCGTTCAGATGCAGCACATGGCGCGCGTAATACTGGTAGGGACAGGCCACTAGGCTGTTGTAGCCGCTGGCCGAGATGCGCTGCGGAATCAGGCTCGCTGGCGCTACAGGTGTCGGCATACTCGCCACATCCGGCAAGGCTGCAGCCGCATTGCGCACCTGCGCACCATCCAGAATATTAATTAATTCTTTTTCGGCAAGTTCATCGCCATAGGCCAAGTGATGCAGGCCGCGCAAAATTTCCAGATAGGGACTGAGCAGATTGGCTTCGCCGTTTTTACTCGCCTGCCAGGTGGCGAGCACGGTATCGTTCATCGCCAGCAGGCAGAGCAAATCGTCGCGTTGCTGCGCGCGGTAAACGGCACGTACCGGCAAGCCCAGCGTATCGCGCACCGCATCGTTAAACCATACCGCCGCCTTGTCCGCACTGGGCAGATGCGCCGCATCGCAACCCAGCAACAGCACCGCGTCAAACTTGCGCCAACGCGTGGCGGCGAGGTGGGTGATCATCACCGGGCTGTCTATACCGGCATCGCGCCAGGTTAGCGCATCCAGTTGCAGCGCCAGCCAGTGCCGCCACTCGGCGCGACTAAAGCGCGTGCTGTCTGCCGCCAGCTCCTGCTGCCAGGTGTGCAGCGCTTGCAACAGCTTCTCCCCCGCCGCATCGGCGGCAAGTCCTTCGTATACGCCCAGGATGGACAGACTGCGCTCCAGCGCCAGCAGCCAGCCATGGATGGTGTTGGATTTCTTGCCCAGCTCATCGGCCGCCTGGCGCAGGCGTGCCAGCGGCGAACCGAGCTCGGGTGCTTCATTCTGCGCGAGTTCAAAAAATACCTGGAGATGCGCCACCGCGCCGTGTTTGCGCAGCAACTGCTCCAGCTGATACACCATCTGTTTGCGTTCGTTTGCGGGCTTGTCGGCGAACATATACGGCGACTTCAGCAGATCGAGCATGTCCTGGTAATAGAAATCGCTCTGCAGCGCATCCAGCCAGCGCATCAGCACCGTGCTCACCGCCATGGTGGAAAGTATCCAGCCAGTTTCGTCCTGCACATGCACCTCGGCACGTTCCAGCAGGGCACGCACGCGGCGTGCGGCAAGCCTGTCCTGCGCGACGATGGCAATGCTCGATTTCCCTTCAAGCAGCCAGCGCCGCACCTGCACCTCCGCGGCGCGCACCTCCTGCTCCAGGCCATGTGCGGCAAACAGGCGCAACCTGGCCCCCAATGCCGCTTGCGGATAATGTTTTCGCAGGCGCTGTGCCTGCTCGCGCATTGACGACACCTCGGCATGCACGTCTTCGGTAGCGTCATCCCGACCCCAGGCCTGATTGAGCACCGCGCAATTTTTTTGCTGCCCAGCCAGTTCGCGCAGATCGATAATATTCACAGCCGCATTCTCGCCATAAGCCTGCAGGAAACGCATTTCCAGCCGTGACAAATCGGAGGTCAGCAGAACTGTCAGCGGTGAAGTTGCCTGCTGTGCCAGCAAGGCCAGGCGCTGCTGGTAGGCGCGTGCGGCATCCAGCTCGCCGCTGGCACTCATTGCATACCACAGCTCGTGTACCACGCGCGCCTCAAACTGCATCGCGGTATTGCGTTTGGCCTGGTAGGCGCGTTCCAGTTGCTGCAGAAAATCTTCCTCGCTCTGCGGCAGCGGCACATGGTGTTTGGTGAGTTCGTCGAGCAGGCTCAGCAGCTCGCTGGCAATACCCCACAGATCGGCACCGGGAAACCACTCGCGCTCGCGCAAGGCATTGTACAAAGTGCTGGCGCGGCAGGTGTCGGGGCTAATAGCCTGGTTGAGCGGCACCGACTCCGCCCAGTCGTTGATCGTCACCATCTGCGGCAGCAGCAAGGCGGGCAAACCGGCCGCGCGTGCCAGATACTGTGCCAGCGGCACTACCACATGATAATTGGGCAGGATAATGACAAGATCGCGCAGGTCGGGCAGGGCGTGGGCGTGTTGCTCCAGTATTTGAGTGGCGACCTGATCAAAAAAAACAGCGGCCGCCCGTGGCGTGCCGCTGTCATCGATATTACTCATATGAGGATTTAAGATTAACGTTCCAGATACTTTAACTTACCCTTCACATCTTTCCACTCATCCGCATCCGCAGGTGCATCCTTGGTTGCAGTCAGTACCGGCCACAGTTTGGTCAGCTCCGCATTCAGCGCAGTAAATGCGCGCTGATCATCCGGCAAATCATCTTCCGCAAATATCGCCTCCGCTGGGCACTCAGCAACACACAGGGTACAGTCGATACACTCTTCCGGATCAATTACCAGAAAATTGGGGCCTTCATGGAAACAATCCACCGGACAAACGTCCACGCAGTCGGTGTACTTGCATTTGATACAGGCTTCGGTTACGACGTAGGTCATGCTATTTCCTTTGTTGGGCTAATCTAATTTTGCGATTTTAGCAGAAATTTGCGGGCAGGCCGAGACCTGTAAAAGCAAAAAGCCTTGCGCTGCGCGCGCGGGTCCACTGATTAAACCGGTCATTTCTTACACTTGCATCAGGTGACGCTTGCTGACTGATTTAGGGTTGATGCATATATATAAGCCACAGATTACTTTGGGCGAGAAATGCTCATACTAATAAAATTTCCAATTTAAGAACGCCATTCTATTTTCGTGTCTAAAATTTTTCGCAGACCAGGACAACAGATGTCCAGCAGTATGTACCCGCTATCTGACGGACGTACATAATGGCGCAGACATCGCCTGCAGCACAACCCCGGTCTCTGCATCCTGTGCAAACACAGCCATACCCATCATCCTCATCTGCGCATCATCCGGCAATGTAAAGCGTTCCTGAAATCTTATTTTTCCTGAATGGTCAATCGCTTTTGAAGTAAGTAATTTTCTCACGACATAATCGTGATGCAATTGGTTGCCGCTATTTTCACCCTTAGCCACATCGGTTACCAGCCCGTTCTGGAATAGTGCGGCATGGACACGCACATTGTTCAAACTTACACCCTGACGTAATTGCGCCTGCACTTCAAACTCTATCCTGCCTGATGTAACAAGATGTTGGCGCAAAACAAAACTCGCATCCGGCGCCACAGCAGACGCATCGCGCACAACCTTCTGCACACTGCCTATACTCGACCAGGCAGCGAAATTACGCCCTGCCAATACCACCTGTGGCGTAAACACAAAACCGCTGCCGCTTACTTTTGCACTGGCATACTGGCGTGCGGCATAGGACGGGTCGGCAAATCGGTCACGCCAGCCCAGCCTGTCCCAGTAGTCCACATGAAAGGCCAGCGGCACCACTTCTTCCGCCTTGACAACTTTGGGAACAAGTGTGCTAAGCCATCTGTCGGCCGGAGGGCAACTGCTACAACCTTCCGATGTATATAGTTCAATCAGCTGAGCGCGCAAGCCACCCGAGCGATCTTCACATATGGCAGTAGCCGCAAATGTGCTGCCCTGAATAAATATACACAACAGCAGGGTGAGTGAGGACAATTTTGTGGTCGACATTGGATGCTCCCGATTTGAATATCAATTGGTCGGGGATATGTCGTCAGGCTTACAAATTTTTGAAGGATGCCAACAAAAAGTTGGATATTTATGTCAGGCTATTTGGCCTTAGCCGCCATTAACTTTTCATACTTCGCCTGCAGCTGTTCCTTGGTCTCCACTACCTCAGGATTAAATGGAATACAGTCCACCGGACACACGACAACGCACTGTGGTGTGTCGTAATGGCCAACGCACTCTGTGCATTTGTTCGGGTCGATCACATAGATTGTGTCGCCCTGGGAGATCGCGTCGTTCGGACACTCCGGCTCGCATACGTCGCAGTTGATACATTCATCGGTTATCATTAAAGCCATGCTGAATTCCTTAAATTTTCTTTTTATCTATTAATTTTTTCGCCACCGAAGGCGATACGAATTTGCTTACATCACCGCCGAAGCGGGCAATCTCGCGCACCATGCTGGCCGAAATGAACGTGTACTGTTCTGCCGGTGTAAGAAACAGGGTTTCGACATCGGGATGCAAGCTGCGGTTCATGCCTGCCATCTGGAATTCATATTCAAAATCAGACACCGCGCGCAGACCGCGCAACACAACACGTGCCTGATGCGTGCGTACAAAGTCCATCAATAAACAGTCAAAGCCTTCCACGCGCACGTTGGCCTGGTCGGCGAAAATTTCTTGAGCCATGTTGACGCGTTCATCTAAAGTAAAAAGCGTCGCGGTACGGCTGGCGGCAACAGCGATAACGACCTCGCCAAACAAACCGGCAGCACGACGCACCACGTCTTCATGTCCACGGGTAATGGGGTCGAATGTGCCGGGATAAATTACTTTAATCATGTTGTGTGTATTGCAATAGTTGGTAATGTACTGCTCCTGCCTTGCCGTGCTTAATCACTTGCCAGGGTTCAACTGCTTCAAACAATGTGCCGCTTTCAATATACAACAGGCCATGAGGCGTCAATTGTTTTGCCAACAAGGGCAGTAGCTTTGCTAGGTAATCACTTTTAAATGGCGGGTCGAGAAATATCACATCAAACTGCCCATTGCCGCGGCTGGCAAAGTTTAGCCCATCTTCACTGCGCAGTACGATATTGCTGAATTTCAGTTTGTTGATATTTTCCTGCAGGACCTGATACACCGCGCGGCTCTTCTCCACCATGACCACCTCTGCCGCACCCCGCGAAGCAGCCTCCATACCCAGCGCGCCACTCCCTGCGAACAGGTCGAGGCAGCGTCTGCCAGTCATATCCTGCCCCAGCCAGTTGAACAGCGTTTCGCGCACCCTGTCCGGGGTGGGGCGCAGTCCCTCGGCAGTGGGAAATTCAATGATGCGGCTGCGGTGTGTGCCGCCTATGATACGGATGCGATTTATTTTCCCGCTCCTTCAGTTTTTTCCGCTTTCTTTTTTTCGCCAGAGACTTTGTCTTCGGGCGCACCGACAATTACTGTCGCCAACACATCGGGATTCACCTTGCGTTTGAAAGCTGCACTGATATCGGCGACAGTGACTTTGCTTATCCTGGCGGGAAAATCATCCAGATAGGTCAATGGCAAATGGTAGAAACCAATCACGCTCAGGTAATCGAGTATTTTTTTATTGCTGTCGATACGCAAGGGAAAGCCGTTAATAATATTCTGTTTCGCAGCATCCAATTCTTTTTCGGTGACACCCTTGTCTATAAATTCCCGCAAAATTTTATACACCAGTTGCAGCGCCTCATCTGCCTGCTCTTTCCTGGTTTGCAAACCGATCTGAAATGCGCCCGGCTGTTGCATGGGAATAAAGTAACTATATACGCTATAAGCCATGCCGCGTTTCTCGCGTACCTCCTGCATTAGACGCGAGACAAATCCGCCACCACCGAGGATGTAGTTGCCCACATACAGGGGGAAATAGTCTTTGTCGGAACGCGCCACACCCGGTGCGCCAACCAGGATGTGACTCTGCGTTGCCGGATGAGGAATGCGCAGCGTGCTGGCGCTGCTTTGCATTACCACTTGCGCAATTTCACTGCTGGCGCCACCGGGAGGAAGTTGCGCCGTGAGGTTTTGTGCGATGGCTTCAGCCTCGGCACGGCTGATGTCGCCCATCAGCGCCACAACTGCAGAGTGCGCACCGTAGTGAGTGGAGTAAAAAATGTCCAGGTCGCTGCGCTGCAATTTTTCCACACTGGCAATTTCGCCGGATGCAGGCAGTCCGTAAGGGTGCCCGCCAAATACCGCTTTGCTGAAGGCCTTGCTGGCGATGCTTTCCGGCTTGGTCTCCGCTTCCTTCAAGGCCGCAATTAGGCGAGCTTTTTCGCGCTCCAATACTGCCTCCGGAAACAAGGGACGTTGCAATATACGCGCCATAATAGTCAGCGCTTCATCGCGCTCTGCATTACTGCTCAATGTACGCAGGGAAATATTTGAGCGATCCGCGTCAAAATTTCCTCCCAGTTGCGCACCAATATCAGCCAGCTTGCGCGCGATATCGTCCTCGCTCATACCCTCTGCACCCAAGTCGAGCAACCCGTGGGTCAAACCGGCCAGGCCTGATTTCTCGGCCGTATCAAAACCGCTGCCGGCCGGAAAATCCACAGCCACATCAAGCATAGGCAGGTCGTGATTTTCCACAAAATAAATCTGTGCTCCGCTTGGAGCTTGCCAGTGCTGGATTTTCGGGGTGGCTTGCGCCACTGAAGAAAGACCCAGCAACAGGCCGGCCGCGATAACAGTATTCAGATTAGCGCGCATGGACAACTCCTTCATTTGCAGGTATGGCGTTTACACGTTTGGGTTTTCCTGCGAGCGCTTGCGGATCAAGTAACGCCACAATCAGATTGTCATCCTTGAGTATTTCACGTGCTGCATCCTGTACCTGTTGTGCCGTGACCGCCTGTATTTTTGACAGCATCACCGGGATATCCTGATAGGACAGACCTATGCTTTCCATTTGCCCTATCTGCATGGCCTGGTAAAACACCGAGTCGCGTTTGTAGACTTCGTTGGCCGTGACCTGTGCTTTCACCCGGGTGAGTTCCTGCGCACTGACACCTTCACGCGCCAGCAGGGCAAGCTGTTCGCGCAATGCCGCTTCCAGCTCTGTAACGCTCACTCCTTCGCTGGGCGTACCTTCCAGGGTAAACAAACTGGGACCGCGCGCGGTGCTGTCATAGCCTGCGCCAGCGCTGCTTGCAATTTGCTGCTCACGCACCAGGGTCTTGTTCAGACGTGCTGATTGATTGCCATCCAGCACACCCGCTAAAACCTCCAATGCATAGGGCAAGCTGTCTTTCTGCGGTTCGCGCAGAGTGGGGGCATGATACGCCATCACCAGAAGTGGCAATTCCGCCGGAGCCTTGACAGTAAAACGCTTGGTCCCCAACTGTGGTGGCTCGCTGAAATTTTTGCGCTTGGGCAACGCACGCGACGGAATGCCACCGTAATAGCGTTGTGCCATGGCAAATACTTCGTCCGCATCAACGTCACCCGCTACCACCAGCACCGCATTATTGGGTGCATACCAGCTCTTGTACCAGTTGCGTGCATCGCCAGCAGTAAGCGTTTTCAGGTCATTCATCCAGCCTATGATGGGGTGTTGGTAAGGGTGTTCCTCATAAGTCATCGCCATCAGTTTTTCAAACAGGAGTGCGTGAGGCTCGTCATCGGTGCGCATACGACGCTCTTCCATCACCACCTGGATTTCCTTTTTAAACTCGGCATCGGACAACAACAGATTTTTCATGCGATCTGACTCGAGTTTCATCGCCAGTTCCAGCTTGTCCTTGTGTAACTGCTGGAAATAGGCAGTATAGTCATAGCTGGTAAAGGCATTTTCGCGGCCGCCTGCTGCGGCGATGCGCTTGGAAAATTCGCCCGCCGGCACGGCTTTTGTACCCTTGAACATCATGTGTTCCAGCACATGGGCGATCCCCGTTGTGCCGGTGCTCTCGTCCATACTGCCGGCGCGATACCAGATCTGCTGCACCAGCACCGGCGCACGATGGTCCTCCTTGACAATCACTTTGAGACCATTGCCCAGAATTTTTTCGAAAACAGTTGGCGTCTGTTCGGACACTTCAGGCGTCCCTGCTTTAATTTCAGCCTGCACCAATACAGGCAGCAGGCAAGCAAGAGTCAATATTTGTTTCAATATACTTTTAAGCATCTAGTACCCCTAATTTTTTTAGACTAATTCCATTCAATCAGAATAGAATATGGCTTGAACATATTGCGCTTTAATTGGGGCGCATTATCCTCTATTTTATTGCCTTAAGACTATCTCTACTCAACCCCAAGGCTAACAAAAAATATGCTAGGTTTCCTGAAAAGATCTCCCCCCGACTCTGATCAAGGTTTATTCGCAAGGCACGACAACAGTTGGCTGGGCCGCTTGAAAAGCGGTCTGGTTCGTACTGGCGGCCAGCTTTCTGGCCTGTTTGTTCCGGGCGGCAAGATTGATGACGAACTATACGAAGAGCTGGAAGCCATCCTGCTTACTTCTGACGTCGGTATGGATGCCACGCGCATGCTGCTGGCGGATGTTCGTCGTCAAGTCAAAGAGTTGCATCTCACGGATGCGTCACAATTAAAAGTTGCCCTGGGTCATAGCCTGCTGAAACTTTTAAAACCCCTTGCCCAACCACTGGATGTAGGCACACACCAGCCTTTCGTCATCATGATGGTTGGAGTGAATGGTGCAGGCAAAACCACCTCTATCGGCAAGCTGGCAAAGTATTTTCAAGATCAGGGCAAGTCGGTACTGCTTGCGGCAGGCGACACCTTCCGCGCTGCTGCACGTGAGCAATTGCTGGAATGGGGTGCTCGCAATAACGTAGCGGTCATCACCCAGCAGAGTGGCGATGCCGCCGCGGTTATTTTTGACGCGGTACAAGCGGCTCAGGCGCGCAAAATAGATGTGGTACTGGCCGATACTGCCGGCCGCCTGACCACCCAGGCGCATCTGATGGAAGAAATCAAAAAAGTTAAACGCGTCATTGCCAAGGCGCTACCTGGCGCACCCCACGAGGTGCTGCTGGTGCTGGATGCTAATACCGGGCAAAACGCGCTGAGCCAGACCAAAGCATTTGACGATGCGCTGGATGTCACCGGGCTGGTGCTGACCAAGCTGGATGGCACGGCCAAGGGCGGCATTATCGCTGCGATTGCCAGGGCGCATCCGGTACCGGTGCGCTTTATCGGCGTAGGGGAAGGACTGGATGATCTGCGCCCGTTTGTGGCCGAGGAATTTGTTACGGCGTTACTGGAGCTCGACGCGTGATACGTTTTAACCAGGTATCCAAGCGTTATCCGGGCGGTTACGCTGCGTTGAAGAACGTCAGCTTTGAAATCGCTGCGGGAGAAATTATTTTTATCACCGGTCACTCTGGCGCAGGCAAAAGCACCCTGCTCAAATTGATCGCCGCCATCGAACGACCCAATGGCGGCACCATACTTGTCAATAACCAAAACATCGGCAAGATCAAAACGGGCGCTGTGCCTTATCTGCGCCGCAACCTGGGCCTTATTTTTCAGGACCACAAATTGCTGTTCGATCGCAGCCTGTTCGACAATGTCATGCTGCCCTTGCAAATCGTGGGCTTTGACCATCGCGAAAGCGCCAAACGGGTACGCGCCGCGCTCGACAAGGTAGGGCTGTTAAAACGCGAAAAAGCCCATCCGATTTCTCTTTCCGGCGGCGAACAGCAGCGCCTGTGTATCGCGCGCGCCATCGTCAATCGCCCTTCTATCCTGCTGGCGGATGAGCCTACCGGAAATCTCGACTCGGATAGCGCGAATGAAATTATGGATATATTCAAGTCTTTCCATCAGGTGGGAGTAACCCTGCTGATTTCTACACATGATGAAAGCCTGTTGCGCGAGTACAAGGGGCGCAGCCTTGCACTCAGGCAGGGGGAGTTGCAAGCATGAAAAGCTGGTTAATGCACCATCTGCACGTCATGCAGTTCACCCTGCGCCAATTGCGCACCTCGCCAGTTTCAAGCATGTTAAACGTGCTGGTGATAGGTGTTGCATTGAGCCTGCCCAGCGGCGGCTATGTGCTGTTGCAGAACGTGCAGAGCCTGTCCGACAAGCTGGTTGGCACGCCTCAAATCAGCGTTTTTTTGAGCATGAACGTGAGCCAGGATGAAATTAATCGCCTCACGAAACAGCTCGAACAGCATAATGCGGTTGCGCAGGTAGAGTTTGTTCCGCGCGAACAGGCGCTGCTGCAGCTACAAAGCAGCACAGGTTTATCCGATGTGGCAGCAGGTATGACACAAAACCCGCTGCCACATGCATTTATCATTTACCCAAAGAATAAAGATGCACAGGCGCTGGAGATTCTGCGCGATGAGTTAAAGACCTGGCCAAAATTTGACCATGTGCAACTGGACTCCGCCTGGGCACGCAAGCTTGAAGCAATGCTTAAATTCGGACGACTGGCAGTTTTGATACTGGCAGTGCTGCTCAGCTTTGCCCTGGTTGCCATCACATTCAACACGATCCGCCTGCAAATCCTCACCCAGCGTGAAGAAATCGAAGTTTCCAAACTCATAGGCGCAAGCAATAGCTTTATCCGCCGCCCCTTTTTGTATTTTGGCCTGGTTCAGGGGTTACTGGGGGGAAGCACGGCCTGGCTGATCATTACAGTGAGCCTGACGCTGTTAAATGTGAGCCTGAGTGATCTGACGCAACTCTATGCCAGCAGTTTTAGCCTGCATCATTTGTCTGCGGCTGACAGCCTTACTCTGTTGCTATTTTCCGGGTATCTGGGCTGGCTGGGTGCATTGCTTTCAGTTTCCCAGCATCTGTGGCAAATTGAGTCGCGCTGAGACTTGAAAACGCTTAGACAAATGCAAGCAACATTTTGATTTAAAAAGATTTATATACCAACCCGGCTTGTCTGTCTTATCTCTTCCGTGCCATTATAGTCTGCGACAACACACCCAATGCTTTCAGGAAGTCCGAGAAAAATGAAAACATATAAAGTCTGCGACAAAACGAACCTCAGTCCTCAACAACCCTGGAGACACTCCAATAAACTCTAAGACAACATCAAAAATGACAGTTTAGCCCATTCCAGACAGTCAACCATTACACGCCGCGAAAGGAGTAGACAATACCAGCCTCTTCCCTCAACACCTATATAGCACTTGACGCTTAGGAAAACGAACGGTGCTGTTCCTTCGTCACCGCAACTACTGGCTCATCGTCGATGCTTGGCAGCATCTCGTACATCTTTCTCGCTAATCATACCTGTTGCTTTTCGCATTGTTCCGAGCTTCGCGTTAGGAGAGAATTGCGGAATTGGTTCTGGCAGGTTCTTGTTGAGTGTATCCCCACGTTTCTGTTGAATTTGACCTGTCTTGTCACGATGACGGTTATCTAATCCCGGCTCTTTCATTGTTGTTCCTTTCTATTTATTTTTCCAAAAGAACGAACGTTCTTTTACTTCTATTCTAGTGCTTATATAATTTTATGCAAGCGATATTTTGGCGTAGATAATTTTGCCCTTAGTGGGTTACATTTTTGCACTTTTGGGTATCCGTTGGGCAGGATCATAGAAGAAAACCACCTCCGCAATGCGCTCGCCTTCCATGCATTGGTATGGGTATCTCTTCCATTTCCGTAGATGTTCCGTCGACCCACTCGAAGTGAATATCCATCGAATAACAACTCTGTCTCCGTTGACAAATATTGGGCGGACACATTGCGAGAACACAGATTTTTCCCTGGACATAACCTTGCGTTCGGCTGAAAGGTTGTTGGTCACGTCCAAGCCTCAGTAGTAACTGATTCACCCTCATCGAAGAGTTCACTGTATAGAACTCCTCAATTGCTTCTACTTGAGCATTTTATTCGACACTTCTGCCCATTATTTGCTCGAAACAAGAGAGCGTATCTTTGAATACCAGTCGGGTATGTTTTCATCGAGATATACAAGTTTGCCGTTCTCAACATAGCCAAATTCATGATGTCGCTCAAGATTGGAGTTATCGACCAATAAAATGGAATCGACCAATGGAATTGCCTTGCCTAAATTTTCAAAGCACTTTGGGTACCGGCCTTCAATCAGGCTATCTGGAACATCATGTCCGCCGTGATCCACCCGGTCCATTACTCGCGCGATACACAGTTGACTGGATTCCAGGCATATAAAGATCAAGCACGTCTTGTAGCCATATTTTTTAGCTTCCGCGATTAATTCCAGCTTATGCCCTTTGGTGTCTGAAAATACCGTTTCAAGGCAGACTGAATGGCCGTAGCTTAAATGCTTCCTGATGCGCTCTGTTGCCTCTTTGGTTGCAGCAACCGCTTCATCACGAGTACATGGGTGACGATCAAGCATGCCCAAAGCGACCTCGTCTGGGTCAATGCAGGCAATCCCCACTGGATCAAGCCGTTTCTTTCTGTACGTCGATTTGCCTGCCCCGTTGGGTCCTGCAATCATGAAAAATACCGGCGCTTCTCCTCCAATATTGTCGATGATCTTTTCGATCATTCGTCATCCGGCACGAACTTGCGATTTTTCATGCTGCCACGAATGCGTGTACCATCAGGAAGAACCTGGATGACTTTGTGTGGTGCACTGGAATCGGCAACATATATCGGTTTCCCGGCAGCATGACGCTCCGTGGCAATATCCCTCCGTTGCTGCACTGTTTCACCCGCCATGAGGTTCTTTGCCAAGTTTTCACGCATACGCCGATCGGAAGCGGTCGCGCGCCGCATAATTTCGCGGACGGCTATGACATTGATCTGCTCCTCGTTCAGATAATCTAGCAAAGTTTTGCCTTCCGGCTGCAGCACTTTGAGATAACTCTGTACAAGCGAAACATCAAATGCCTGCCATTCATCAACGAACGAAGTCAGCAAAGACAGCCGCCGCTTGTTGTCTGGCTCAGGTTCCATACCCTTTTGGTAGTGATAGATCATGGGGCGCGAAACATGCAGGATGTTTGCGGTCTCTTTTACATTGATGCCAAAGAAAGATTGAAGATCGCGCACCATATCTGCAGTACTTCTACCCATTTCAATGCTTAATACAGGCACGGCATCAGCTGCTGACATGGATTTGGTTATGGTAGTGCTTGAGAAAAGTACACCTTGGAAGGCTGTAGCCTTAAAAAGCTCGCCCCAAAGTCCACCCCACACGCTTTTGTCTGAGGCGTTGTTGGCCACTGGCCTCGTGCCGGTTGACTCTCTTGCTTCACTAAACATGGATGAATAGTTCATGATGCACCCCATTCATTTTTGGCATGTTCCGTTATTACGTATTCCTTGAACGAACGACTGACATCACCTCTCATAGTTGTGAATAGCCCACTTACCTTGGCAAGGTCCAGTTTCTCTACCGGGGAGAATTCGATGAACCGATCCGTATCCAGGATTGCGGTTGGCTGCGTTTCAGATACAGCAGATTTCATGTGATGTGATGGCTCTAACGTTAACAAACCCAAGTCCGGTGGCAAGCTTGGCTGACCTCGGCCACGCATGTATCTAATATTAAGCATTCCATTTTCCATGGGGTAGCTGGCAATATTGGTAGCTGAATATCCTTCTTTTTTTATGGAAAGCCCCAAATCAGGATTCAGTTTTGCATTGATGTAATCCTCGGGTGTTTCACCCTTTTTGGGCAAAATGAAGTCTATGTAACGGATGCCGAGGCGATTGACATAGATGGATGGAATCTCCGAGAAAACCTTGAGAATGCGATCTAACCTGTCCAGGAATGCTTCGGAATTTGTATAGGAGGTTGCATGCAATACGACACCATTGCTTCTCAATATTACCGCGACCTTGTTCTCTGGGGAGGCGAACTCCCATGCACTGCCATTCTCTTGCTCGAACATAATCTGCGTCCCGGTCGCCACCAGTCGTGACAGATGCATCTTTCTTTGAATGGGGTAATCCTGACGTAACTGCTTGGCGATGCTCGGCTGGTAATCATTGATATCTGACAGTGCTTCTGTCTTAACTTCCGCCAAAACATACGCAAGTGGTGCTTTTACCCACGCACCAAGAGGCTTATCCATTGTATCTCCCTGTAATAGTTAAGCGAACAAACATATTTTACACATTATTTGACACTTGGCAAAAGTTTCTTTATTATATTTTACACATTGTTTTACACTTCACCTTGTTTAAAGTAAGGAACGTCCCAAAAGGAGGGAATATGTCACATCAAGTTACGCAAGAACATGGCCAGCATTCAAAATTCCATATCATTATCAATGCCCGCGAGCATGAAGTACCCGGCCAGAAAATCAGTTACCGCGAAGTGGTGAATCTCGCGTTTCCTGGTGATCCCGGAGAAATTCTGTATTCGGTGCACTATGTTGCACCGCACCAGCCTGATGGTACCCTGGCAGAAGGACAGTCTGTGGAAGTTGAAAATGGGATGAAATGCGATGTCACACCAACCAATCGTTCTTAAGCCCGATGTCCAGAGGCTGATTGACGAAGGTTACGAGGCCAGCATCCATGCCCAGCATTTGCTGGTGGAGTCGGTTCCTTACGTTACGCCGAACCGTGAAGTGGCGCTTGGCACCATTGTTTGCCCCTATCAGGAGGATGGCGTCCTCTCTCACACAGTTTATTTCAAGGGGGATACCCCATGTACGAGCGTGGGGCAGCCACTCAATCAGGTCATCCATAATTCCACTCCTCAGATTTTGTTTGACCGGTTCAAGGTTGACCATTATTTCTCGAACAAGCCTGTGAATGTGAATGGATTCCCTGCAGACCACTACCTGAAAATGACGCACTACACCGACATTCTGGGTGCGCAGGCAAAAGTCATCGATCCCGATACCGATGCGCGGACTGGCCGGGTGGTTGAATCCAGAAACGACGATACCGTTTTCCATTACGGTGATACGGCATCGGCCCGGGCAGGGATCGTGGCAATTTCGCAAAAGTTATGCTTGCCACGCGTCGCGATCGTTGGACTCGGTGGAACGGGCAGTTATATCCTAGACCAGGTGGCAAAAACACCGGTCAAGGATATCCATCTCTTTGATAAGGACGACTTCAAACGGCATAATGCCTTCAGGGCGCCGGGTGCGGCTTCGCTGGAACAATTGAAGCTCAAGCCCAAGAAGGTCGAATAGTTC
>Ga0315272_10000762_pt1 | contig 16461 bp, 15 predicted proteins | sample C3_middle_MG_FD_203918 | JGI IMG/M metagenome (GOLD analysis project Ga0315272, IMG submission 203918) | Sediment microbial communities from Yellowstone Lake, YNP, Wyoming, USA - C3_middle | ecosystem: Environmental > Aquatic > Freshwater > Lake > Sediment | place: USA: Wyoming | collected...
ATTTTTAATTTTTGATTTTTTTGTATGTAGAAAAATAATAGGGATACCTCCAAGCAGTGTTATTAGACCTGCCAGAAGAAAATCATCATCAATGCCCTGTATATAAGCCTGTTTATTCAGATTTGAAAGCAGCAGATATTGGCTTTGTTTTGCTGCATTTGCGGGAGAACTTCCCGCTTCAGCCTGAAGATGGTACTTCATTTTGGTAACAATCTGCTGATAAACCTCCGAACCCGGGTTCACAGCCCCTCCAAAGACCTGGGCATGGTAACTCACTCTTGTTGTGAGCAATGTGGCCAGTATTGCAACACCAAGACTTCCTCCGAGCTGACGTATGGAATTGGTAATTGCAGAAGCCTGTGCCATTTTATCTCTTGGTATTTCAGAAAGAGAAACTGTGGTTAAAGCTGTAAACATAAGTCCCATGGCTAAGCCTCTGAGATACAGAGAAAGCATGATGAACTTAAGCTCGGTTAACCACGATAAGTTGGCATTCAGATAAAAACTGTAAGCAAAGATGATAACACCGATGAAAAGAGGCCACTTAGGATTTATCTTATCGGATATTCTACCTGAAATAGGGGCGACAATTCCCTGGATTATTCCTACAGGAAGGAAAACTGAACCAGCCTGAAGCGCTGTATAACCTAGTGAATTCTGCAGATATATAGGCAGCAGAAATGTACTTCCGAACATACCCAGACTGAATATGACAAGAATAAGGTTTGCGATACCAAAATTGTGATACTTTAATAGTCTCAGGTCGAGAAGCGGCTCCTTGACTGTGAATTCAGCGGTAATAAATACCGCAAGAGCAATTAATGCAATAGCTCCGTATGCCAGTATGAAAGGTGCATGCCACCCTTGTGAATTTGTTGCAGCGTTTCCCTGAGAAAGAATATAAAGCGTAAGCGGAAGGAAGATAGTAACTGATATGAAACCAATCGCATCGAATTTTCTTAACCTCTTGTTAATATATTCGCTCTGCACAATTATGGTAAAAAGCATTGCAATTATTCCAACAGGGATATTCACATCAAAAATGAGAGGCCAGCTGAAATTATCTATGAGGAATCCTCCGATTAGCGGCCCGAATGATACTGATGCCGCGGCTGAAATTCCCCAGAAACCAAGTGCTATTCCTCTCTGTTGTGGTGGAAACTCTCTGGTGATGATCGCCATACCAAGAGGTTGTATCGTACCGGCGCCTAATCCCTGTATAATCCTTGAAAAGATCAGCATATTTTCGTTTGTTGACCTTCCGCATAACATCGAACCCAGAGTAAAGAGGAATAAACCGATAAAGTAGAGTCGTTTGTATCCAAACTTGTCGGCGAGCCACCCTGAAGTAGGAAGTGCGACAGCCATTGCAAGCATGTATGCAGTAACAACCCATTGGATCTTGTCAAGCCCTACACCGAACGACGCCATGATTTTGGGCAGGCCCACATTCACGATAGTAGCATCCAGAACAGCCATGAATGTTCCAATCATGATATTTGCCAGAAGTAACCATTTGTATGACAGGTGCTTGGGGTGAAAAGCCGAGTTACTGTTCCTTACAAAGTATCTGATTCTGTGTGATAGGGTTCTTCTTCTTTCCATCCTGTTACTTAATAATCTTAACAACGACTGACATTCCTGATAGAATATTAAAAGAGGAGATAGCCTTATTGTTATCGGCCTTATCTATTGAAATTCTGATCGGAATACGCTGGGTAACCTTGGTAAAATTGCCTGCAGCATTATTCGCCGGAATAAGCGAAAAGACAGATGCAGTACTGGAGCCTACAAGAAATACTTTACCGCTGAATTTGATATCAGGGAAAGCATCTATAGATAACTTAACGTCCTGTCCATTATGAATTTCTGATATATTTGTTTCCTCGGGATAAGCTACTACCCACAGGTTTTTGCTTATTGTAATAGTAAATACTGCCTGACTTGGCTGTGCAACATCCCCTGTAAGAAGCCATCTCCTGGCAATAAGGCCATCAGCAGGGGCATAAAGTTTTGTGTTTCTTAGCTGTGAATTCAGAACTTTAGTCTGGGCATTTGCACTTTCTACAGCTGCTGACGCAGTCGATATCATTGATTTTGATACAAGTAACTGTGCTTTTGCAGCTTCCAGCTGAGCCAGAGCCGATTCATGCGCCTTCTTTATATGATCAAATTGTTCCGTTGTGATTACGCCGCCCTCAGCCTGGTTCTTTGCACGGTTTAAATCCTCAGTTGCCCTGTCAAGGTTTATTTCCAGTACTTTAAGACTTTTCTGGTCAGAAGAGTACTTTGTTTCAGCCTGGACTAAATTAGCCTGTGCCTGACTTTTAATTGCCACAGACTGATTTCTCTGTGCAACCATGTCAGAGCTATCAAGTTCTGCAAGAAGAGCACCCTGCTTAACCAGATCACCCTCATTAGCATATAGTGCAGATATCCTTCCTAAAATTTTTGATCCGACACTTACATTATCGGCATCCACATGCGCATCATCTGATGTGATATATATTGAATAGTCTTTGTACCAATACCAAGCGCCTGCAAGTACTATAATAACTACAATAGCAAGCGGAATGTAAACTTTAAGCCTGTTTTTGTTTGATTCTTCTTTCATGGAATGTTCTGTTAATTTATTTTGATATAAATAAGTATTTCCGGTTATTTAAATTTTATTGCCCTGATGAATAAATTGGTGAAAGCCAGAGTTGTCTCCAGAAGCTTGTCATATTCATCCTTTTCTATGTACATAGTTCTCTTTTCATTTACCAATGTTACACGCAAACCTTTAAGTAAATCCAGAAACAGAGAAGCAGTCTGATCGGTATCCTCAATGAAGAATATTCCTTTCTCAATTCCTTTTTCAAAGATTTGCCTTATTATTTGCTTTTCCTTTTCCTTGAATGTCTGAATTGTTTCCCTGAATGCAGGTTTAAGATCTGAATAAGCCTCAAGTCTTATCCTGCTGAGATTCAGTAATGTTCTGAAATATGAGAGCCGTGTATTTGAATATTCAAGAAGCAATAGTTCAGGCTCCTGAATACTTGAGATCCTTTCCGAAATCCTTGATAAGAATTCAATCTGCTCTTTCTCTACAACTGCTTTGTAGAGCGTTTCTTTATCGGGGAAGTAATAATAGAGGGACGCTTTTGAAAGCTTCAGGTCATTAGCAATCTCCCTCATGGAGGTCTTCTCTATGCCATAAAGTCCAAACCGCTTTTGTGAAGCTTCGAGGATCATCTCGATCTTATCGTTCTTGTCAAAAACAGATTTTGTGCTATTCATTCTGATATTAAAAGGCGCAAAGATAACATTCTCTCTGACTCTTTTGTTTAAATGGTCAGATTTGTTATTAATTTTATCAACACATACATGTTTTTTTGTAACCACTCTTTCTGCGAAAAAAAAACAGTTTTGAGTTTTCCTCTGATTTCCCGGCAATTGGATAGGGTTGTAATCGGTGAAAAGGGTCAATTGATAGAAAAATTTAAAATATTCATTGAATTTATTTTTAACTGAGAATGAGGAAATGTACATTTGATTTAACTATGAAATCCTAAGTATAACAGTATTTAAAGTCTTATTCATTTAATAATAAGTGATATGAAAACATCCGGTTCATTCCTTGTAATAATCCTTTTTTCATTTATTACTGTTTCCGCAAATTGTCAGAAGCCCTCTTCAAACGACAAAATTAAGAGCCTGGTAATAATGGAAGAAAAATATGACATGCTTGTAAAAAAACAATATAAGGAATCAGAGACCTATTATGATACAAGGGGGAACGTGATTGAGAGCATAACCTATAAGCAGGGAAAAACTGATAAACACTTTAAATACCAGTATGATTCTGACAATAACAAAATAAAGGAAGAGGAATTTGATATAAGCGGCCGCCTTAAGGAATCTTCAGAATATAAATATTCAGAAGGACAGCGAATCGAAAAAACCGTTTATGATCAGAACAAAAAGATTAAATCCAAAAAAACATATATCTATACAAAGTTCTGAAAATGTTCAAGTCACAGCTTCATAATATCCTTGATTCTTTCAATTCCATCAGTTTAAATGAGATGGACAGGGTTAAACTTATGAACAGAGTTGAAATAAAATATGTATTCTGCGCCAGCAGACTTCCTGAGCTGATGTCGATGCTTAAGGAAAGCTACAGGGTTCTTGAGATGGACCACATCCGCTTTTTTCCTTACTGCACAACCTATCTCGATACACCTGAATTCCTGTTCTACACCCAGCAGGTAAGAGGCAAACTGAATAGATACAAAGTAAGATACAGGAGATACGAATCTACAGGAACATCTTTCCTCGAGATCAAAAAGAAAACCAACAAGAGCAGAACTATCAAATGGAGAATTGAAAACCATTTAAAACCTGACTCTCCCGATACGGAAGCAAAAAGCTTCATCAGAAAGTACCTTCCCGACAGGCTTCCTAATCTGCAGCCCGTACTGATTAACAGCTTTTCCAGAATAACTCTGGTAGGGAAGGAGATAAATGAAAGGATCACCCTTGATTTCGATATTACATTCGCGTCACCCTATGGGAAAATATCCGGACTTCCGTTCCTGGCAATAGCAGAACTGAAACATGAGAAGAATAATAATGCCTCTCCATTTGGATCTGCTATGAAAAGGATGAGTATCCAGCCAGGCAGATTTAGTAAATATTGTATTGGCAGTGCACTCATTATGGATATGCCTAGAAAAAACAGCTTAAAACCAAATTTACTTCTAATTAATAAAATAGAAAATGAGTATTCTAAATCTGATCGAGCCTGAAAATATAAATCTTACGGGAATCGAGTTTTTTGATCCGGCAAGCTTCCTGGAACTGGTAGGCCGTTTCACGCTTAATATAGCTGTAATTCTTATACTTGTTAGGTGGCTTTATTATTCCACTACAAAGCGAAAAGATTATCTTTTTACTTACATACTCATTTCGAGCCTGATATTTCTGCTTTGTTACCTCCTGGCCAGTGTGAAACTCCAGATAGGATTCGCTCTGGGTTTATTTGCTATTTTCGGAATAATACGTTACAGGACAAGTTCCATTCCAATCAAGGAGATGACGTACCTCTTCCTGATAATCGGTGTTTCAATTATCAACGCGCTTGCCGATACCAAATCAAGTGTTGCGGAGGTTTTGTTCACAAATTTTGTAATTATAGTAATTACTTACAGCCTTGAGAAAATATGGCTCCTGAAGCAGGAATTATCGAGTCTCGTTCTATATGAGAAAATTGAACTCATAAAACCGGATAAAAGGAAGGAGCTCATAGCCGACCTTGAAGAAAGAACCGGAATAAAAAAGATCAACCGTATCGAAATTGGTAAAATTGATTTTCTCAGGGATACCTGTACAATTCAGATCTATTACGACACAAACGGCACAAAGGTTATTAATTCCGGTCAGATTGATAACAATAAAGAAGAAGATGACGATGATGACGATTAAGAAACAGTTTTTTTTATTAATCCTTCTTCTTTTTACTTTTAAGGTTTTCGGACAGGAAAAAGATTTTGGAATCTGGTACGGGATCTCTGCAGAACATAAACTGAGCAAGAAGCTGAAAGTTGACCTTTCAACCGATGTCCGTACTTTTAAAAATGCCTCTAAAATTGATGAGGCTTTTATAGAGGGAGGCTTAACCTATAGCCTGAGCAAACATCTTGGAATTACAGGCTCATACAGGCTGACAGACAGGATTGAGAATAATAATTCTTATTACTATCAGCATAAGTTCCTGTTCGATATTAAAGGCAGTGCTGATCCTGGAAACTTTTCAATAAGCGCCCGTTTCAGGTTCCAGACAAGGACTAAAACCTATTTTAAGGATATTACTGAAGACCATCCTGACTATACAGGCAGATTCAAACTGAAAGCAGTTTATAAGACTCCTTCCTTTCCTCTGAACCCTTATGTCTATTTTGAATCATTTTGCCCAATGTTCTCTTCGAATTCGGGGAAAATCGGAAAAACCAGATACTCAGCCGGAGTTGACCTTAGTATTACAAAAATGCATTCAGTTTCAGTTGAATATATTTTCCAGCGCGATTATATTCCACATTTATCTGATATGAATATAGTATCTCTTAATTATAACATTAAGTTTTAGAATTCTTTTCGGACAACAGTATTTTGTATTTATTCTAATAATTTGATTATGGCTAAAAAAGACTTGATCCTGTTATTGCTATGCTTTGTTTTCACTGTAATTTCATCATGTAAAAAGCACTACGACACAAATGATTCTGACTTAACTTCTGACACTCCGGGTTCAGAGGAAGTCTCTGATTATACATGGAATAGCGCAGATATTATAAGTATTACACTGAACGGATCTTCTGTTTTTACCAATAGTACCGCTCTTTCAGTCTCCGGCAGCAAAGTCACAATTACTTCGGCTGTCACATATGACATAAGCGGATCTTCTTATCTCTAAAATTCTGACGATGAACCCAATGCCGTAACATATTCAGCAAATCGTATCTCAGTTTTTCAGGAAAGGGTGCGCTTACTGTCAATGCAAATTTCAACAATGGAATAACGTGTAAAGAAGGGATGGTCATAAAAAGCGGAAATCTCAATCTAATTGCAGCTGATGACGGAATCAGAGGCAAGGATTATCTCATGATTCATTCCGGGGAAATTGCAATTAATTCAAAAGGAGATGGAATTGAAAGCGCTGCAATAACTATTAATTCATGCACTCTAAATCTGACTTCCGCTGATGATGCTTTTAATGCCACGAAGGGCTTAACCGCAGGCGGAGGTGATGCGAATGACGGTAGCTCGCTTGTAATTAACGATGGCAACCTCAATGTTAATGCAACAACCGGTGATAGCCTCAACAGCAACGGAAACCTCACTATTACAGGAGGAATAATCGTGGTCGAAGGGCCACTCTACGAATGGCATCTGAAATTGCTTTTGGATACAATATAATTATATACCCCGGGATGTTTCGCTATGAGAACCACTTCTTTGGCCTGAACAGGATTGCTGGTCGGATCGCTTGTTTTAAATATTGTCAGCTAGTTAGTGGAAGGAGTAATCTTTACATCCATATCGAACTCCTCCAGGAAGAAGGAGTGCCCTATATCATCACTTGAAAAAGTCAGATGCAGAGTATCGCCCTTATTGCAGCGAATGGCATACGGATCTTTGCCATAACGAAAACTTCGGACGTGAATATTCCTGCTGACAGGTTTCTTTGCCAGAAATAGTGCAGGATCTAAGCGCAAAAAGGGATTAAGAACACTTATATTAATGCTAATAGTCCTGCTCGTTATAGCAGGGATACCATATCTGCTAATAGGGTACCAGGCAGGGCAGAAGGGGATGACGCGAAGTGAGGTGATAAACCGCATTATTAACATATCAAGCGATAAGAAAGATGCTTCATTTGAGGTCCAGAATGCCACAATAGGCAGCAAAATAGATTTTATTAAACCTTCCCAGATAGGATTTCCTTTTAAGGAACAACCATTTATCTCGAATGTAGCCACTGTTGATCTTGATAAAGACGGATTATTGGATATTCTTGTATGTGACTGTAAAAGCAATTCGGTAAACTGGATACGCCAGTTTCCATTGGGCGTATATACTGAAACTGTTCTGACTGACAGTCTTGGCACCCCCGCACATGTTTAGGCTATTGATTTTGACAAAGACGGAGATCTCGATATAATGGTGGCAGTGCTTGGTGTTATCTTCCCATGCAATGATAAGATAGGATCGGTTGTGATCCTGGAAAATGACGGAAAAAATCACTTCAAAAAACATGTTGTCATCGACAAAGTTGCTCGTGTTTCCGACGTAAGAGCTGGAGATATAGATGGCGATGTATACTCTATACAAACGGAGACGCATTTGATTATATGCCCCCAAAAGGCAAGCACTGGCATGGTGTGGAATGGCTTGAAAATACAGGAAATATGAAAATTACCATTCATGATATTGCTAGTGCACCTACGCATCTTCTTACACTCTAGCCTGGTGATTTCAATAATGACGGGCAGATGGATTTCGTCACGGGAGGGATGCTCGCTTATCCGCCTTTCGACAGGATGGGCAGAGTTACGCTATGGATGAATAATGGGTCTCTGCAGCCAAAAAAATAAACAGGTTGGGGCTCACGATGGTCAACATTAACCTTGTTTCCTGACTCCAAACCCCCAACCCCCCTAGGGGCTTTAACTAATCTTTATATTCTATTCCCATTCAGGGGATTTAGGGGGTTCTAACCACCAACCTTAACCTTAACCTTAACCTTAACCTCAACCATATACGCTGTTGATTAATTCTTTCTCAACATTTTATGCATATTAATATTATTTGCATATATCTAATTTATTATAGCATTTATTTACATTTTAAAGCTATTTGCTTAAATAATTTATATTTTTACGCATTTTAAATATCAAATTGAATTATGAATACTAAATTTTTGTTAGCTTTGCATCCTGAGTTATTCTCATTTAAAGTGTTTACTAAATAATAATTGTATTTGTATGTGCGGAATTGTAGGGGTCTTTGATCTGAAGGTCAATCATATGGAATTGAGATCAACCGTTCTTAAAATGTCAAAGAGAGTAAGGCATCGCGGACCAGACTGGTCGGGAATATTTTACTGTGAAAAAGCTATCCTTGCTCATGAAAGATTATCGATTGTCGATCCACAATCAGGAAAACAACCATTATACAGTAAAGATTGCAACCTAATTCTTACTGTTAACGGTGAGATATATAATCACCAGGAAATAAGAAAACGCTATGAAGACTCTTATGAGTTTATGACTCATTCTGATTGTGAAGTCATTCTGCCTCTTTACCGTGATAAAGGTCCCGCTTTTATTGAGGAGTTAAACGGGATTTTTGCATTCGCACTCTACGACAAGGAAAAAGACTGCTATTTCATTGCACGCGATCATATTGGAATTATTCCGCTTTATATCGGATGGGATTCATACGGGAATTTTTATGTCGCATCTGAACTTAAAGCACTCGAAGGGGTATGCAACAAGATCCAGGAATTTCTTCCCGGACATTATCTTTATTCCAAAGAGGGCGTGATGACTAAATGGTACAGGCGCGACTGGATGGAATATGATGCAGTAAAAAATAATGAAACCAGTATTGGTGATCTAAAAGAAGCACTTGAAGCCGCTGTTCACCGTCAGCTGATGTCAGATGTTCCTTATGGAGTTCTGCTGTCAGGCGGACTTGATTCTTCAGTTGTATCAGCAATTGCGAAAAAATTTGCTCCCAAGAGGATTGAGACGCATGATAAAAGCGAAGCATGGTGGCCACAGTTGCACTCTTTCGCAGTTGGTCTTGAAGGGTCACCCGATCTGGCAGCTGCAAAAAAAGTGGCTGATCATATCGGTACTATTCATCATGAAATAAATTTCACAGTACAGGAAGGTCTGGATGCCATCAGAGATGTAATATATCATATTGAAACATATGATGTTACAACAATACGCGCTTCTACGCCAATGTACCTGCTTGCCAGGGTTATTAAATCAATGGGAGTAAAGATGGTTCTTTCAGGCGAAGGCGCTGATGAGATCTTCGGTGGATACCTTTATTTCCATAAAGCGCCCGATGCAAAGGCTTTTCATGAAGAAACAGTCAGAAAAATAAGTAAGCTTCATCTTTACGACTGCCTAAGGGCAAATAAATCACTTGCTGCCTGGGGTGTTGAAGGCCGAGTCCCTTTCTTAGATAAGGAATTCATGGATGTGGCAATGCGACTGAATCCATCAGATAAGATGATCTCTAAGGACAGGATGGAAAAATGGGTGCTCAGAAAAGCTTTTGAAGAATATCTTCCTGCCAGTGTTGCCTGGAGGCAGAAAGAACAATTCTCCGACGGCGTTGGATATAACTGGATTGATTCACTGAGAGCATTGACAGCAAAAGAGGTTACAGATGAGCAATTGGCAAATGCGAAGTACCGCTTCCCCATTAATCCACCAATGTCAAAAGAAGAATATTTTTACAGATGTATTTTTACCGAACATTTCCCTTCTGATTCAGCTGCCTCATGTGTGCCATCAGTACCGTCAGTGGCATGCAGCACGCCTGAAGCTATTGCCTGGGATGCATCATTCAAGAACATGATAGATCCGTCAGGAAGATCTGTAAAAAGCGTACATATTGATTCATATAAATAGTCTTATAAATACCGATTCACAATAATCAATAAGATTGCTTCTTCCGCTGCGCGGTATCGCAATGACCCTATTCCAAAAAATTGTTATAAATTTATCCGATTCGTAAATGAGGATTAGGCTAAGAATTTACCAATTTTTGGTGCAATGAAACCTGCAATACTAAACGCTGACTGTCAAATATCTGACAGAATTCTTTCTCTTAAGCGGAAGACAATGTCGGCAGTGCGTTATGTTTCAATGGAACAGGCTAAAATCATTACCGGAGTTTATCGTGAATCTGTTAATCTGCCCGTGATATTGAAACGAGCAGAATCACTCGCCAGATCACTCAGAGAGATACCTATAACAATAGACCCGGAAGAGCTGATTGTCGGCAACCGCACTCCCGATATCAGAGCAGGGGTTGTGTTTCCTGAAGCCGGAATAAACTGGCTCGGAAAAGAACTTCTGACTTTGCCACTCAGACCACAGGATCCGTTTGAAATTAAAAATGAAGATATTACCTTTTTTAACGAAGTAATTAAACCTTTTTGGAAGGATAAATCACTTGAGGATGATATCTATAGCTCATATGGCAGCGAAATATCAGCAATTGAAAAGGTTGTAAAAATTAATCAGAAAGATCATGCACAGGGACATATTTGTCCGGACGTCGGACAATGGCTAAAGCTTGGTCCCTCAGGATTGCTAACAATTGTTAATGAGAAACTTTCTGTTGCCACTGAAGATAAGAAAAACTTCTATATGAGTGCTGCTGTATCACTGAAAGCTGCACGTGACTTTATAATCAGATATGCGGGCCTTGCTTATGAAATGGCACAAGACACCCGGAACCCCGGAATAAAAAACGATCTCCTGGAAATCTCAGAGGTATGCAACAATATCTCTGAAAATCCTCCTCGATCATTCAGGGAAGCACTCCAGTCAGTATGGTTTCTCTTTGTTATTCTTCATATGGAGTCGAATGCTTCCTCTTTTTCGCCGGGGCGCATGGATCAGTACTTGTATCCTTTTTACCAAAGAGATATTGAATCAGGCAAACTGGATAATAACAAAGCAATTGAACTTCTTGATTCATTGTTTATTAAATTCAATCAGATCGTTTATCTCCGTAACTCTCACAGTGCTAAATATTTTGCCGGATTTCCGATCGGCTTTAATGTTACATTAGGCGGACAAATCAGTCCCGGGAAAGATGCAACCAACGAACTATCTTATCTGATTCTTAAAACACAGGATCATGTGAAGCTGCCGCAGCCAAACCTTACTGCAAGGCTTCATAATGATTCTCCTGATGAGTTTGTCCGCGAATGTTCCAGAGTGATTGGTCTTGGTAATGGAATGCCTCAGATAGTAAATGATGAGAGCATAATTCCCTCATTGAAATCAGCAGGAATTGATTCCCCTGATTGCGTCGATTACGCTCTCGTTGGCTGTGTTGAACTCAGCACACAGGGTAATTATCTCGGATGGAGTGATGCAGCTATGTTCAATCTTCCAAAGGTACTGGAACTTGCTCTTAACGATGGTGTTTGCATGTTAACCGGAAAACAGCTTGGGCTTAAAACCGGGAACCTGGAGAATTACCCTGATTTTGCTTCATTAAAGAAGGCGTTTAAAGACCAGATTGATTTCTTCATCGGAAAAATGATCACAGCCTGTGAAATGGTTGAGAAATCACATCAGGAACATCTCCCGTCTCCGTTTCTGTCGTGTGTGGTAAATAATTGTATTGACAGGGGTAAAGATGTTACTGCTGGAGGAGCCAGATATAATTTCTCTGGTATTCAGGCAATACAGGTAGCAAATATCGCCGATAGCCTTGCTGTTTTGAAAAAGCTGGTATTTGAGGAACATTTTACAGGTAAAGCGGAGATGCTCTACGCCCTGAAGAGTAATTTTAAAGACAATGAATCACTACGACAAATGTGTATTAACAAGGTGCCAAAGTTCGGCAACGATACAGCATGGGTTGACGAACTTGGTGCCGAGTACGTGCAATATTTCGCTGATAAACTCAAAGGATATATAAATTACAGAGGTGGAAAATATCAGATGGGCCTGTATACTGTTTCAGCCCATGTTCCAATGGGACAAAATGTTGCCGCAACACCCGATGGCCGGTTTGCATTGACTCCATTGGCCGACGGGGGAATGTCCCCAATGTATGGACGCGATAATCAGGGACCTACAGCTGTATTAAATTCTGTAGGCAGAATCCCATCTATCATGGCATCAAATGGTACGCTTCTGAATCTTAAATTTTTCCCCTCTTTTTTCAGGAATAAATCTGATATGGAAAAATTTTCTTCTCTGCTGAAAACTTTTGTCACGCTTCCAATTCACCATGTCCAGTTTAACGTTGTATCTCCCGGAGAACTGATTAAGGCAAAAGCAGATCCCGATTCATACAGAGGACTTACTATCAGAGTGGCAGGATACACTGCATACTTCACTGAACTCGCAGGAGACCTTCAGGATGAGATTATCAACAGGACTACCCATGGAGAAAATAATTGACACCGAAGGGATAATTTTCAAAATAAAGAGGTTTTCTGTTCATGACGGGCCCGGAATCAGGACATCTGTTTTTATGAAAGGATGTCCGCTTAATTGCATCTGGTGCCATAGTCCCGAGGGAATCACTCCGGATATATCAATTTGGTATAGTCAGAATCTCTGTATTACATGCGGAGAATGTGTCAAATCATGTCCTGAAAACGCACTGTCACTGGTTGCTGATCCGGTATCAAGAATAAATATTGACAGATCGGCCTGTAATGTGACTGGCAATTGCGTAAGTGTCTGTCCTACAGGAGCAATACAATTTACAGGGCGGAAAATCAGAGTCTCAGAGATTATCAGTGAAATTGAAAAAGATATACGATATTATGCTATATCGGGTGGAGGTGTGACGCTGACAGGAGGGGAGCCTCTTAACCAGCCCGACTTCTCGCTGGCTATCCTCCGATCATGCTATGACAGGAATATTCATACCGCAATTGAAAGCTGCCTGTTTTGTGAAAAAGAGACCATTTCTTCCGTTATCCAATATGTTGACCAGTTCATTGTTGATATAAAAATATTTGACAATGAAACACATATCAGGTATGCAGGAAGATCCAATGAGATTATAAAAGAAAACTTCAGATTCATAGCCGGCAAGGGAAAGAGAATAATTGTCAGGATCCCGATGATCGAAAATATTACAGACACTGAGGCTAATATCAGTTCAATAACCAATTTTGTAAATTCTGTCAGATCCGATATTGAGATCGAAAAAATAGAGTATAATCCTCTGGCAGGTAATAACTACGAACGATTGGGTATTCCGTTCCTTCTGAAATAAACCCCTTGGTCGCTTTGCGACATCTCCCCTAAAGTGGAAAAAATTTCTGTTCCAGAAGAAAATTCAATTAGCTTCCTGAGATATACCCCCCATAAGGGGGGCAGGGGGCAAATGAATTGAGTGTCCGCCACTGTATCATTCTGATACACTTTTTCTCTCATTGTATTTTTTAATACACAGACAATCTGAATATTACATTCATGGCATGAGTATTGTTTACTAAGAGGACATAAAATATACTATAATTCATGGACCGTCCTGTATCAAAAGAGTATAAAAGAAAGTTGCTTATTAAGCAAAGCTGGATTGTTTCTCTGATCATCCTGATTCCCCTTGCAATAATTCTCTTTGTTAAGGCAATTTTCATTCCGACTGTAAGCTTGTCAAAAGTTACTACAGCTATTTCTGACACAGGTAATATTCAGACTACAGTCCAGGGTTCAGGAAATGTCATCCCCTCATATGAAGAGGTTATCTCTTCCCCGTTCAGGAGTAATATCGTAAGAATAATAAAAAAGCCGGGAGATAAGGTATTTCCAAGTGATACTCTTCTTGTTCTAAATAATAAACTCGCTGAAAATGATCTTGATATGCTTAGGAATGAACTGGACCTTCAGAATATCAGAATAGAAAAGCTTAAGATCGGTTTGCAGCAGTTGAAAGAAGACTTTCAGTTCAGCAGAAAGATAAAAGACATAAAAGTTGAAAATTCAAGACTTGCATTCGAAGCCGAATCGACTCTGAACAGAATGGGAGGGAGTCCTGCCTATAATGTAAAGAAGGCCAAAACTGAATGGAATATTGAACAACTGGAAAACAGTCAGGCGCAGTACAATTTCAATAACCAGGTCAATGCCACAAACAATGGGATCCGTGAGCTTGAGACCGAGATTAATATTCAGAAGAATAAAATCATAAAAGCCAAGGATCTGGTTGACAAGGCATACGTTAAAGCGCCATTCTCGGGTGATCTTAGCTGGATAGTTGATCAGCCAGGTGCATCTGTTTCGGAAGGCCAGCAGATCGCTCGGGTGGCAGATTTCTCGAATTACAAACTGAAGGGAACCATAAGCAACTCATGGGCAGGAAGAATTGTAGCAGGCCAGAAAGTTGAAGTTCATAATCAGGGCAAGATAATCACGGGAACTATTGAGAATATTATGCCGGCTGTGAGTCAGGGAATGATGGAATGCCTTATAAGGATAGATTCAGGCGATATTTCAACACTGCGCCCCGATCAGCAGGTGGAGCTTCGGGTTATTATTTCTTACAAGGATAAAGTTCAGAGACTGCCCAATGGACCTTATTATAAAGATCGCGGGTATAAGGAGATGTATGTGATAAGAGGCAATAAGGCATTCCGGACGAAAATTCTGTTTGGCGATTCAAACTTTGATTGGGTGGAGGTACTTGACGGCGTAAAACCAGGAGACAAAGTAATACTCACGGATATAGCTGATAAATACACAAAAAAGGAAATCAAAGTCAGGAAGTAGTCCATTTTACAACTATTACAACTATACAACTTTATATTACAACCATGATAAAACTCGAAAACATAAGCAAAGTTTACAGAACAAAAGAGATCGAAACCCTTGCACTGGATAATATAAATTTTGAAGTAAAGGAAGGTGAATTTGTTTCGGTTATGGGTCCTTCGGGATGCGGAAAAAGCACTCTGCTGAATATAATAGGCCTTCTTGATGAACCTGATAAGGGAAGTCTGGAGCTGAACAAACAGGCTATTCTTACATATGAGGATAAGAAGACTGCATATATGAGGAATCAGCTGGTAGGTTTTATATTTCAGAGCTTTCATCTGATTAAGGAACTTAATATCTATGATAATGTTGAACTTCCCTTAATATATCGGAAAACGCCTCATGCTGAACGCAGGAAGCGCGTACTGGAAGCGCTCGAACAGGTTGGTCTCACCAACAGGATGCAGCATTATCCTTCCCAGTTATCAGGTGGTCAGTGTCAGCGTGCTGCAATTGCCAGGGCTGTTGCTGGCAATCCCAAGATTATCCTGGCTGATGAGCCCACTGGTAATCTCGACAGCAAGATAGGCCACGAAGTGGTTGGTATTCTGGCTGATCTGAATTCCAAAGGAACCACTATTGTAATGGTAACTCACGATGAGATGATAGCCAAAACAACTCATAGGATAGTAAGATTGTTTGATGGAAGACTGGTGGGCTGAGACTACCCCCAACCCCCTAAAGGGGGCTATGAAAGCCAAAGTCCCGCCTGGGGAGTCCCGATAGTTATCGGGCCAAGGGGTAAACGACAAACGACAAACGACAAACGATAAACGACAAACGATTTAATGATATGATTAAAAACTATTTTAAAATATTCATAAAGGTAGCGATGCAGAGCAGGCTTTTTACTCTTCTGAGCCTCTTCGGCATAAGTCTTACCATCATGTTTGTGATGATATTCAGCATGACAATATCAAAAATCACGAGTGGCACAGGACCTGAAAAAAATCTGAACCAGATTATCTTCTGTCAGAGGGTGAAAACAGTCGAAACTCACAAGGGCGTGAGGAGCGGCGGATACAGTGTAGCGGCTGTAGGGAAAAAACTCGCAGAAGAGCACCTCAAAAAAGCGAAAAATGCAGACCTGGTTTCAATGTACTCCGGACCAACTCCCTGGGAATTTATCTTAAACGGTAATTATCAGAAGAAATTGCAGAATCAGACAGACGGTGAGTACTGGAAAATATTCAACTATACTTTTATCCAGGGGAGGCCATATACTACTGAGGAAGTTACGAAAGGTACCAATCTCGCAGTTATTTCAAAATCTCTGAAAGAACTGCTTTTTGGAACTGAGGAGAATGTTCTTGGAAAAACTATAAAGTACACATCAATGAATCTGGTTGTTACAGGAGTTGTTGAGGATCCTCCA
>Ga0315272_10000763_pt1 | contig 16442 bp, 16 predicted proteins | sample C3_middle_MG_FD_203918 | JGI IMG/M metagenome (GOLD analysis project Ga0315272, IMG submission 203918) | Sediment microbial communities from Yellowstone Lake, YNP, Wyoming, USA - C3_middle | ecosystem: Environmental > Aquatic > Freshwater > Lake > Sediment | place: USA: Wyoming | collected...
GAGCTGATCGAGACAGGATTATACAGGGTCATAAGGCACCCCGGGTATCTTGGTCAGCTTATTATTTTCCTGGGAACTTCTGTCTGCCTCTCAAACTGGCTATCCATTTTGCTCATGATAATTCCGGTTTTGTCGGGATATCTTAATCGTATAAATGTGGAGGAAAAGTTTATGGTTGTGCAGATGGGAGAAAAATATTTTGACTACACGAAGAGGACAAAGAAGCTGATTCCCGGGATTTTTTAAAACATATTCAGACAAATCGTAAGCACTATATTTTGATCAGATAGATTTCATGAAAGCAGTAGTATACAAGAAGTATGGTTCTCCGGATGTTCTTGAACTTGCGGATTTAAAGAAACCAGTTCCTAAACCAGATGAAGTTCTTATAAAAGTATTTGCATCAACAGTTACTTCGGCGGATTGTATGATGCGAAGAGGAGATACAATTCTGAGCAGAATCCTGCTTGGTCTCTTCAAACCAGCCAAAAAGTATCAGATCCTGGGGACAGAATTCGCAGGGATCATTGAGGAAACAGGAAGCAAGGTTAGAAAGTTTAAACAGGGTGATGAAGTTTATGCATTCAGGGGATTTGGAACGGGTTGCTATGCCCAGTATAAATGCATGAAAGAAAACGGATCGCTCGCCATAAAACCTGCAAAAATGGATTTTGCTGAAGCCGCATCAGTGGTCGACGGTGCAACAACCGCACTGTTTTTCCTGAAAGAAAAAGCCGGTATTGAAAAGGGCCAGAAAGTTCTTATCAATGGAGCGTCCGGAAGTGTCGGAACATTCGCAGTGCAACTGGCAAAATATTTCGGGGCTGAAGTCACAGGGGTATGCGGCACAAAAAATATTGATCTGGTCCAGTCACTCGGAGCCGACAGAGTAATTGATTATACAAAAGAAGATTTTACGACAACCGGCGAGAGTTATGATATTATATTTGACACCGTGGGTAAGAGCTCATTTGATCATTGCAGGAAAGCTATGAAAAGCAATGGAAAATATATTTCAACTGTTATGAGCTTTAAAGTAATGCTTCAATCAATACTGACAAAACCAATAAATAAAAAGAAAGTGATTTTTGCGATGTCTGTTAATAAAACCGGAGGTTTGAATTTTATCCGGAAACTGATAGAAGAAGGAAAACTAAAGACAATAATAGAAAGGCAATATGCACTTGAAGAATTACCTGCCGCTCATGAATATGTTGAAAAAGGTCATAAAAAAGGAAATATTATCATTCCTGTATTGCATTAATTATATATTTGCTTCAAAAACATATAAATACCTGAAATAAAATCTATATGAAAAAACTGATCAGATTTGGCGAAGAAGTGGAAGGATATAACATCCCGGTATTAAACGAGAGGGAAATAAGGGCCGCAGCAGGAATTTTATTCCTGGCTACTTTCACTTCGTTAATGTTCATCCTGTTCAAACAGAATTTTGTTCCAATAAAGTATGTCATTATTCTTTTCCTGACTGACTTTATTATACGGGTCTTTATAAATCCTGCATTTGCTCCCACCCTGATTCTTGGGAGATTGATAGTACGAAACCAGACACCCGAATATGTCGGCGCTGCTCAGAAAAAATTTGCATGGATAATAGGTGTAGTATTGTCTGCCACCATGTTCATATTCTTCCTCATTGTAAATGCATATAGCCCTATTACGGGCATTACCTGTCTTATCTGCCTTATATTCCTTTTCTTTGAATCAGTTTTTGGGATTTGTTTGGGCTGTAAATTTTACCCGCTCTTTTTTAAAGACAAAGTGCAATACTGCCCGGGAGAGGTTTGTGATGTTAAGAAAAAACAGGATATCCAGAAAACATCAATCAGTCAATTACTTATATTACTGGCTTTTATTGGATTAACCTTCCTTCTGGTCAGTATAATGCAAGACAGATTCAGTGAAAAACCACATTCCCTATTCCAAGAAAAAGGCAATGAACAACCCAGATAAAAATACTTTCAATGCAGGCTTGGAAAAATACATTAAGAAAATACAAACAGCCATAGTCTTTCTTTTTGTTTTCTGCCTGATGTCATTAAAAGCGCAGGTAACTGAGACTTATTACCTTAAATACGGAGTATCCAAAAATGACACTGTAATTTATAAACGAATAATTCAGTTCAATAATAAGAACAAATTATATCACGTCAGGGATTATTATGAAAACGGACAGATCCAGATGGATGCTTTTTACAGCTCTTTTGATAAGCGGATCAAGGAGGGAAGTCAATGTAACTATATATCGAATACAAAAGAGGGTCCTTACAAAAAATATTTCGATAACGGGCAACCTGAATACAAGGCTACATTTAAAAATGGTCTTGCTGATGGATTTTCTGAATCGTGGTACAAAAACGGGAATAAGGAATCGGAAGAAAACTGGCTGCATGGCCAGCTTAACGGGAAAGTGAAATACTGGACAGAAAAAGGAGAATTGCAGTTTGATCTGAATTTCAATCATGGACTTAATCAAAATCCCCAGGCTGTACATTACCATTATATCTCTTATACACCAAAAGATTATGATAGAGATACTTTGAAGAAATGGCCTCTCATTATTTTTTTACATGGCGGCTCCCGCCGTGGAACAGATTTAACTAAATTATATGCTGATGGTATACCAGATCAGATATACCGGGGAAGAGAATTTCCTTTCATTATTATAGCTCCTCAATGTCCCGAACATATCAGATGGTCAACAGAAAACTGGTTTGGAAATTTCTATAAAGAAATAACTTGCAAATACAGAATTGATACAGACAGAGTATATCTGACAGGTTTCAGTCTCGGAGGGTCTGGCACATGGTATATTGCAGCAAAGTATCCTGATAAATTTGCAGCTATTGCCCCGATGAGCGGATTTACAAGTCACATGGATTTCATAGATAAAAACATTGATAAGCTGGAAGATATCCCGGTCTGGGCTTTTCATGGGAAAACAGATGATGTTGTTCCATTTGAAGAAACAGAGAGAATAATTAAGAAACTGGATGGAAAAAACAAGTACCTGAAGTTTTCAGCTGAACCTGAAGTTGGACATTGGATGAACTGGTTAGTTTATCCGAAGCAGAAACTGTATGACTGGTTTCTGAAATTTGAGAAGCATTCAAAATGAAACAGCTTGTCTGTAAAATGATGGTGCCACAAAAGCACCTTCATAAAATAAACTAATCCCTGAAAACCAGTAATCATATTTTTTTGCCGTTGATCATATTTTTCTTTGATTGAGCCTGCCATATTCTTTTTTTTGAGGTTGTTTTTAGTATGACTAATACCTTAAAGATCATGAGAAAAAAGAATCATAGGCATGCAACAGGATTGAGATCAATCTTTGTATTAATTGTTTTTTCTTTCACGGCTTATTCAGGTTTTACACAATCAATCCCGGGCAGAAATCTATATCTTGGCCAGATTCCTCCGGGAAGCACTCCAAAAATATTCTCACTGGAAGTGACACCGGGCTTCTTTGCCGCTGAAAGGATAGCCATTTCAAATGACGGTAGGGATATTTATTATTCACAGCTTAAAGGATATTATCCAAATACAGGTGAGAGCATCAGAAAGTATAGTTTTTCGAAGGGAAAATGGTCCGGACCGGTAACCCTGTTTGAAGGTTATGCAGCTCCTGCCCTTTCCATTACAGGAGATACAATGTATATCGAAACAAATTTCGAAACTTATATCGCTGTTAAAAAACACTCTGAATGGACCAGTCCCAAAAGAATTTTACGGGGACTTGATTCAGCACATTATTACCAGGTCACTAAAAATGGGAATTATTATATATCAACTAAATCAGGACAAGGTGCCGGATTAAGTGACTGGTGCCGCCTGTCAAAGAATTATACCGACACTATAGCATCAAGTTTAGGAAGGCCTTTGAATACAGCTGGCGAAAACCTCGATTTCTTTGTTTCGTGGGATGAGTCATTTATGATTGTGACTAATCGTCCGCGGTTAGGCATAAGTTTTAAAACTGATGACGGAAGCTGGACAACTCCAAAAAATTTTGGTCCAAAAGTAGACTTTGGTCTCGCAAGCTGGGGCGGCTATGTAACTCCTGATAATAAATACATGTTTTATACAACCGGAACCAAACCCGATTATTCAGACGTTCATATATACTGGGTTCGTGTAGATGGCCTGGTTGATAGTTTAAAACATACCAAAAAGTAAATAGCTCTCTGTAGAGCGCTGATACCACTTATCATCCAAACCGGCCGTTAGTCATATTTTACTTGGATTGAGCCGGCAGCATCATTTCCTTTGATACAGCTTTTTAACTTTCAAAGTCTTTAAGAAATTATGAATATCACTATTAATCTTACGTGTAGAGGATTGAAATTATTTCTCCTATCAGCTGTTCTGTCCGTTACTGTTATCGAAAGCTCTGCACAATCTGTTTTACCGGGAAGTTTGTATCTGGGACAGACACCTCCCGGAAATACTCCGGAAATTTTTCCATTATCAGTGAACCAGGGCTTTTTTGCTGCCGAAAGGATAGCCATCTCTCCTGATGGAAGGGATATCTACTATTCAGAAATCAAAGGGTACTACCCTATCAAAGGAGAAAACATCAAAAGATACAGTTATAAGGACGGGAAATGGACAGGCCCATTCAATTTGTTCGAAGGTTATGCTCCTGCATTGTCAGCATCCGGAGATACAATGTATTTCGAAAGAAAAGATACTAAAAATATCTCACAGACTTATATTTCTGTAAGAAACGGAAGCAACTGGGGCAATCCAAAATGGATATTAACCGATCTTGATAAAGCTCATTATTGCCAGCATACCAGGAGCGGAAATTATTATGTTTCAACTAAATCGGGTTATGGGGAAGGATTAAGCGACTGGTGCAAAGTAGTATTTAACGGAACTGATACCACTGCGGTAAGTCTCGGAAAACCATTGAATACTGCCTGGGAAAATCTCGATTTCTACATAGCCGGCGACGAATCTTATATTATAATAACAACTCCGCTCGGATTAGCTATCAGTTTCAACAGACTGGGCGGGATCTGGTCAAATCCGGTAAATCTTGGGAAAAAGATAAATTTCGGGCTCGGAATGTGGGGACCAATGGTGTCTGCCGATAACAAATACCTCTTTTATTCTACAGGAACCAAACCCGATTATTCAGATGTTCATATATACTGGGTCCTTATAGACGGTATTATAGACAGTCTGAGATAAGGCCCGGGATTGTTCAATCTTTTTTAAATTGTAATGTCGCTATTTCAAAGAGGATGCCGGACTTGAAAGTACCTGAATACTATTCGTATTTATGCTTTTCCTCTTAACCTGTTTTGCAAAAATTAGGCTAGTTTCAACAACTTTTCATAACCGTAGCAAAATGAACCTCAGTAATGGCCAGTCTGTTACCCGGCTTCGAGTATGATATATTCATAAGCTACCGTCAGAAGGACAACAAGTATGACGGATGGATCTACTGAATTTGTAGATAATCTAAAAGTTGCAGAAAGAGCATGATATTTGGGGAGGATGGCTGACAGAAAACAATCTGCTGAAGAAAAGTAGTTAATAGAACAAGTGAATATCCGGACTAGAAATCGCAGTCAGATACATAAAACTGCAGAATTCATGAAGTGTTACTTCCCGGCATTCGATCTACCATATTTAATTAATTTTCTGGCCTAATTTTTGCAGAATGACATTCGGGAATCGGAAATATTTTTAGTTATCGGTTCCACGTAACTTATTTTATATAAGCAATCTGCAACTTTAGAAGTTATGAAAAAATTCATATTCCTGCTTTTTATTCTATTTGAATTAAATCTGTATGGACAAACAGATTCAATTGAAAAAGCAATACTTTATAATAAACTTTTGTCCAAAGAAATAACAGAAGCCAACTACTCAAAAACAGGGGCTCAATGGGTTGAACTTATCAACAGGGTCAAATATCCTGATCTGCCGCTGGATCAAAACAGACAGGTTCATTATGTTGTCATCAAAGAATTCAAAGGATTTGACAAGGAAAAGCTGTTTAATAGGACTCGTGAATGGCTGGCAATAAATTATGGACTGCTTCCTGTCAATATGTATTCAGATCTGAACGATGGGAAAATTATTTTCAGAAACAGCCTGAATCTTTTTAATAACTACAGCTGTGTTTTCACTTCAGTAATTTCTATTAAAGACGAGAAAGTTAAATTTGAATTAATGAGTTTATCCTATCAGGCTTATTATGAGGGAGACTATGCAGCAGGGATTCCTGAAAAATCCGTAAGTTTCAATATTACCGAGGTTTATCCGATTATTTTAAAAAAACCTGCTGAATGGAATACAGACCTGTCATTATTCAAGGCTACAAATAAACTTTTTGTTACCGAAACAAAAAATCTGGAGGATTATATCCTCAGCTATGAAAATACCATCATCTTCTAAAATCGCTGGGAGTTTAATGTAGGCATATGGCGCACTCCCGATTTAAGGAAGCAGGTATCCGTTTCTCCAAAAAAACAGAACCTGTCAATTTTTATATTCCGGACAAATCATCATATTTTGGCGCTTTCCAGACATACTCCCTGCAGCATTTTTGCTTATAATAATCTGTGCTGGCATCGGTGACATAGAAACCAAGGGTATCCCCTTTTGCAGAAATTGGCTGAGGCAGTGAAGAACTGAGGGGATTATGATATTCGTAATAATATTCATCATTCCAGCTGTAGCGCATCCAGGCTCCCAAGGAGTTCATAAGCTTCGGAGAATCATTGATTATCTGTTCTTCCTGTTCAATTTTGGTTTTCAGCCAGCCAGGAACCTCTTTGTCGGGAATCAGATAATTCTTTTCACACGAAAGGAAAACAAATGAAAAGGCAAACAGAAAGGCTAACTTTTTCACGGTTATAGGTTTAGTGTTTAATGTTATCACCAAAAAAATCAGGCCAACCTCCAATATGATTTATCATAAATTCATCAGTTTGCTATTTTGACTGAGACTGCGTCGATCCAGGCCTTACCGTCACCAACCAGCGCCAGTCCAAAGCCAATCACATCAGCTTCGGGAGCCACAGTACCAACAATATCGTAAACCTTCCACTTGCTGTCGGTCACAGGATTGTCAGCCATGTTTTCATAGAAACATAATGCTGCAGGACCAAAAGACTTTTCTGTAACGCGTAACCACAGGTAAGCCTGATTTCCCGGTCCCGACACCTCAGTACGTATAGCTGCCCTTAACCTGATTTTCCTGCCTCGGTAAGGAGTTGCATCAATCTGCTGGCTGAGGCTGCCATACAATTCTCCATAATGGATCTCAGGCTGACGACTGATTACAGCACATAGTTTTCCTTCGTATGGATTGTTCTCACTTGTGGTAACGGAATAGTCAAAAGCAGCAGCTTGATCAGGAACTAGCCATCCAACCGGTATTTTTCCCTGAATTCCTTCCTCAAAGTCAGTATTTACCATGCCAGCCATGATCGGCGCCGGCGATCTCTGCCCGCTACTGTTTAAATGTGAGGCAGTGATAGCTTCAATGAAGAATATTGCGTCGTAGGACTGAGTAAAGGACATCTTAATCAGACGGGTGCTGTCAGAATTTCTGTATGCAGATCCTATATTACGAGTCATCTGTCCCTTTTCGAACCAACTGCTGACCGGACCCTCTTTTGGCAGAGCATGCAGGTTTATCGCTGCATACTTCAATCCTGCTTCGGCCAGCATCCAATCAAGACTCACATTTGTTTCAGATCTATATGGTGAAACAGCAAATGGATGTACTCCCCTTTCCGATGGGAAAAGCAGGTACTGATTATAACCCACAGGTAACTCTGATGCCTGAAACGACCCCCTGTTGAAGGCAAAACCAAATACGAACATATCATTGCCATACATTTTTCGAAGATCGCTGCCCATTATGGTAGTCGTTGCAACATGAAGATTATGTGCCCAGATGACCATTTTGGTACCTGCTCCTTCGTGATCAAGGATCCAGTGGATATTCCCGGCCATAGCTTTGTCGCGAACTGAAGGATCGAGGTTAATGAAACCTGCTGCATTCATTTTACTTTCAATGTGTTGGGCGATAACGACCGCTAACTGATGCATTTTATCCCATTCAGATTCACTTTCATGGTTTAGGAATTCCGGCTCATTCTCTTCGAAAAATCTTAGTATGATATTAATCGCCTTTTCAGCTTCTTCTTTCCTTTTCTTCGGAAGATTGACAAAATCAGCCGCAGTGAAAGGATTGGCCAGAATGGCAAGAGGCTTCTCCAAGATATCTGCCTTGACCGGATCAATCTTACGTAGATCCTGAAATACCAGCTTTACCGCAAGTGAAGCAGATTGCATATCGAATCCATAGAACTTAACCTTTTTTACATGAAGGGGATCTGCATTGTAGTTCCTCATCCATTTAATCATATCCAGAACCTCTTCGGTATTCCATACCCAGTTATAGAAGCCCGCCAAAACTTTCTCAGGATCACCTTTACCGGTTAAAACATAGTCGTTGATATAGAACGCCTCAGGCATGGATGCCTCGATACCGAAAACAGTGAATCCCATTTCATTTACCAGAAATTCAAGTATCCTGTGCTTGAGTCTGAAGAATTCCCCGGATCCGTGAGTCGCTTCTCCAAGGGCAACAAGATGCGCTGATCCGATAAGCTCCTTAAGAGGCTGTAAATCCTTAAATCCTTTGCCGGCTGATACTGTTTGAAGAGGAATTGCATTACGACTGATCCAGCGTTTAACAGCATCAAGAGTGTCTTTTTTTGCAGGGGGGAAAGCCGCATAAACAGAGTTCCTGCCACCATGCACTAACGGGTCCCTCTCTGAACGAAAATATTGAAGTGGCCTGAAAATCAAAAATAGCGCCACAAAGGAGATGCAAAAGATCAAAGAAACAATTAGTTTATGTTTCATCCCTTCAGTTTAATGAGCGCTCAGCTATATGCAATGTTCATTATAATGTAAACAATATCTTCCCTGCCCTGTTTTAAAACCACTCTGTCACCGGTTTTTTTGTTGATCAATGATCTCGACACAGGTGATATAAAGGAGATTTTGCCTTTTGAAATATCCGCCTCATCGACGCCCACTATCTGGAAAGTCTGGGTTTTACCTGAAGATTCTGATCTGAGCGTTATCTGTGCTCCGAACCTTATTTCATTCTGAGGCTGTTCTTTCAGGTTAACTACTCTGGCTTCTGCAATCCGGTTGCCCAGCAGTTGTAGTTTTGCATTGATATAATTAATCGAAATCCGTTTCTCATTATCACTTGAACTGCTCAGGCACTCTCTTTCATTGATAAGTGCCTGTTTTTCAGCCAATAACAGTTCCTTACCGGCAGGGGTGACGAAGTTTGTAACTCCTTCAGGCAGATACGCTCTCTGTGGCACTAAAGGAACTTCTTCCTGGTCGTCTTCTTTAACAAATCCCCGGCTCATAGCAAAATAATTTTATCAATGGCCTTCCTCTCGGGTACCAGTGATCCTGATCCCAAAATTAACTTAAATCGGTTATGTTATCAATATGAATCTGTGTAAGTTCTTAATTATTTGTTACAAAGAGAATATCCTTAGGAATGAATGAATTTCAATCCCGATCCATAATACTCAGAATATCAGAAAACTACCCCCTCTTTACGGAGTAGAGAGGGGGTCACGGGGGTGAGTATGGGAGTATTTGAGAATGGGAGAATGGGAGAATGGGAGAATGGGAGAATGGGAGAATGGGAGAATGGGAGAATGGGAGAATGGGAGAATGGCAGAATGGCAGAATATTCTTGAGAAGATCAAGGCTGCCAACACATATGAGGTAGTGAGCTATGCGAGAAATCTGGGGTTGATATGGAAATCTTTTTCCTGTTCGCAGTGGATTTCCTATTTGGAGCTTATTCTTATGCTATTCCCTTTAATATCTATACTCATATCCCAATATGTAATGCTGTCAGCCGGAATTACCTTTTCAGAGTTCATGCTGTATCTTTCCATTGTTCCGTTCCTGAGTATCAGTAAATTATTGCCGATATCATGACGGGCATACTCGGCAGTGGTGATCCAATATGAATTATCCTCACCCGTTGAGATAATGATGGCATTCCTGAAGGGCACAATCCTTTCGTTTATAGAATCACTCACCCCTGCCTCAAACCATAAATTGTTGATGGTATCATTCATCCCCATATCGAAGGTTTTAGTGAAGTTGAATTTCGCAAGATCAATATTATGCTTTTTCAGAACCGGTTTCCACCAGCCGTCTTTAATCACATAATTTTCCTGACTAAAGGTTGATGAAACAGCAGATAACAGAATAAATGCAATAAATACGATTCTTTTTGAAAATGAAGTGTTTAGTAACATCATTGGTGTTTTCATGATAAATTGTTTTAATTTCTATAATATAGGAATCAGACCTCATATTACAGAATTATGATGTAATGTTATATCAATCGGGTCGATGCTGAGAGACAAATATGTACCAGTATACGCCAAACTTATCAACCACATCTGCAGAACATGGAGTCCAGGGAAGCGGACCCATGGGCCGGAGAATATGGCCTCAGTTACATAGCGCCGAATAAGCATAATTTAACTCTTCATCATTTTCAAAGTTTATTCCATAGCTCATTGTCGGACATTGTGCATTAAGCATCGCCTTCCGGATTTCTTCGTCATTTGACTCGCTCACAGCAAATATGCTATTGCCTTCTTTCATTAACTACGCATGAAGGTATGATCCATCCTGATTTTTAACATTAAAACCCAATGTCATATTGAATGCCTTCAGATAAAAACTGACAGCCTCGATACTATTTCGTAAATAAAGAGTTGCTCCTAATATCATTTTATTTTTGTTTACTCCGATTCCTAGTAGTATAAAAGTAAGTGATTTTTCTGTCAGTAGTAAAATGTTTCAGAGTCAATATGTTCACAAGAAGTGTTGCGATGGAAAGAATTCCAGTAAAAATGAGATCAACTGTCTGATGATTTGGTGTCCCACAGGGCGCCATCCATAAACAGCAGCGTTAAAAATATTAACCGAGCCAGTTGAACCAGATGCTAAGTAACCTGGAATCAACTATATTACTGTAATCTACCTTAAAAATGGTATCGAGACCGGAAAGAAATTACGACGAATGAGATTTTAGTTATATCATCGAAACTGGGTTTATGCTGACAATAATTGAAAGTCATTAAAGGATAAAGAATCAGTTGTCTCCACATTATGTAGTTTCTGGAACCGGTGGCAATGCAGATGAATGCTGATATATCACCTTCCAGCTGTTATCTGTTTTGCTGAAAATAAAGGTAATCCCGAATTTATTGATTTTTACTTTCATGCCGGTTTTCATGGTCATTTCGAATTTGCCTTGCCAGGTGCAGATTACGGTGTTGTCGGTAAGAAATACGAAATTTTCGCTGGCGGGTGTAACTTTCAGTGAAGAAAGAGTATTGAACCATGCAGCATGATGTTTAGTAGATTCCGCTAGACCAACAACCGAACCGTCGGTGGTGACAAAAGCAAAAGAAGGTGAATCAGCATACGAATGGGAAAGTGCTTCAGCATCCATACCCTCAAGGTTCCGGAAGATAACTTTTACAGCTTCGCTGATTTCCTTTTTAACAGACTCCTGGTCTTTGGAAGTCGTTGGAACTGATTTTGGACTGACAAATCCTGATAAAAGGAAAAATGCCAGAGTAAGGAATAAATTAATTTTCATAGCAGCCTCCTTTGAATAAAAAATTAAGACAATATGATTAGTATTTAGTGTTTTCTGTAATCCAGGCTATAATTGTACTTGTAACGTCATCCATTACATTGGCAAACCTGTGATCGGATTCAAATCCTCTTATTGAAATATTTATTGCATTTAATTGCTGCAACTTTCTGTACAGTGGGAGTGTGTTAACCTCTATCAAACTGGTCTTGTCCTTCCATCCGAAAATTAACAAGACCTTTTTCTGAATCAGTTTATCAGCATTTTTTACCAGGTCATATCTGTCGGCATTATTTATACAGTAATCCATCTGTGTCTTAATGTCACCTCTGAAAGGACCAGACGGCTCAAATGATTTACCAATAAATTGCTGATATTTCTCCCTGAATTCGGGGTCAGCTGCAGCTTTCCTTATTGAAACGGAGTGGTCGTCATTTGCTATTGATACAATATTTTTGATTTTATTATTATACATAGCGCTTTCGATTGCAATTGTTCCTCCGAAACTGTAGCCGCAGACGAAAATTTTTGATGTATCTATATTGAATTTCTTCTGGTTTCCTGGTTCAATCAGAAAATTCACAGCTGTGCCAGTGTTCTCAATGCAGTTGTCAAAGCTGAAAGTGCCTTCACTCTGGTATGATCCCTCATAATTGAAGACAAGTACATTCATTCCTGCTGCATTAAGCCTTTCAGCTAATCCTAAAGGTCCCGACTGATTGCCCGGAAATCCATGGAGCAGTATAACAGAAGGAACCCTGTCCGGTTTGCCAGCCGGGTAAAACTTTGCATCCAGTTTATTGCCATCATTTCTTAAATCAATATTTACCGGACCAGCTTGGGGAAGCAGCAGCAAAGAATTGCTGACAAGAATAAAAATAAACAAAACTCTCAGGGGTTTCATTTTAGATTTAATTTAAAGTTATTGGTTTTATATTCAGATAAATATGTGAAACGATAAGGATTTATAACCAAAATTAAACTATTATTTCAGTAATGTCAAGACTGGCATGAAAGTGTACCTGCTGTATAATCATGGAAAGTATACCAGTCCCTTTCAGGGCTTCAGATCAGATGGTTAGCATAACCTCCTGTTTGCATCATGATCTATATATCATATTTATTATGCTTGCATTCCAGCACCTGGAATTTTACATCCAGCAATGGTAATGGCCACTTCATGGCGTGGCCTTACAAAATCCACTGAAAAGAATATAGCATTAACCGTGGAGATCCCCCATTCTTCAACAAAGAAAAATTCTATATAAAATTTAATATCAGGTTGTTGAAGAATTCAGGATGACCTCTTTTTTGTGTAAAAGGGGGAAGGAAGCATCGAGCTGCTTCCTTCCCCCTTTTCTCCAATTGTCCTTCTGTCATCCCGGGACGAATTCATCCACCACATTTACAGATATTTAAAGATATTGAATGGATGAGCCGAGGGATCTCAAAATCATTAAACTGTTATCAATTGTAATTTATCCAACCGGGGGATTATAGTGATCTGTGGAACCTCTCCGAGGTACAACATTCATATTACAATATATTCTACAATACTTTAAGCCCTACGGGCTATTTCACTTCCATTCGCCGCAGGCGATATAGTATTGTTGAAGATATCGTTATAATGTTCTTTTACCTCGTAGCGTTTAAACAATGATATAATCCGGCATTTCCCCTACTCATATCTCAATGCTTCAACCGGATTCCTGTTGGCAGTTCTGTAATAGTTTACAGCTGAAACCAGTGCAACTAAAAGCAGGATTGAAAAGCTGCACAGAACAAATATTCCCCAGTGAAGCGGCATTTTTACGGCAAAATTCTGCATCCATTTATTAACTGTAAACCAAGCACCGATAAGGCCCGCAAAAACAGAAGGAATGGCAATATATTCCAGCTCGAGAATAAAAATCCTCAATATATTTGGTAAAGAAGCCCCACTGATTTTCCGTATGGCCACTTCTTTCTGGTGCCTGTTGGCCTCATTTGTTGTATAACCCAACAAGCCGATAATACAAATGAGTAAAATAACCGCATTACCAGCCATTAAGGCATTACGAAATCCCTTTTCACCGCTATACTTATTCCGGAGCTCATCTTCAAGGCTGCTGACGGAAGCATCTTTTTGCGGCATGCCCAGGTTAAAAACATCAGTAATCTTCTTTATCAGACCACTCCCTGCCCCTTCATGAACTTTTATCAGGATATAAAACGAAGCAGCAGGCCGCTCAATCTTCATTTGTTCAAATTTTTCTTCTGGCAGATAGAAAAACACCGAAGGCCGTGAATCCGGATCGGCCAGGGATTTAATAATGAAATCGGGGAAGACTCCGCATATGGTTGTGGAACCATGTTCACTGATCTCGATCTGTTTACCGACAACCCCGTCTGTCCAGCCGTTATTCAATTTCAGCAGCTCTTCTCCTTTTTTACTTATCAGCACATCGTTAGTAGCAGCATCCTGTGGAGAGAAATTGTGTCCGACCGATGCCCGGATATTTAAAATTGAGAGGAAATTCTCATCAGCCTGGTAAAAATCGGCAACATTGAACAGTTCGCTTTTTTTGTCCTGTGAATTCACGTTATTTCCCGCAGCGCCATGCATCGGCAAATCGAATCCGAGTCCAACCTTTTCCACTTCAGGCATTGCCCTTAACTCATTAAGTACTGCAGAAAGCTTGCTGCCTTCCATACCAACAGTCGAACCGAAATAGATTCCCTTTGTCTGGTACCCGTGATCTGCATTCTTCATCCTGTTGTACTGCATTGTCACAATGATCATCAGCGTAAGGATAAATGAGGCGCCAATAAACTGAATGGCGAGCAATACCAGTTTCCAGGTTTTATTTTTCAGCTTGTACGACCGGAAAACCGTTGCCACCGGGATGCGCGAGAAAAACCTTCCCGGAAGATAACTTGTGACTATTACCAGTACAACAACTATTGCCAGCAATGGCCAGATCACATAAGGGTTCAGTACAGCACCTATACTATGTTGCAGCTGTGATTCAGCAATTGGTCTCGATGCTGCCACGATAAGAACGGCTCCGATAACTGAAATGGCGAAAAGCAGAAAGGTTTCAATAAATATCAACAGCTGCAAATTTTCAGTCTGCGCGCCAAAGGTTTTATATATAGCCGATGATTTTGCACGATTCACCAGTGCGCTCAGAGTCAATAGGATATAATTCATCAGCGAAACAAAGAGCACTGCAATTGCAATAGTGCTGAGAATGATAATCATGTCCTTTACATTGTCGGCATGTATTCTCCTGATTGGCAAAAACGAGTATTTCAGAATCAGACCACCCTGCTCCTTTTCCAGTTTCGAAATGTCCTGGTGGACCTCCTGCATTTTACGCACTGCCGGAGCAAGACTTTCAGGACTGACACCCGGTTGCAGCTTTACACACGCATAGTACCTGTCGTTGCCCAGCCAGTTAGCGGTTCCATCCGATGTAAACATCTTTGTGGAGACCATTGAAATGAGAATGTCGTATTCATAGTTGGTATTTTCAGGAAGATCTTTAAATACCCCTTCTATAGTTAGTTTCTTGTCAGGAAACCTCTTTAAAGTAATCACTTTGCCAATTACTTCTCCTCCGATTGCCTTCGCTATTTTGGCTGAGATCATGCACGACCCGGGTGTTTTTAAGATCTCTTTCGGGTTTCCGCTTATTACCGGGCGGGGAAGAACATCAAAAAGATATTCATCGCTTAGTGAGAATTCGGCTTCATAGCTGTTCAGATTCTCGGTATAAAAAACATTTTCCCCGATAGAGTTCAGACGGCAGGCCGATTCAATACCGGGAACTTCGGCCTTCAGACCAGGAGCAATGGCGCCACTTACTCTCGGATAGCTCATAAGCTTATCCACCGACTTATCCGGCTTAAAGTTTTCGTGAACTACATAGATGCGGCTTGCGTCAGGATAAAAGCTATCGTAGCTATAATAGTAGAATACCTCCGCTAACAGCAATATGCCAAAAGCGAGTCCGGTAGCCAGTGATATGATACGGGTAATTGAATGCTCTCCCCTGCGGAATAAGTGGCGGAATGCCAGTTTAAATGGATTCATGGGACATTAGGATAATCATTTACTGTTTAGCTAAAGACGAACAATGTATTATATTGCTGCATGCCCTTTGCTTTAGCTAAAACCCTGTATAAACATCTGCCCCAGGTTTTTTTAATCCCAGGTACTGTCGAAGATGTATTTTGTGTACTTAGTGATTACCTTAGTATTACTTTATCCGGCTGCTGTGAAAGCTATTTATATCCTGTTAAATAGTAACACTTCTTCTCTTTCGTATGCTCTTTCGTTTCAATATTGCTGAACCCGGTCTCCCCCATCACTTTAATTACATCTACTATGCTATGCAGATGAAATATTATTTCGCCTGCATATTGTTTTTCATCTTTAAAAACCTCTGAATCAGCCATGAAAATTATAACCTTACCGTTTGGTTTAAGCAGTTTAAATATCTTTTCCAAACGGCTATGAATATCATCCCAGAAATAAATGACATTCAAAAAATATATACAATGAAAAGTGACATCCTGAAAATTACAATCATCAAAGTCAGCGCATTGCAGTATTACTTTACCGCGCTTTATTTTTTCATGGTTTAACTTTACTGCTTTCGAATACATTAACTGCGAAAAATCAATTCCATAAAAAGTACAGTCATTCTTCTTTGAAAAGTCTTATATACCCATGCCT
>Ga0315272_10000764_pt1 | contig 16414 bp, 26 predicted proteins | sample C3_middle_MG_FD_203918 | JGI IMG/M metagenome (GOLD analysis project Ga0315272, IMG submission 203918) | Sediment microbial communities from Yellowstone Lake, YNP, Wyoming, USA - C3_middle | ecosystem: Environmental > Aquatic > Freshwater > Lake > Sediment | place: USA: Wyoming | collected...
CCAAAGTATGTTCTACCACCTCTAATGAAGAACGTTACACCAGAAGCATTAGTAGGCAATCCATAGATAGCAGTAGCACTTACCTGAGTATTCAAAGCCGTTACAGTAGCAGTAGTAGTAACAGTAGTAGTAGTCAATGGAGCAGCAGCTGCACCATTAGGAGAGTCTGAAACCATCACATACGCTAATAGGATTACCATCGCAAGAACAACACACTCTAAAGCAAGCACAAACCTCACTTCACATCACCACCTTACAGAGTTGCATACCAGAGAGCTATACCTAAAACTGCTACAGTGATAAAACTCCAATTAGCAGTAACATCACTGTAACTTAGACTCCCATGGTACCTTCTATGAGATATTGGATAAAACAGCTCAACACCTTCTGTAGTAATAATATCTAGCAGATAGTGAACTAAGCAATTCAGCCACACCACAATCATTAGATAAGGCATCATGTCAAACCCTAGCAAAAGCAGCATACCAGTAACAATAAATGTTAGCAGTATAGACCCAGCTAAACTATGAGTCAAAGGACTTCTAATAGGACCTTCATGACCCAGATAATCAATTATCCAATTAGTTATAGCAGCCACAGCCATAGCTACAGCAGGTACAATAGGAATACTGCTATAGCCAAACACTCTAAACAGCCACAAACTCACTGCAAAGCCGAATACAACATGTGTAAACAGCTTCATACCGCATCAAAAAGAAAGAAGAGAAAAACAAGATAAAAAATTATTGATTAAATCACTTCCTAAGCTCTTTAAGAACCTGCTCAACAAAATCAATGAATTCTTTGTACTTAACCTGCAAAATACCATAGACCGCCTCAATCTTCTTAGCATCAACACTATTCAGCTTACCACCAGAAGCCGCCTTAAACGCCATGCTCATAGCTATCTCCTTAAACTCTTCAAACAGGCTTACCATTGAGTTAGCCTTTGAATAGAGCTTCCATGCAATCTCAACACTCATTTCAGGTCCCAAAAATAACCAGCTTTAAAAAATGTTAAGAGCAGTCAATTAAGCACAGAGACCTAATAATGCTAAGCCTCTTTCTAGTAACCCTCTTACCAAACCTCTTAAGAACCTCAACATACCTCTCAATACACTTCTCAACACAATCCAAAAGCATCACCAAAAACCGCTACAGCTAGAACCAGTAATAAGCAATGTTACAACAAGCAGATAAAAAACATTGAATTAAAAAATGATGTTAGGTCCTAAGCAGCTTTTTACAATAGCTAACGAAACCTAGCCTTGCTGTTGTTGCTGCTGCCTCTTCTTAGCCTCTTCAACAATAGCCTCAATCACTTTGATAGCACTATCAAACCTCTCCATAAACTCCTTACTCCACTTCTCAATCATATCCCTATACCACCTAAGCTCACTAGGAGCACTCTCATAAATCCAGCCACTAGTAGCTAAATCATAGAGAGCCGCAATAATGAACCTCTTCAACTCACTTAACGCTACATCCACCTTATTCATGTAGTCTTCAATCATTCTTAGCTGAAAAGCTGCTTCATGCCTTTCATAATCACTTAGAGTTAGAGGCTTTTGATTAAGACTCATTTCAGGTCCCAAAACAATAGATACTTATAAAAGGTTTTTTACAATATTTATGCTATGGTTTCTATTCCTAGTCATAAAACTCTCGACACTTATCACACATTACATAAACTATGAAACAATCAGAGAACAAATCACTTACCTTAGACAGCACTGCTAAAGAGAGACCTGATTGTGAGAGCCAGCTCAAACCCGCAAACAATCATAACTGTCTAAAGAAACCTTAAAACAGTCTAAAGCAGTTCTTTAGACACTCCGCTAGGACCTCACAATCAGCTTATTTAACCACTCTAAAGAAACACTTTAGACAGTGAGAACATGCCACGCTACACAGTAAGCAAAGACATATTAAAGCACCTTCTAAGGTCCAAATGCAGTGATTACGATACCCTTAAGAAAATACTAGAAGAAAATGGACTCAATCCCGATGGAGTCTACGCCTACATAGCACAACTCAAAAAATCAGGTTTGGTAAACGTAATGAAGATAGCCACAACAAATGGAAGCCGCAAAGTCTACAAAGGAGTTGTATGCCTAAACGAATCAAGAATAGCAGACATACTAATGCTGCTAAGCAAAGGTGCTCAAAATGAGTGAAGGAATAAAGATACTGAGATTCACAGCACTGTTAATCCTATGGACCTTTCTACTAATAGCCACATTCATAACACTATTCCTAATGATAACAGAGATAGCAGAAGCACAACACCTAGTAAGAATCATAAACATCACCACGCCATACATAGAAAAGCTATTGATAATAGTACATAGCAGCAGCCACATACTGCTAGCAATGCTCTATGCAGTGCTACTAGCAATACTAGTAGTACTAGATATAGTAGTAGCAAAAGAGATGTTCAAAGAATAAAAAATAAATTGTTTTTTATCTAACCCTCTACCTCTTCCTAACCAAATAGAATATAGCAAACCCTATAACAGCAATCATAGCCAACAGTATTAACCATCCATAAGATGGTGCTACAGGCAGAGCACCACCACCATAAACCGTAGTAGTTACTGTGTAAGGACTCTTCACAATCCAATACACTGTAGTAGTTGTTACACCACCATAAGGACCTACAACAACAGGATAGACAGCAGCATAGGTACCACCAGCCCAATAACTTGTAGTAGCATTAACATTGATACTAGTTGTAAGAGTATCAGTACCATTATTCACCAATGTAACCGTAGTAGTGTAGTACACAGGTACAGTGATAGGAGCATAGATAGTTGTTGTAACAGGAATAGCAGTTGTAATAGTCTTAGTAACAGTTGTGTAAGGACTAACAACAGTAGCTATCCATGGACTTGTAATAGTAGTTGTAGTGTAGTAGTAGTAAGTAGTTGTAGTTGTTGTTGTAACCCAGACAGTTGTAACAGTAGGACTACCACCAACAGTTGTTGTAGTTGTTACAGGTACCGTAGTGGTAACAGGAGCCGCACTAGACAAAGTAATTGTTGTTGGTACCGTAACCGTAGTTGTATAGACCTTGTAAGTGTACTCAGGTACAGTAACCGTAATAGTCTTATAAATTGTTGTAGGTGGCAATGGAATCCATGTTGTTACAGTACCAGCAGGTACATAGATAGTAGTTGTAATCGTGGTGCTAGGAGGCAGAGTAACAGTAACAGGAGTAGCCACAGTAACCGTAACAGGTACAGAAACCGTAACAGTCCTAGGTACAACATAGTACTCAAAGTAAGCATTACCAATAGTAGTATTCCAAACCACTGTAGGCTTCATAGGAGCCACATAAGCCACAGGCTGCTGCTCACCAATACTATAGCTATAGTAGCCACCATCCCAAAGAATAGGGAAAAGCCTAAACCTATGGTCATCAATAGCTATATAATCACCAGCATCACCAAACTTGTTACCTGTACTAAGGTCCTCTACCTCATAAATCGCCATAGCACCCCAGCTCTGAGCATTATACCTAAGCACCAAAGTGTACCAGCCATTACTAGGAATATTGAAATCAACAGTAGCAGTACCACCAGCAGGCACAGTCAAAGAAGCGTTAGCCACATGATTATACTTGTAGATATAGTCATAGAAATCAAGCTTATTAGAATCAACATACTCAATACCCCATTTACCACGCAGCAAAGCCACAGTACATCCATAGTCAAAACCAAAAGCACTACCAATATACACTCTATAGTATGTAGACCTATCTGCCCATACCCACATCACAAACAGAACACTACCACCATTATAATGAACGCCAGGTACTCTAACACCTCTTATATTAGCAACATCATATGTAGCTGAATACCACATAAAGCCAATGTCTCTAGGCAAAGGATTAAACATAGTAGCATTAGGATTACCATAGTACATATAGATAGTGTAGCTACCCTTACCAGCTATAGGCAGCTCAACATCAGCAATAGCACTCTGTCCATTACTAATACTCTCCCAATGAGTCTCAGACAAATAGCTTCCAACAGCAAACCTAACATCACTGAAATCAGGATTCATATAGCCATAGTACTGAATATTGAGCCTCACATAAGGATTAAAACCAATGATACTCTCAGGATGCTGCATCTCTGCAAACACATTAACAGTAATAGGTCTCCTAAACCACCAGCTCTGTAAACTAGCAGGTACAACACTAACCTCTGCAAGGACACTAGGTCTGTAATACGCTAACCCAATCACTAGTATAGCTAATGCTACAGCAGCTGCTAGATAGGACCTATTAATTGTGATACCCAATTCACTCACCTTAGAAAAACAGTGATAGAAAAAACAATTTTATGCCTTCTACAGCCTAGAACAAGACCCTAGAATGAGCCTCTAAAAACTCCTTAGAAGCACAGAAAAACCGCCTACCATGCTTTATAAACACACCACCAGCCTGATAACAATACCACTCAAACACACTAGGTCTATTAAAACCAACACCAATATCCTTAGCCGTGAAATAGCCTCTAGTACTCAACAACTCCATAGCCTTCTTAATTCTCTCAATCTTAGCCTCTCTCATATCACCAGACAAACCAATCACCAAAAAACACAGCTGTAAAAAACCTATTTATACCTTTATCACTCAACACCAGCAATATACAGTATATCGTAGTAATGAACCTTAATTAAGTGAGTAACCAAAGAACTACGCCTTCTAAACCTCTTACCACAGAAAGGACACTCCAAACCACGTAGCCTATCCCTAACACTAACAAAAAATGAGTAGACCTTGAACCTTACCCGAGAGCTCTTCTCAAAGTAGTAAGAGCTACCATACTCAGGTCCAAAACCAGACAAAAACCTTGCAATACTCTTAACAATCTTATCCCTCTCAAAAGCATGAGCCATAGCCTACGCCTCAACACACACATCTCCAACACAACCTGACTCAATCTTCTTAAGCTCTTTCTTAAGCTGCTTACGCTCAACAAACTCGTTATACTCTTTCCTTCTCCTAGAACCTCTTCTACTTGACCTAGCCTCTCCCTCTTCACCAGACTCACTACTCCTAGATGTTCTAACCCTAGGCAGCTTCTTAAGAAGAGCCACAAAATCCTTCACAGTGAATTCAGGTACAGGCATAATATCCATAGTATCTAGGTCCATAACACTAGGAGTCTCAAAAGACACTCTACCAAAGAACAAATTACTAAACGTATAGTCAAAACCATAGAGATAAGCCTCTTCACCAACAACAATCAAACCCTTACCCTGATTAATCTCACCAATAAACTGCCTAAACACACTATTCTTCTCCAACAACTCCTTACACTTAGCACAGTGTGGACTAATCAAAACAATCTTCATGCTAAATCACCAGAAGCACATACTTAAGAACAATAAGCACAGCATCAATGAACACAATAGTAACAATAATCCACTTAAAGAACCTCATAAGCCAATAAATGATACCAGCTATAACAACAAGCACAATAAGATTAGCAATAGCATCAGCTAAACTATTACCCAAAAGCCATGTAAAGAACCCTGCTACAACACCTTTTGAACCAACAATGTATGAACCAATCTTGCTAAACAGATAACCCAAGGCAGAACCAACAATACCGCTACTATTACTACTATATATAGTAGTAGATGTAGCAGAAGAGCCAATGGACCCGCCACTAGAAGCCACAGTTGTAGTGGTACTGGTGCTGCCACCAGTGCTAAGACTAACAATCTGAACACCTCTAGGCAAAAACCCGTAGTAAGCAGCAAAACCAATAGCAGCTAAAACAGCTAGCATACCCAGAACAAAAGCAGCTATAGTCTTACCCATACCCTTTCTATACCTCTTCTCAGCAGCATCCAAAACCCTGTAAATCTTAAGATACAAGCTATTATTGTGAATCACACCATACAGCCAAAACCTTCTCTTAACACTCCTAAGAGCCTCTAAATCAACTTCAATCTCACCACTCATTCAAACCACCAAACAGAAACTAATACAAAAAAGAATTTATGCTTTAGACAGGAGCTAAAATCCACCTAATAACATCGCCAATAAACTCTCTAATGCTCTCACCATAGTAGTTCAGGAAGTCCATAGCAGCATAACCAATAATCTGTGAAGCATGTCCATAGCCAATCATAAACGCCACAACAGTCATAGCAATAGCAGTAGCACCATTAGTAATAATCCTTCTAAGAGTTCTCCATGTGAGCTTAGCATGAGGTCTTGTAACAACAGGAGTAACCACAAAGGTACTCCAAACACCTAGAGCCACAATAGTGTATGCCACCATAAATATAGATGCATAGTATGGATAAAGCCTTGCAATCAAACCAACAATACCAGCACCAAAGCTATAGATAATAAAGTAGAACATTGAAGACCTGCTAAAAGCTTCCATCTCACCAGCCTCAACATACATACCAGCCATACTAGCAATAGCATCAGCAATAGATGCATACACCTGAGACACAAGCTTAGTACCAATCATTGAAAGACCCAGCAAAGCAAGCATAAACTCTATGAAACCAACAGCACCTAGAAAAGCCGTAGAGAAGTTACTTAGCCAAAACATGTAGACAGCACCACTAAACACCAGATACAGCAATCCCCATGTAAACATGTATAGCCACATACCGTAAAATGGATACATAGTGGCAATACCAACAACAAACAGCAAATCAGGATAGTACCACCACTCAATAGCAGCAGTAATGAATAGAGACATCAGGATAGTGTTCACAGCCATAACAATAGCATACTGAGTAGTAACAACTAGAAACATCATTAAAGCAGCTGCATCATAAGAGCTAGGACTTGTAGTAAAAGCAGCAGCTCTACCAATAAGCACACCAGCATACATCAAACCATCAAACATCAGCTTAACAATATCCTTAACAAGAAAACCAGACAGCAAACCAATACCCATACCCAATCCATACACTGCCTTATTCTGATACATAGGCAAGACAGCCACAGCCTCAACAACAATGAAGCTCATAATAATAGCCAAAGCACTCCATGGAGCAGCATAAGCAGCATAAAAACCAACAGCACTAAAAATCAAGCTAGCTAGAAAAGCAGATAGAAAAACCATAGCCTTATTCTCACTAGGTCCAGTCTCAGGCTGCTGCTGCATAACAACAACTAGTCCAGGTAAACCAAAACCCTTAGGACTCCTAGACCCTCTAGGTCTTCTACCACTGCTAGACATTAACACCACCTCTAACAAGATACACAGCAATAGCTATAGCAGCAATTAGAGACACTATAAACACTGGTAAAGCACTATACACACTCATTAAAACAATCATAGTATTGTACACAGCATGCATAAGCACAGAGCCAAACAAGCACCTTGTAAACGCATAGTAAGCTGTGATAGCACTCCACACCAAAGTGATAACAGCTAAGACAGCAGTATTAGGATACCTGCTAACAGCATGAAGAGCATAACCCAGCACAGTAGCAGCCACACTAGCACTAAACAAATCAACTGTTGTAGCACCAGCATGGAAAGCAAAGACTCTACCCATGAATTCTTCAGGTATAGCCACTATGTATAGCATAGTTATGAATACACCAGTAGCGAAATCACCAATGCTAAGCACCTGAGTAGTAGGACCTATTAAAGGTGCTACCTGAAGCGGTACAGCATAAGCAAGCCACGCAATCACTATACCCAATAGCACACCTAAGAGCACATCCCTAGTCCTAGTATTCTGCATAACAGCACGATACTCCTTAGCACCAATAATAGCAGCAGTAGCAAGACCCAAACCAATGTAGATAGTGTACAAAGCAGCTGCCCAAACACTTTGACCGCTCATAACAGCAAAATCAGTTAATAGAAACAGCAAGAACAAGCCGCTACTCCATGCTAAAGACCCGTAAGCACTAGCCACATGCTCAAACCTCTTACCATGTACAGCAGCAAGATACGTAACAGTAGCACCAATAACCATAGCAGCAGCTGCTACAGCATCAGGTTTGTATATACCTAGCATAAGACCCATAGCCGCATACAATGCTATGTAAGCCAATAACCTTCCAATCATACCCAATCACCACAGTCTAATACTATAACTAGAAATATATAGTTTAAATCTCACATGAGTCGGAACCAGGCATAGCCACGTCAATGGAGAGCCATAAACATTTAAAGGTCTCTTCACACTCCTAAACAGCTAGTGAAAGAACCTTGAACAGGTCCAAACAAAGAAAAGCCTTCGTAGAGTACCTATCCCGACTCATAGGAGTATCCACAAGACAAATCTACTACTACATAAAGAAGTACAACTCCTACAACTACCCATTAACATACACAGCAGCTTTAGCAGCTATTGAATATTCTAAGATATACTTCTACACCTATCCACCAGTAACCCTTTCATGGAGCTACCTACTGCTAAACGTTCATAACTATAGAGATATTAATAGGTTTATAGACAAGGACCTAAAGATAGCAGCAATAATACTAGATGCAGCAGTTGATTACTATTGGAAAAAACCATGTAGTGATGTACCTGTAGACTACGACAATGATTATTGGAATCAGTTTTGGAGTGCTATAGACTACCTAAAGAGCATAGCAAAGGAGAAGTGGATACATTTAGAAGTAACAATACCTGATTACCCAGATGACTATAGCCGTGATTGGAAAAAAGAACACTGCTTATGGAGAGACACATACACCAACATAGACAGGACCTTAGAAAATGTGTTCTTCATTATGCAGCAAGACGCTAATGTGAAGTGGCTTTTACCAGCTCAAGGATATGAAAACATACCTGAATCAATATTGATATCCTTAGAGGTCTACACCAACAACAAGCTGCATAAGAAGTATAGAATAGCACTAGCCAATCTATGTACCTCAAAGAACGTCAGCACAATAGTAGAAACGCTGCGTGTGGCCAGAGCAGCATGCCATGAATGCAAATTCCATGTATTTGGACCTTCTGTTAAAGCTATTGAAGACGCTATTGAGCAAGGAATCCTTAGGCAAGGAGACAGCTTTGATAGCTCTGCATGGACCTATCCACGTGATAGAGGCTTATGGAGTGCTAGGAATGAACCAGAGAGAAGACTCTACTTTGAGCTCTACCTTAAGAGAGTAGCAGAAGCATTGATAGGAAAAACAATTGATGCAAACTTTTTCAACAGCTATTGAAAAACCATTCAACTCTTTCTTGTTTTTTAGGACCTAAGCAGCTTTTTACAACACTTATGTTAGCTACCAGAAGTCTTTGTCATGTTGTACCACTTCTCTAAGAACTGCTGAATCTCTGCATCACTGAAACCCATATCCTTAAGAGTCTTTATAACCATGGACCTCATTTGAAGCTCTAGCAAAGCATTGATAGCTCTATAGCTCTCCAAACCCTGATTAAGGTCCTGAATATCTCTCTGCATACTCTTTAGCTGCTGTGTAAGCAGCTTAATGTTGTTGTTTAGGTCCTGTATCTGCTGCCAATAGTAAAAGTTTATAGCCACACTCATGAACACCATAACCATTAGCATCACTAGTATAACAGCTGTAGCACTAACCTTTCTCTCAACAACTACATACTCTTCACTAGACTGTGTGCTTTGAGCCATTTTCTCACCACATTCTAGCACTGTAAATAGAGTATTTATACTTATACAGAAATAGAAATAGATGGAGCCGCCATGGAAGAGAACCCATGCCTAAAATACTGTGAAAAATTCCCAACAAGATTTGGAGAACTAGACAAAGACTGTGTAGAAGCATGCAAAATACTAGAACCACTACTAAAAGACTTTATCAAAGCCGTGGAATTTGAATGCAGACTAAGACACAGAAAACCAGAGTACACAAAATTCTGCCTAGACTTCACACTAACAGTATTCCTATCAACAATAAACCAATACCTAGACTACATACTAAAGCAAATCAGATAGCCTCTCACCACACACTTTTTAAACCTATCCAAAGTAAGCCTTCAAAGACACCTTACCAACACCACTAACAACAGTGAAAACATCAATACCAATCTCCTTAGGCTTAAGACCCAAACTACTGAAATAACTCAAATCAATCAAAGGTCTCCTAAGAGACTTGCTCTTACCAATCAAACCAGTACCATGACCGCCAATGAAATAATCCACACACTCAACATGAACACCTCTAACAATCTTGTAGAACTTGTTCTTACCCAAAACACTCTTCAAATAATCCAAAGCACACCTAACAGACCTGTAAAGAGCATAGAGCTGCCTAACCAAATCTTCTAAAGATTTAGCATTCAAAGCATGAAACCTATACCTACCAAAACCACCATCACCACCACCATTAGCATAGTATATACCATCACCATCAGATGCAGCCGCCTTAAACTCAGTTTCCTTGTGTGTCTTCTTAGCTAGCAATGAGTTAAGCAGTTTTCTGCCATAGTCTGTTAATCTGTAGACGCCTCTACCAATCTTTTCAACTATGCCTTTTCTAACCAATCTTTGTAGTGAATCATGAATTCTCCTTAGGTCTGCCTGTATACCGTGCTCATTCTTAAGATACTCTCTTACCTGTGCTGCCTGAATCAAATGATGCTTGCTAGAAAACTCTAGTACTAGATACTCTAAGTAACCAAAACGCTTTCCATCTATAACCACATATTTCCTTTCCTGCTGTTGAGAGCTATCTTTATTAGCTCTATAGATGTACTTATCCACGGTGCTCATAGGAGGTCCGCCACCTGAGGAAACCCAATGATGTAGTCCTGAGCCGTGGTTTTCCTTCTCAACTATTTCTAAACCAGCTGTAAATATGCTTATTATTTACCTGAGCCTGTAAAGATTCGTGGTATCCCTCTATGAGCAGCTATGTAACTAGGATAAGCAAAAATGGAGTAGTGTACTATGTATCTGTACCAAAAGACCTAGATATAGACGTAGGAGACACTGTTATTGTTAAGCTAAAGAAGCAAGGAATCACCTTAGGAGTCTTCATACGTAGAGTAGCAAAGCTAGGAAACAGAAAAATCATTACACTGCCTCATAGATTCAACAAAATATGGAAGATTCTACATGGAGAAACAGTTGAAGTAACAATTGAGAAAGCCGAAACAACAAATATAGAAGAAATAATCAAAAAAATCGTTTTGAGTTTAAGACCTAGCTCTAATACCTCATAGTGTTTACAGTTATTGTACCGCTTACACCAGAGCCGTTTAGCTTAACACTTAGTATAACATCAAAGTCGCTACCAGCCACAGGATAGATGTTTACTATAACCTCACCAGTTGTTTCCTTCACAATAGTTACTGTAGCATTAGCCTTAGCCTTAACAGCCACATCAAAGCTGCTTAGACTACCACCAGTCTGCTCAAACACAACAGCAATCTTTATGTTACCATCATACTTACCATAAGCCTCAATAGTGGCAATCTCACCACTTGCTGTAGCGTTACTAAGCTTAATCACATTACCAGATACACTAACACCACTAATGTTAGCAGGAGTGATTACAACATTGTAACCAGCAGGTATGAACCAGCCAACAAGCTTGTTCACACCAGCCTTAATCTCATTTAGAACTGGTGCTAAACCAGTTGTGTTACTGTACACCATTATCGCTATGAATAGTATGCCTATCAGTAGTATGGTACCAATAGCTTGTATTACCTTTGAATCCATACCTGATTCACCACGTAAAGAGAATAGGAAAAGAGTTAAAAAATTTATTGAGTTTAATCAATTGAGCTAGATTCTTATAACCATTGATAGTACCTGTAGGAAGACAATCATTAGAACTACTAGTGCTGCCAAACTCCTGTAGCTCTTAGGTACCTTGTTAAATGGGTCCAAAGCTACTAGTGCTAGTATAGGTACTAGATAAGCTGCATACACATTGATTCCTGTCAAATCAATTGTTATAGTCTTGTCATAGCCTGTTATAGCAGGTAATGCAATCAGAGCATAGAGCTTAGATGTCTTTGTAGCTTCTTGTGTGGCTGGCAAGAACACTATAAGAGCCTCTGTAGCAGCTATCAATATCCTTGCAGTTACATCATTAACGCTAAAGTATGCTATAGTTAGAGCTACTGTAAGTATCCATAAACCAAACCTTGCTATGTCTCCACCTAGATACTTAACAAGTCCAAACAGCACCACAAGACCTATAAACATTAGTGGCAAGGTCCAAACATCTATGATAACAGCTTGATTACTAGGCAATACAAACACTATAGCAGACTTTGTAGGCAAGAACCAGCCACTAAAGAACAGTAGCAGCAATAGCACTACAAACCCTACTACCTCACCAATATCTTCACCTTTGTCCATAGCAGTAATAGCACCTACAGAGCTTGCTAGTCCTAGACTAATGAATAGTATTGTACCCATGTCTAGTCCAGGTACCAGCAGATACAATAGTATGAAGCTCAAAGCAGCTGCTATACCAGATAACGCTACTGTTTTTCCTAATCCACTCTCTTTACCCATTTAAATCACCAATTTAACGTATAGAAGAATGCAAGCAAATAAATTGTTTTGATAATTGAGAAGCCAACACAGACAAATTAAAACAAGTGAAAAAATAGATTAGAGTTTAATCAAAGGCTTTACTTGCTAACAGGCTTAACCCTTGCTATAACTCCGCTAACGTAGTTAGGTAACCACTTGTTGAACCAAATCTCTGCATCATCCACTACTTCCTTTACACAGTTCTCAATGCTGCCAAACTCTCTCTTAAAGGTATCTGGGTCAAGCTGTGATAGGAAGTTACAGATTCTGTAGGCATATGTGTTTACATAGTCTCTCTTAATAGCCTCAAATAGCTCTTTACCAGTTAAACCAGCTGTTTCTGCCATTCAAATCACCTTTCAAGAAAAATGTGTAGAAAAAGAGAATATAAATTTATTCATGCAATTAGCCTATTTACAGCCATAGAGCTAGAGCCGTTAGCACAATGAATGTACCTATTAGCAGCACACCATCACTCTTATCAAGGTCTCCATCACTAGTAGCGGCTGCTAAAGCCACCATAGTTAGAGCCACTACAACAGCAGTTAGAACAGGATTAGCATCAACAATCTCAATACCCATTAAACCAGCTACAATAGATGCAGAAGCCATGTTCTCCGCAAAATCATGCATTATGCATCCTAGTATCTCTGCTTGTGATACTTCACTCTCCATTCCATAGACAATAGAAGTTACCAAATCAGGTACACTTGTTAGAACAGCTGATACAATACCAGCCACTTTTTGATTCACTAGGTCCGCCAAAGCCATTATATAACCAGTGAATATGAATGTTACAAAGCCTAGCAATACAAGTGCTAGAATATGCTTAGCTAGGTCCTGCTTAGACGCCTTAACTCTGAATCCATACATACCTATAGCAATAGCAGTAACAGCTACTAAGTAGATATATAGCAGAGCACCATCAAACAGATTCAGCTTACCATCACTAGCTAGCAAAGCAGCAAAGAACAATCCACCAATAATTGTTGGATACACCAAAGCAGTAGGTCTAAACACTATAGGCTTCTCACTCCTAAGACCTACAACACCATAGACAGCAGCAGCATCAAATGTAGCACTAAAGACGCTATTCCAAATACTTGTAACAGGATAACCAAAGATAGCAGTAATTGTTGATACTAGTGTCTCAGGAAATGTGTTTACCCATGGATACACCACATACGCATAACCAGTGTTACCCTCTACCTGACCCAGCTTATTTATGTAGTACATTAGTATAGATAGCATAACCAGTATGCTACTCACAGCAGCTAGATTATCCGCCAATGGTAAAGGTATTATGAAACCCATTTTCTCACCTAGCTACCTAGAAAGCAAAACTAAGAATATATAGCTTAACATTGTATCAAACATGTAGAAAAACTTGCTGGAACCCAGCTTACAATTGAATCACAGTTACAACAATCTTGATAAAAACCACAAGTCAAGTTTTTAACACAGTTGTTGAAACCACCATAGCAGCAGTAGCAGTATATAGAGTTAGCTTTGTACAGAACCAAAACTATACACAAACAATGAAACTACTCAGAAGGCGTTAGAAGCTCAATAGCTGTCATAATGTGTGTATAGAGCTCATTGAGAAGCCTCTTCAAAGCACTAGGACTTATAATAGATGTTTCAGCACCTAAGGACCTCTGCAAGAATGCTACAATCCTTGCTATACCAATAGTAGTCCTATTAATTATCTGCCTAACAAACAGCATATTCATTAAAGACTCTGCAAACACAATAATATCATTAATCTTCTCAACACAGTCTCTACCAATAAAGAACTCTATCTCAATACCCTTTCTAAGACTCAGTATCTCAGGTCCAAACACAGGTCTATAAGGCTCTTCAATAATCTTGTTAATACCAGCAATAATGTGATACCTATGATAAGTGAAAGACAGGCTTAGGACCTCTCTAGCATACTCAATCCATGGAATAATATCTGCCTTGTCTAGACAAGTAAAAGCCTCTGTAAAGAGCAGCTTAACATGCTGCTCTAGCTGCTTTCTACTAATCTCACTACTAGGCTCATTATTCTCTTCACTCAGGACTCACCACCTTCTCCTTAGGCTTTCTAAACCTTAACAAACCCTTTAGCCTCTCAATCAAGCTAGGCTTAGAAGGTGCTTGTGGAGCTGGTGCTGGTGCTACAGGTGCTTTAGCAGCCATTTCCTGAATCTGCTTAGCCACAGTCATAGCAGCTTCTGCTGCCATCATAGCCTCAGGCTTAGCTATGAACCCTAGTGTCTCAGAAGTGTATCTAGCTACATTCTGTGCTAACTCCTTGCTAGCCTTAACAGCATCTCTTAAGCTATTCATAATCTGATTAACAGTATCCTTACAACTCTTCTCATACTCAGACACAGAAGCCAAAACACTGTAGTACAAATCCCTATAGAAGACTTCTTGACCGCCTCTACTAAGCCTTTCAGCAATATCCTGAGGTCTCAAACCCTTAAGAAACACTAGATAACCTTGCTTAGGTGCTAAACCACCACTAACCACTATAATCTCATGCCTTTTGAAAGGTACATACATATAGATATAGTAATCCAAATCAACAGCAAGAACCCTAACCACCTTACCAATAAGCCGCTCACACATAGCACGTGGTACACAGTAGCTTAGAACACCAACAATCTCTTCACTACCAATCCTATTTATTCGCTGCATAACCTTAAGGACCCAGTAGCTGCCATCAAGGTCGTGGAAAACAATGTATGTAGCCATAACCATCACTAGATATTTACTTCTTTAGAGAGTCTCCACTTTCAACTCTTTTTCTACGCTTCACGATAAATTGTATAACTCTCCTAAATAAACCAGTTGAACATGTATACACTCTGTGTATCCAAAGAACCAGCTTAGAGCCTGCAAGAACCAGAACATGAAGGTCATTCTCCAATCCATCAATCTCTTCAACAACTCTCCTAGCCGCAAACCTCATACTAGCAATAACAATCTCATAGTACTTCAGCATAGCCTCACGAGACATAACAGTAGGTCTGTGAAGCTCTGTTTTAATCACATAATTGTAGATAGCCTCTTTCTCAATCCGCTTATCAGGTAACTCTAGCCTAAACTTAGTAGACATGCTAGCACCTGTAAATAGGAGATTTACAGACTAGCTAATAAGCAGTAGATATACTTGTGCTAGAGCCTACCCGAGTACCGCCTAACCCGCTATCTAGCTACACTATGCATATACTATATGCCTCAAATGCATATATTATAGAGCACCATGTATATAATATATAGATGTACCATGATTGACATACTCTCATACCTTAAGAAAAAGACAGAGCCTCTACCCCAGCCAAAACCCAGAAAGAGAAAGAAGAGCAGGAATACGTGGCAATTCTCAAAAAGAAGACCCTACTCATTCCTACTATCTAAAGATATAGTAACAGAGCTAGACACAATAGCACAGCAGCTAGGACTAAGCAGGTCCATGCTAGTAGAGCAAATACTCAGAGCCTTTGTAGAGCAGTACAAGACCCATATAGGTGCTGCCAATGAAAATATGTGAAATGAGTGATAAGGACCTAGCACTAATAGCAGCAAAGCTAATACCACAAGCTACAGAGATACACATAAAGTCCTTCATAAAAATAGTTAGAGAACTATGCAAAAAACCTAATCAGATTTCAGAGCCTCTCTAAGAACCTCTATAACCTTTTTAGTGAACTCACCATCACCTTCTACACTCATTTTTATCTCACTATCAGTAACCTCAACAACAATCCTAGCTCTAACCCTACGCCTTCTAAAAGCCATATAACCACCTAACCATTAACTCCTGAGGCAAAGGAATATAAACATTAAACAAGAAGAGCACAGCATTATGAAAAACAATAGAAGCAAGCAAGAACACAGCATAAAGCTCAAATGGAATCCTAAACC